>Ga0153915_10003402_pt1 | contig 14621 bp, 10 predicted proteins | sample Opewatmetagenome_2_FD_107003 | JGI IMG/M metagenome (GOLD analysis project Ga0153915, IMG submission 107003) | Freshwater wetland microbial communities from Ohio, USA - Open water 3 Core 3 Depth 3 metaG | ecosystem: Environmental > Aquatic > Freshwater > Wetlands | place: USA: Ohio, Lake Erie...
GCGAACGTCTGTCCCTTGGCGCTGAACGAGGAATCGGCGACCGACACCTTGGCACCCTTGAACTTCCACGGGAGCGCAGCCGATCGCCAGTCGCCAAGGTGCTGTACCAGGAGGAGTCTGCCGGTTCCATTCACGGTGCCGGCCACCTTCGCGTCGGCCGTCGTGGGCTTCATCGGCTTCGAGAGAATCGTCGAGTCGACGACCTTGAGCGTTTGCACATTATAGAGCTCATCGAGCGTCCACCCGATGTCGTCGTACGGCGACGGATCGTCGGCGGGCTTGAAGTGCTGGTAGGCGAGAATGGTCCGAACGGTCTGCGTGTACGGCTGGTCCATGCGAATGATCCAGTCACCGGCGTGCACAGTCGCCGGCTTGCCGATCGGATCGACCGGCGCCGACGGCCTCGAGCCGGCGCTGTCGGTCGTCGCACGCGGGGGCACGCGCGTCGCGCCGCTGTCCGATGCTGCTCCGCGCCCCGCGCCGCCACGACCACCGCCACCTCGACCGCCACGGCCGGCGCGTCCACCACCGGCTGGCGCCGCCGCGGCGCCGGCCTCACCCGCCTGGGCGACCGTTGGATCGCCGGCGTCGAACCCACGGCCACCGCCGCGACCGCCGCGCCCGGTGTTGGCTAATACGCCCGTGGAGATGCCGCCAGCGCGCACACGCGCGGTGTTCTGCGCGAGGAGTGCGCTGCCTTGCCGTCCCATGATCTGCGGCTCGACGCGCGTCGTAAAGTCCTGCGAGGCGACTTGGACCTCCGCGCCCTGCATGCGGAAGTAGTTCACGAGATCCGCCGCCTGTTGCGCGCGTTTCTGATCGTGGGGAATCACGTACGCGTACGGCGCTTCGGTGCGGCCGCGTTTGATGAGGCGCTCGGCTTTGGCGACGAAGTTGTCGAGAAATGTCTCTTTGTGGTCGGCCACGTACTTCATGCCGAATAGCACGCCGGACTGCTGGTAGTTGATGTTGTTCCGGAAGCACCACTTGACGCCGGGAACGGGCGGGTTGAAGCGATCCCACTCTTTCTCGACCTGGCTGCCGGGCGTAAACGTCGTCGTCATGCAGCCGTTACCGCCCGGGCCCGTGGCGCTCATCGTCTCATAGAAACGGCCGATCGAGTTGTGCAGGTTCACCATCGCCAGCATGTAGTTCGGTGCCCAGCCGTCGTAGAAGCCATGCGTCCACACTCCGGGCATCTCACGCTTCGCCATCTCGTTCATTTCGTTGTAGGCGAGCGTGTGCCACTCGTTCACCACGATCGGGTCGAACTCGTCGTTGTACGGGCCCGTTCCAGTCATGATGTACATGAACGGCACCGACTCGTGCAGATCGTGTACGACCGTGGGATGCCAGTTCAAGAACCCGGCGAGCATGTTGCGAGTGAGCTTCGCCGACATGCCGATTGCGTCGCGGTTGTTGTCGTGGGCGGTGTATTGACCCCAGTACGCGAGCGGAATCGTCACGCTGTCGCTGACGCGATAATTGAAGACGTCCACCTCGCGATCGCGGCCGTCGACCTCCGTCTGCGGCGTGATCAGCGTGATCGTGTTGTTGCGGATCGACCGGATGAACGGAGTTTCTTCGACAGCCATTCGGTAGAGGAGCTCCGTCAACATCTCGGGACTTCCGGTTTCGGGAGAATGGATGGAGCCCGATAGCCAATAAATCGGCTTCGCCTCCTTGATGAGGCGTGCGCGCTCCGACGCCGACAGACCGCGCGGATCGGCGAGCTTGCCGAGCATCTGGCGGTAGTCGTCGAGACGCTTGATCGTGTTCTCGTCGGCGACCGCGGCGACGATCATCTCGCGCCCCTCCTCGCTCTTCCCCAGCGAGAACACCTTCACCCGCGGCGACGCCCGCTCGACCGACCGGAAGTAGTTGTTGATCTCGGCGACGTGCGACAGATGTCCCGGCGACCCCGGGACGTAGCCAAGTCCCTTGAGCGGACTCGGAACAGACTTCGACGCCGGGAGGTGGTCGACGAGCTCAGTCGTGAACTTCCACTTCGGATCGGTCGACGTGAGCTCGCGAATTTTCGCCGTGTAGTCGGCGTCGTTTGCCTGCGCCGTCGCGGTGCGAAGAGGAGAAAGGACGGAAACCGCGCCAACGAGCGCGGCCCCGGCGAGCTGCCGGACATTCGACATACGATTTCTCGACTGAGGAAGGCGGGAGGAAGGGGGCGCAGGAAGTTTACGCGTTCGATCGAGTCGCCGCTGGGGAGGACGATCCATTCCCCGTCCTACCGGCCACTCGCCGCGACGATTCGATTAAGGACCGAATCCTGTCTCGCGACCACAGAACGTAGGGAATCGAGGTCGGTCTGTAGTTGGGCGACATCGCTCTTGAGCCCACCGATTTCGTTCGCGGCGTCGTTGAGCGCTTGAGCGGTGGCGGCTTCCGAGCGCGGATTCGTGCAGCTCGCCGTACACAGAACGGCGGACATCAGGAGCAGACGGCGCATGGAGCGCATAGGTGGGAAGGATCTGAGGTTGAAGAGCCCGATCGAGAGCAAAATGATGGCAGGTGACGTCGCCGTCGAGGTTTCATTCGGGCGTGCGTCGTTTCGCGTTTACCCTCCTCGAGCTCGTGATCGTGTTGGCGCTGGTCGGCCTCCTCATGGCCCTGGCGGTACCGCGCTTTTCTGCGATGCGCGATCGCGCATCAGTGCGCGCCGCGATGGCCGACCTCGGGGCCGAATTCTCGATGGCGCGCCAGGCGGCAATCACGCGACGCACCGCTGTCGCCGTGGTGCTCGACACATCGTCTGGAACGGTCGAGCTCCGGTCCGCCGCACGAACGATGTCTCGCCACCCACTGGGTACGACGTACGGGATCGTTTTGGGGTGCAATCGGGATTCTGCAGTGTACGACCCGAGAGGCGTCGGCTACGGAGTCTCGAATCTGACGGTGACCGTTCGTCGTGGTGCAATCGTTGACACGTTAACGATGTCGCGGATGGGTAGGGTGCGGTGGTGACCGGGACAAATGCCGAGTGCATCGCGTAACTGCTGTTGCGCGAATCAGGTACGCGGCGCCGAGTACGGTATCAGGCAGCGGCCACTGGTCTTCGTCTGTCGACGGGGACAGCTTGCGAGACGCGGGTTTCCAGGCTGTTACGTGCAAATGTGACCCTCGGTCTATGGGGGTGGGTTATAAAAAAGAACATGAACGACGATGCCGCCGACGTTCAACGTGTGCTGGCCGGAGACGTTGACGCGTACGCCGCGCTAGTCGATCGGTATTATGACCGCTGCGCGCGGTTTGCCGTTCGGATGCTGGGCAACCGCGATGACGCGGAAGATGCGTTGCAGGTGACGTTCGTGCGCGCCTATCGTGCGCTCGATCGGTACCAGGAGCGGGATCGGTTCAGTGCATGGTTGTATCGGATCTTGGTCAACCAGTGCCGGAGCATCGCGGCGCGCCGCGCACATCGTGAGAGAGTGTTCGTTCGCGAAGAAGCGCTGCTGCTGAACGCGCCGGAGCGTTCGACGGGTTGGACCGGCGAAGATGAAGAGTTTGTTCAGCGTGTGCTCAGTGAGCTGGACCCGTTGTTGCGGGAAGCATTCCTTCTGAAATACATCGAAGAAATGAGCTATGAGGAGATGTCGACGTTGACTGGTGTTGGCGTCTCCGCGTTGAAGATGCGTGTGAAGCGCGCATGCGATCGCCTGCGCGAGCGATGGGAGCGGATCAAGCATGACTGACTCGGACCAACATCCCTACGTCGAATGGATCGCCCGTGAGGCGCAGCGCCCGGTCGTCACCGACCAGGCGGCGCGTGAGCGCATCATGTTGGCCGTTCGCGCGGAGCCGGTGCCGAAGCGTCGGTCACGTGTGTGGGCGCGCGTGTTCGAGCCGCGCGCCTTCCGGCTTTCTCCCGTTGGAAGCACGCTGCTCGCCGCTGGTCTCGTCGGCATCGGTGTCATCGCCGGCGGGGTCTTGAATAACCGGGACGTCCGCCCGCCGGTCGGGGAGCCAAAGGCTCCTGCTGTTGTTCAGCAGCTCCCGGTTTCTGATACGGTCGTCAAGTTCGTGTTCGTTGCGCCGCAGGCCAGCAAAGTGTCCGTGGTTGGGGACTTCAATGGCTGGGATGCGACAACGACGCCAATGGTCCGAACTCCGAATAGTTCGCTGTGGACCGTGACGCTGCCACTGACGACCGGTCGTCATGTCTACTCGTTCGTGGTTGACGGATCGTCGTGGAACGCCGATCCCGCCGCCCCGCTCGCGCCCGATGACGGGTTCGGTCCCAAATCCGTCAGAATCGTTGGCCGAGGGTTCGCGCTGTGATTCGTGTTGCCAAAGTCCGCCTCCGTCTTCCACGCCACGTCGGCAAATCGTTGCTGGCAGGTGCGCTGGTGCTCCTCTGCGCACGGCTCGGTGTGGCGCAGGGCCCGGATCCGTTATTGGGGCTCGATACCAACAGCCGATTCGCCGTCGACTTGATGATCGACTCCGCGACGGCGGCGCAACTGCCGACCGGTCCGCTGTTGTCCCGCGTCCTCGAAGGGATCCACCGAAAAGTGGACGGCAAGCGGATCGTTGACGCTGTCCGCAGAGAGCTCGGCTTTCTCCGAAGCGCACGCAGCGCACTCGGCGGAGTTCCCGACGATGAGTTGATCGCGGCGGCCGCCGTGCTGGAGGCAGGCGCCAAGCCGGCCCAGCTCGCCGTCTTCCGCACGCGACACAAGGATCGGAGCGATCTCGCGGCGTTCACGTACTGGGCTGACCTGATCACCCGCGGCGTGCCGAGCGAAGATGCGTCCTCAGCCATTACCAAGTTGTGGCAGGACGGCGCCGACGACGCCACGTTCTACAGCTTGTGGAAGAGCGTGAACTCTGACATACTCCAGGGGTTGAATCCCGGCGCTGCATTACAGGCCCGGATTCGCGAAACCCCCGGGCGCGCACCATCCAGCAAGACGCCGCCCGAGGGGCCGCAGGAGACGCAATCCCAATAAAGCTCGAGATGATATGAACGAGCGGAAGGTCGCCAATTTTGTCTTGACACTAGCGCTGCTGGTTCCCGCCCCGCGGGGACTTGCAGCGCAACTTGTCTCTAAGATCGAGGCGGGCCAGTACTCGGTGTCAGACGGCGTCCTTCCGATGAGCGCAATTCGCTTTGCGCCGGCGGTGCAGTACGAGTTCCCGCGGGCCACCCTCACGGCGCGCGGCGCCGCGTTCCTCTCGGAACAGCAGCTGCAACTGGCCGACGGAATCGTCTCCGGCACGTTCACGTCGCCTACGGTGTACGGCGTCCGGGCGGAAATGATCGGTAACGCGAGCCGCGCGCTCGATGACCGCTCGCTTGGCACCGACCAGGTCGACGTACAGACACGTGTGCACGTGCTTTTCCATCAGCACGGGGGCCTCTGGTTTGGCGGCGGTGTAGCGCGGCCCTGGCGCGTTGCGGTAATCTCCTCCGCCGACGTCACCGACGCCGGCGCGTGGGCGAAGGTCGGCAACGCCGCGGCGAAGTTCGGCGGCGCCACCATGACCGCGACGTTCACCAATTTTTCGTTCAACAAGATCGCATCGGTGCACGACACCGGGAGCGCGTCGCTTTCGTGTGCGTCCATCCCATCGACGATGAGCAGCGCTGGACCAGCACGGGCGCTCTTTTCCGAGGTGTCGACCGGAGGCGCGTGCGAGCGACAGTCGCGATTCAGCGACCTCGAAGGAACGCTGCACTGGGAATGGAACGCCCTCGAGATCACGGCGCAAACCGGCTACCGCTTTGGTGACTCGTACGACGTCACGGCTGATTCCCGCCGCTGGTCGTCCGCCACGGCCACCATCTGGCTCAACGACCGAGTCGCATTCGTCGGTGGTGGCGGCCGCCAGCCAGCGCTGCCATTGCGCGGGCTGCCGTCACGCACGTTCGGCATGGCCGGGCTCGAGCTCGCGTATTGGCCGATCTCGAAGGGCGCTGTCCCGGTGTCGCTCCCACACGCCATCCTGGTCAAGAGCTTCGAGGTGCGTCCCGTCGCGGCGGGAACGCAACGGATCGTCATTCACGTCGGCGGCGTTGAGACCGTCGACGTCATGGGCGACTTCAGCGATTGGAGCCCACTCACGCTCGTACGGCGCGGGCGCGACCTGTGGGAGCTGTCGATTCCCCTCTCGCCCGGCATGCATCGCATCAACGTTCGGGTCGACGGCGGCCCGTGGATGGCCCCGCCCGGCATACCGACCGTGCATGGCAGCTATTCCGGCGACGTCGGGCTCATGGTCGTCGGCGGCGATCGCAGCGGACACTGATCGTGCGACGCTGACACGAAAAAGGGAGCGCCTCGGCGCTCCCTTCTCGTTTTCACTCGTGTCGGTCAGTCCGCGGCGACGGTCCCAAAGTCGAACCCGGGGACGGAGATTCGTGGAATCGGCTGCCCGATCACTCGTTCGATCGAGCGTACCATCGCGATCTCGTCGGGCGCCATGAAGGTGAATGCGTCCCCCTCCTTTTGCGCGCGGCCGGTGCGCCCGATGCGGTGGACGTAATCTTCCGCCTGCTGCGGGACGTCGTAGTTGACGACGTGTGTGATGTCCGAAATGTCGAGGCCGCGTTGAGCGATGTCGGTCGCCACGAGCACACGGACTTTCCCGCTCTTGAAATCCTGCAACGCCTTGGTGCGCTGCGGCTGCGTCTTGTCGGCATGCATCGCCGTCGCCTCGATGCCCTCGCGCTCGAGATGTCGCACGACGCGATCGGCGCCGTGTTTCGTCCGAGTGAAGACGAGCACCGAGTCGAGCGCCTCCTCACGTAGCAGGTTGGCGAGCAATGCGCTCTTCCGCTCGCGCGGGACGGGATAGACCGCGTGTGTCACTGTGCTCGCCGCCTGCGAGCGTCGTCCGACTTGTACCACGACCGGCTTGCGCAAATACTTGCGGGCCAGGGCTTCGACCTCGGGCGGCATCGTCGCACTGAACAGCAACGTCTGCCGGTACTTCGGAACGTCGGCCACGATGCGGTTGATCTGCGGCGCGAACCCCATGTCGAGCATGCGGTCGGCTTCGTCGAGAACCAGCACCTCGAGATCGTCGAACACCACGTTCTGTCGCTCAAGATGGTCGATCAATCGTCCCGGCGTAGCGACGACGATGTCGACGCCGGCGCGCAGTTTCTTCTGCTGCGGCTCCAGCGGCACACCGCCATAGACCGATACCACGCTCAACTCGGAGTGTCTCGCGTATTTGTGAACGCTCTCTTCGACCTGCACACAGAGCTCGCGCGTCGGAGTGAGCACGAGCGCGCGGGTGCGTTTGGGTCCGTCGATGAGCCGATCGACGATCGGCAAGGTGAACGCGGCCGTCTTGCCGGTACCGGTCTGCGCGAGGCCCATGACGTCGCGCCCTTTCAGGACGAGCGGGATCGCCTGGGCTTGGATCGGGGTCGGCGTCACATATCCCGCGTCGCGAACTGCCTTCAGTACTTCCGCCGAAAGACCGAGGTTGTCGAACGAAGACGTCTCGGGCTCGGTGACCTGCTCCGCTTCAATTGTCTCTGTTGCCATGATTCCCATCGCTGCGCACCGGGGCCGCGACCCAGGACCATCCTGAGACCGGTGTCTCTCAAAATCGTGCCGGCGAGCAGAGGGCGCGCCGGCGGTTGCCGCGAAGCTCGGCTTCGCGTTCACGAGGGGCCGTTGCGGCCCGCGCGGTTGTCGCGCGTCGTCCCTCGTCGCTGCGACCGTCCTGGCAACTCGCGCATCGGCGAGTCCCTGCCGCAACATCAGTCCATTCAATTTAACTCATTGTGGGACTTAACGCTAGCTAATTGTGAGCGAGGAAATTCCCCGCGATCTCGTAGACTTTCGCCGGATTTTCCTCCAGGACGCAATGGCCGCCCTCGACAGCCTGCACGTCGCTTCCACGCAGGCGACCCGCGGCCCAAGCCGCGTTTCGGATTAGACGATCTTTTGTGCCGAGGATCACCATGGTCGGGACCACCAACGATTGGGCCTCCATGGCCGTGAGTGGCCGCCAGTCGAACTCACTGAGCGCCGAGCGAGCGGCATTCACGAAGCCCGACAACTGTGTCGGTGCCCAGTACTCGTCGACGTCGCGCTCAGTTGGCTGCGCGGCGTCCGCGTAGGCGACGTACCGAAGAATGAGCTCCACCGCGGGACGCGGAACCAGTCGGCGCCCAATCGTGGCGATGACCGAGCGCGGGAGGGTGCGCAACGTCTGCAGGTACGCGATCGAAACCAGGCCGATCGGATTGACGAGTACGAGTCGCGAGACGCGCGCGGGATTTCGCAGCGCATAACGCAACGCCAGTCCACCGCCCATCGACTGACCGATCAGACACATGCTCGGCAGCCCGAGCGCTTCGAGTAACGCGTCGACATCGGCGCAGTACGCGTCGAGCGAGTACGCGCCTTCGTCGGTTGGTTTATCGGAGAGCCCGTACCCCCGCAAATCGACCGCGATCGCGTGCAGTCCGCGCGACGGCAATAGGTCGAGCGCGTGGCGGTACATGTACGCTGATGCGCCCCAGCCGTGAAGCATGACGACCGGTTGCCCATTGGCCGGCCCACTCTCGACGAGACGCAACGAGACGCCTGTCGAGAGCTTCACGTAGCGAACGGAGATGTCGGAAAGTCCGGCCGGAAACAGCTCGGCGGGCGAGAGAGGACGGCGCACGTCGAAGGATAGCTGGGCGTTGATCCCACCGCGTCACGCCAGCTCGATGGTCCGTCCGCTCAGTCGTCCGATCAAACCCAGCCTGAACGTCACGTCCGCCCAGCGTTCGTCGCCGCTCAAGTGGTCCTCGAGCGGGTACATCGGCCAGAGGAAGGGATTGGTGCTGCGCGCCGCGCTCATGCCCTTGTGCGGATGCCACACACCTTCGGCATCGCGGTCATCGAGGAACCGCTCGAACAACTTGGACCAGTTGTCGTTCTTTCGCAGGAAGCCGAGACGGGCCATGAGCTCGAGCCAGACGATCGCCGAAACGACGTCGTTGTCTGCGGCGTTTCGATTCGGCAGGAAATCACCGAGCACGAGGTGTGGCTGTTCGACAACCTTCTTGCCGAAAAGCTGTAATGGTTCCTGTCTCGGCAGTGGTTGGGCGAGGTGATTGTACAACAGCGCCATCGCATCGTGATGCTCGTTACGAAACAATGGCATGTGCGCGAGCATGAGCAGCGCGTACATCGATGGCGGCGCGGATTCAGTCGGCAGCACGTGCTGATTGCCGACGCGAACGAACGGCTTTTGCGCGAGCGGTGATCTGAGATACGACGCGATGCGCTCGACGATGCGCCGTGCCGCGCCGCGCAGTCGCGGATCGCCCTCGTATCCCGCTTGCGCGAGCGTAGCGGCGGCGGCCTCTCGCAAAATCGCGCGGCCGCGTCGCGACAAATCTTCATCCGCCGCGTTCTTGCCGCCGAGCTCGAAGAGATATTCGGGATCCTGATCTTCGGCGAGCAGCCGGAACAGCACGCGTCGAGCGTGCGTGAGTGGAGGCGTGTCTTTGTCCCAACCGTACTCCAGCAACCGTCGCACGGCGGTAATCGTTCCGATCCCTTCGAAATGCTCGGCTCGAGCGGATGGAAGGGTCAGCATGGAACGTCCCCATGTTCCGTCGGTGTACTGAGTGAGCGCCAACGTCAGTGCAGGACGATGCGTAAAGGGAAGAGACGCGACCTGCTCCCCGATCGGAGCTGGGAGTTTGGCGACTTCGGTCACCGAGCGGTATTTGATCGGCGCCGCAGAATGCTCGAACAGCCAAGTCAGCGGAAACACGATCGGCGGTGACGGTGGGACCGCAACCGGAGTCAGTGGCGTTGCTGAAGAGGTGGAACTCGAAGGTGGCGAGGGCGGCAGGGTCACTAGTCGCTCTGTGCGAGCCTGGAGAAACCGGTCGAGCTCGTCGCTGGTAATAGGCGTCCGGCTAAGGGCGGGTAAGGATAGCGGTTTTGAGTGTTTGCGCTAGAGGGCGGCAACTAAGGTGTTGCGTCCATGAAGTTTGTCGTTGCGCGGGTTCTGGCGCACCCGTAGCTGAAGTCGCAGTCCTGCGGTACTGATGCCCAGGAACTCGTCTGATGTGCGCGCGGCGTATTACACCATAATCCCTTGGGGGGAGAGCAATGAAGAAGATGATTCGGATGGCAATGATGGCGGTCGCACTGTTCATCGTCGTGACGCCCGTTGCCAAGGCGCAGGGCCGGGGTCGCGGACCAAACGTCATGTCAATTCTCAAGGATTCGTTGAAGGTCTCCGACGCCGTGCTCGCCAAGGCCGATTCGATCGTGAAGGCCACTCAGGCGGAGACCGCTCCGCTCATGGAAGCCATGCGTGGCGGCGACGCCGACGCGCGCACGAAGATGATGGCAGCTCGCCAGAAGCAGAACGACGCGATCAAGGCGCTCCTGACCGACGAGCAGAAGGCCGCGTTCGACAAGCTCATGCCGGCTGGTGGCCGTCGTGGTGGCCCACCGCCGACGCTCTAGGCTGCGCTGGTTCTAGCTGTACCGTTCGATTGCACGCGGGCCGTCACGATGTGACGGCCCGCGTTTCTTTCACTGACTAGCGACCGACGCGATAGCTCCGCATCTTCACGTCCCGATGCGGCCTACCGGCAGGGCTCCGCGTGCGCGGTGAGTTTCTCGATCTTGGCGGCGCGCGGCTCTATTACTACGCCGCCGGAACGCGCGGCGCCGGCGTACCCGTCGTATTCCTCCACGGCTTTCCGACGTCGAGCCATCTCTGGGGCGACGTCGTTCCGCTGATGCCGCCCGGCCACCGACTGGTCATCATCGATCTCCTCGGCTACGGACGCAGCGATCGCCCCGGCGCGCATCCCGTCGACATCGGCGCGCACGCCGAGCGAACAATCGCGCTGCTCGACGAGCTTCGCATCGGCCGCGCGTGCATTGTCGGGCACGGCATCGGCGGCGCCATCGCGCTGACGGTCGCGGTTGGTCACCCCGGTCGCATCTCGCATCTCTGTCTCGTCGATAGCGTGGCCGCCGACCACCGGGCAGCCGTCGGAGGACGCCTCGTGCGGGCGATGCTGCCCGCGGCGCGGCTGCTTCCGTCGAGACTTCTGCTTGCCGCGTTGCACCGCGACCTGGCGCGCGGCTACGGCGACCCTGGCCGGGCGGAGCGATCGATCGATCTCTATTTGCGTCCATTCCACGACGCTGCGGGTCACGCGGCGCTCGTGGCTAACATGCGGGCGCTCGCCGGCGACGGAATGGCCGACGTCGAGGGTCATCTATCGAGCGTATCTGTGCCGACGTCGCTGATTTGGGGACAGCGGGACCGAGTCGCTCCGGTGGCCGTTGGACGTCGGATCCAAGCGGCCATTCCCGGTGCGACATTCGACGTGATCGCCGGCGCAGGTCACTTCACCCCCGAGGAATCGCCGCGGCGAATCGCCGAGGCGATTGCCGCGCTCCTCGGGCGCGCCTGAGCTCAGCGGATCTTCTTGAGGTCGTCCGCCGCCTCGATCACGTGACCGATGTCGCGCGACAGCGCCCGTGCTTGTTGCGTCGCGCTCGTCACGTCCTCCATCGCCGAGCCGATGCCGGACGACCGGAGTTTCAGCAAATCGAGTTTCAAGTTCTGTAACATCAGCCCGGCGCTCTCGAGCTGATTCGCCAGCGACCGGCGGCGCTCGAGGAGATCGTGCAGCGACGACCGCTGGCGTTGCAGCAAGGAGAGCCGTCGTTCGCGCTCGGCTGTCTCAGGCTCGGTGGCCAAGGCCGTGATCCGGGCGTCGAGCGCGCCGAGCGAGGCGCCGGAGACGTCGGCGTCGAGCCGATGAAGCGTCGTGGCCAATGCCCCGACGCGCTGCGCCAGCGCGTCGACCGTTGGGCCGACGTCGGGGATCATCTCGCGCTCCACCAGTCCCAGCGCGGAGACGATGTCGCGCATCATCGCGCGGTCGCTCGCCGCGCGGCGCACCGTCTCGCCATGCGGACCCGCGAGCACGTCCGACGGCGCCAGCTCGGCGGCCAACTGCTCCGGCGTGCGCGGCGGAGGGGGCGCGGGTGCAGCGGCTCCAGCAGGCGAAGCTCCTCGCTGTGCACGAAGCTTGGCGCGAATTCCCTTCTTGAATGCCTCGAACGGTCCAACGCCATCCGACCAGATCGAGCCGCCCTTCCTCAGCACGTCGAAGAACATGAAGCCGCTGGGAATGAAGAACCACGGAAACCCGTGCGTCGCCACGTTGAGAGCAAAGAACACCGGCGTGAGCGCGACGAAGCTGACGACGCTACGACGAAACATGATCACGCGATCTTCGAGCGGTCGCTCGTCATAGGTATGCGCCGAACGCCTCGCCGCCTCGATCTGACTGCGAATGATCATCTCCGACTGACGACGCTGCACGCGATACCAGTGCTTGAGCTCATGGCGGTCGAGCCCCGGCGGCGGCGCTGGAAACGCCGGCGAAACGGCAACTGGCGGAGGTTGCGACGGCGGCGGCAACGGCGGCGGTGCGGGCGGCGGACGATAGCGCGACGACGCCCTCGCCGCATCGAGCGCGTCGCGGAACTCCGCCGCGTCCGCCCACCGATCCTCCGGACGCTTGGCCAACGCACGGTCGATGGCCACGGCGAGATAGGCCGGCACCTCCGGTCGCCGCTCGCGAACCGGACGCGGGCGCTCCGACACGTGTTTCACCAGCATCGCCGGCGTGTTCGCCGCTTTGAACGGTGTTTCGCCGGTGAGCATGTGGTATCCGACCACCCCGAGCGAGTAGAGATCGCTCCGACCGTCGAGCTCTCGCTCGCCGAGCGCCTGCTCCGGCGACATATAGGCGGGCGTGCCGACCGCGACGCCCGTCACCGTGAGACGGGCATCGCCCGCGGTTGCGCGGGCGATGCCGAAGTCGGTGACCATCGGGCGGCCGCTCGCGCGCTCGATGAGAATGTTGTCGGGCTTGATGTCGCGATGCACGACACCGCGCGCGTGCGCGTAAGCGAGTGCATCGGCGACGTCGCGCAGCACACGCACCGTTTGCTCGATCGGCCACGCGCCTTCGCGTTTCAGACGCGCGCCGAGGCTCTCGCCGTCGACGTATGCCATCACGAAGTAGACCACGCTGCCGCTGTCTTTCTCGTCGACGGAGTAGATCGGGACGATGTTGGGATGGTTGAGCTGCGCCGCGGTTTGCGCCTCGCGAATGAATCGCACACGGACGTCGCTGTTGAACGCGACGTCGGGCGGCAGCACTTTGATCGCGACGGTTCGATGCAGGCGCAGATCGGTCGCGCGATATACCACCGCCATCCCGCCGCGACCGATCTCGTTCTCGATCAGGTACTCCGTGCCGACCGCGACGGTGATGCGGTCGCGCAGATAATCATTCACGCGTCATCGCGCGGCCACGCGTCATCGCGCGGCCGGACGCGCACCGGTGTTGCGACCGAGCTCGTCGGACACGGACAACGCACTGTCCACGCTGTCGGCAAGATTCAGGGCGTCCATCGCGAGCGACGTGACGTGCTGCGGCGTTTGCGCGCCGGCGCTGAGTCGCATGAGATCGAGCTTGATGTTCTGCAGCGCGAGGACGCACGTGTCCAGCTTCGCGGCGATCGAGTCGCGACGACCCGCCAAGTCGGCCAGCGCGCGCCGCTGTCGCTTGAGATAGGCGAGACGGCGTACACGTTCGTCGCTGCCGCTCGCATCGAGCGGATTGGCCGCGTTCTCCAGCTTCGAGATCTCGGCCTCGAGCGCGTCGGAGCCGCCGGGCACCACGCCGCGCTCGAGATCCGACAGCGCGACCGCGAGATATTTCACCTTGTCCGCGAGCGCGTCGGCGGAGCGGCCAACGTCGGGAAGGCGAGACCGCTCGCCCGTCGGCATGCGATCGAGCATCCGGAGGATTTCGTCGCGATCCGCCTCGGCGCGCCGAATGCGATCGCCATACGCGCCGGCTACGCGCACCACATCGTCGCCGACGACCGACTGAACGCGCGGGAGCGTCGTCTGCGCGGCGCTGCGCGCCACGCGGCGCTCACGACGCTGCTCGCGCATGGCTTGCCGCTGATCGCGATTGAACGCCGCCCGGATATAGGTTAACGAGTCGTCGGCGACGTCGATCAGATCGCGATCGCGGGGCTGACGGAAGACGTCGCGCCAATCGTAGCCATCGGCCCACAACTTCGCATACTTGAAGGCGAGATAGATGCTCCAGAGAACCGTGACGCCGAAAAAGTCGCTATCGCCGACGACGGACGCGATCACGATCACGCCATTGACGAACAGATACGGCGCGAGCTTTCGCCGGAACGCGACGACCTTGTCGGCGTTCCAGCGGCGGTAGTCTTCCGGCGTCGGTCCGGCGGGCGCGTACAAGTCTTCCGTGCGCGTCGTCGGATACGCGTTGGACGTCCGACTGATCGGCTCGAGTGCGAGCTGACCGCCGGGCGTCGGACCGGTGCTCCGCTCGATCGTCGGCATGCGACCAGTATCCAGCGCGACGACGACCGAGTTCGCCGACGGAAAACGATTCGCCGGATCCTTCTCGAGCAGCGTCATCACCACCCGCGCCAGGTCGGGCGGCACGTCCGCTCGGCGCTGCTCGATCGGCGTCGGTCGCTCCGAGATGTGCTTGACGAGAATCGCCGGCGTACTGTTGGCGAGGAACGGCGGCTGTCCGCTGA
>Ga0153915_10003403_pt1 | contig 14620 bp, 16 predicted proteins | sample Opewatmetagenome_2_FD_107003 | JGI IMG/M metagenome (GOLD analysis project Ga0153915, IMG submission 107003) | Freshwater wetland microbial communities from Ohio, USA - Open water 3 Core 3 Depth 3 metaG | ecosystem: Environmental > Aquatic > Freshwater > Wetlands | place: USA: Ohio, Lake Erie...
GGCCGTGGTCGCGCAGCAGCCGAGCCCATATCTGGACGTGTCTATCCTCCACTTCGGCGAGCCGGCGAAACAAGTCCGATTTTTTTGCGTCGGGCTCGGCAGCCGACAAGAGCCGGTAGAGGTAGGCCGCGTCGGCCTCGTCCTGCCAATGGTGATGAAAGACGTCGAGGTCCGGCGTCGCGGCGGAGGTGGGGGCCATGGGCGATAAGGTAAGCCGGTGGCGCCGGCCGTACTACCGCCGGGAGTAAACCCTCACCGTACTCCACCGTGACACATGAATGCACCCCAACGAATCATGAGGTCTTATGCGACTGTTTGCCTTACTTCCGACGGTCCTGGCGGCGAGCGCCGTGGCGTCGGGCAACGCACAAAATCCGCGTATCGTCACCGGCGGGCGAGGAACCGTGCTCATGCCGGGCGCTCGCGCATTCTCGTTCAACGAACAGCCGCGTGCCGTGATCGGCGTGACGACGTCCGGCGCCGCGACGACCCGCGACACGCTCGGCGTGTTGGTGAGCTCGGTGCGCGAGGGCAGTCCCGCCGAGAAGGCGGGACTCGAGGAAGGGAATCGAATCGCCTCGGTCAATGGCGTCAGTCTCAAGCTGTCGCCGGCCGACGTCGGCGATGCGGACATGGCCGGCGTCATGACGCGTCGTCTCTCGCGCGAGCTCGATAAGCTCAGGCCGGGCGACGAAGTCGACCTGCGCGTCTACGCCAACGGCCAGTACAAGACCGTAAAGATCAAAACGATCGCGCCCGAGGACCTCTACGAGACACGCTTGCCGCGTCGCGACGCCGATCGTGCGACGCTCGGTCTCGATCTCGCCACCACCGGCAACGCGCGCGACACACTCGGTGTGTTCGTGATGGGCGTCGAAGATGGGAGTCCGGCGGCGAAGGCAGGAATCGAGGAGGGGAGCCGCATCGCGTCGATCAACGGCGTCGACGTTCGCGGACGACGGTCGAGTGACGACGATGACTACGTGTTTCGCACGTCGAACATCAGTCGCCTGGAGCGGGAGGTCTCGCGCGTGAAGCCGGGTGACGACGTCGAGCTGCGTGTCTACTTCAACGGTCAGTATCGCAACGTGAAGATGAAGGCCGGGCGGATGTCCGACCTACCGCGTCGCAATCGATCGATCAGAATCATGGGCGGCGACAATTTCATGATTCCGCGTATCCCCGATCGATTCGAGATCGACGGCGCTCAGGTCGGCGACGAGGTGCGACGCGCGCTCGAGACCGCGCGTGTCGCGACGGCCGGAGCGATGCAAGGCATGGGACGGGCGATCGGGTGGATGGGGAACCGCGTCGACTGGTAGGACGGTCGTGCTCAGAATTCCACCTGCGCGCCCAGCTCGACGACGCGATTTGGCGGAATGCCGAAGAACTCCGTCGCGGAGCGAGCGTTGCGCGACATGACGACGAACACTCTTTTGCGCCACCGAGCCATGTGCGGCAGCACCGCGTCCTCCGGGGCGCGGCGCGTGCCGGGCCGTCGCTCGCCGTCGGCGATGATGATTCGCTCGCGTCCGAGATAGAATGTCGTGTCGTTCGGCTTCGCTTTGATTCCGTGCTCGCGCGCGCGGTGAAGGATTTCTGGGACGTTGGGCGATTCCATGAAGCCGTAGCGCGCCGTGACCCGATAGAACCCGTGCTCGAGCTTCTCGACGCTCACCCGCTCGGCCGCTTTGATCTCGGGGACTTCCTCGGTCACGACGGACATGAGGATCACTTGCTCGTGCAAGACCTTGTTGTGCTTGAGGTGATGCAGCAGGACGACGGGCACGCCGTTGTTCGACGAGGTCATGAACACGGCCGTCCCCGGAACGCGCGGTGGTTTGCGTCGCGCGACATCGCTGAGGAACAGGTCGAGCGGCAGCGCGCCTGAGTTCAACGCGTGGGTCAACAATATGCGTCCCTTCTTCCACGTGCTCATCAGCGTGAAGACGGCGATCGCGATGACGATCGGCACCCAGCCGCCGTAGGCGATCTTGATCACGTTCGCCGAGAAGAGCGAGGCGTCGATGGCGAGAAACGCCACGGTGATCGGAACGATGTGGGCGAGCGACCAATTCCAGCGCGAGCGAGCGACGACCGCGAACAGCAGCGACGTGATCGCCATCGTCCCTGTCACGGCGATGCCGTACGCCGCGCCGATCGATTGCGATGACTTGAAGAACAGGACGAGCAGAAGACAGCCGGCCCACAGCGCCTTGTTGACCTCGGGAATGAAGATCTGTCCCGCCTCCTGCCGGGAGGTGTGCAGGATCGTGACGCGCGGCGAGTATCCGAGCTGCACGGCTTGTTGCGTCAGCGAGAACGCGCCCGAGATGAGTGCCTGCGACGCGATGACGGCCGCCATCGTCGCCAACACGACCGACGGGATAAGCAACGCGCGGGGCACGAGCATGAAGAACGGGTTCGATACCGCGGTCGGGTTTCTCAGGAGAAGAGCGCCCTGGCCCATGTAGTTCAACAGCAGGGCGGGAAGGACGAGCGCGAACCACGCGAGTCGAATTGGCCGTTTGCCAAAATGTCCCATGTCGGCGTACAGCGCCTCGGCGCCGGTCACGGCGAGTACGACCGCTCCCAACGTGAGAAACCCGATGCGTCCGTTGGCGACGAAGAACTCGACCCCATGCCACGGGTTGAGCGCGAAGAAGATTCGGGGCTCCTGCGCGATCTCGACGATGCCGAGTGTGGCGATGCTCACGAACCACAGCGCCATGATCGGTCCGAACGCGGTACCGACGCGGCCGGTGCCGAACCGCTGCCCCATGAACAACACGAACAGGATCATCATCGAAAGCGGGACGACGAGCTTCTCGAACGCAGGCGTCACGACATTCAAACCTTCGACCGCCGACATCACTGAGATGGCCGGCGTGATCATTCCGTCGCCGTAGAGCAGGGCGGCCCCGAACAAGCCAAGTCCGATGAGAAGCATTCGGCGCCTGGAGTCCGTCCGTCGCCGTTCTTCCTGCAGGATGAGCGCGAGCAGCGCGAGGATTCCGCCTTCGCCCCGGTTGTCGGCCCGCATGATGTAGACGAGATACTTGATGGCGACGACGAGCACCAACAACCACACGATCAGCGAGAGAATGCCGTACACGTTCGCCGTCGTGACCGCGAGCGTGTGCTCCTTCGAGATGAAGCATTGCTGGAGCGCGTACAGCGGGCTCGTCCCGATATCGCCGTAGACGATGCCGAGCGCCGTCAGCGAGAGGAACGCGAGTCGTCTGCCGGTGGGATGGGCTTCGACGTGCTGGCGCTGGGGTACGACGGCGGCATGGAACCCGGTCAGCGTGGCTGCCGGCGGCGCCGATCCTGACGAGCCCGCCGGGGGCGATCCCGCCGGTGCCGACGCCGGTGCCCCGGAGAGGCCGGTTGGAGGAGGCGAGCCGGTCAGCGGGGACGAGGGCTGTGGCTCGCCACCGGGATTAGGCTGGGCCGCAGGCGGAGGTTCGCCTGCTGGCTCGGCGCCGTGGGGTGACTCGGCTTTCATGTATGAACCGCGGGCAATGCTCGCCTCAGACGCGTGTGGACCCGGGGCTGACGATTGCTCCGGTAATACGCAAAAATGGGTCGCGGACAGATCCGCGACCCACGTTGAATCTAGCGCCTCGCCTGGGGGCGTCCAGCACCGGCGGCGAACCCGACGATTGTGACTGGCCTAAGGCGTTTGTTTCGTTGCTGCCTCGACCTCGTCGGCGGCCCGCTGAATGATCTCGCGCAGCTTGTTCAGCGTTTCTTTTTCGCGAATGTGTGTCGTTGCCGTCTTGTAGGTGGCGCGAGCCAGCCTCTGGAAGGCCTGATTGAGCTCGGTCATCGGCGTGTCGGTGAAGCCCTCGACGAATCGCGCGATCCGGTCGAAGATGTCGTTAACGGTCGTGCTATGCTCGGCCAAGTGCTTCCTGCCCTCATCCGTGATCTCGTAGATCTTCTTCCCGCCTTCTTCCGGCACGACGCGCGCGTAGCCCAAATCCTCCAGCATGGTCAGGGTCGGATAGACCGTGCCTGGGCTTGGCGCATACGAGCCGCCAAAGCGGCTCTCGAGCTCCTTGATGATCTCGTAGCCGTGGCGCGGCTTTTCCTCGAGAAGGCGCAGAATGACGTACTTGAGGTCACCCTGCTCGAACAGCCGTGCAGCGCGTCCCCGCCAGTGTCCGCGGCCCGGCTGCGGGCCCCAGGCGCCAAACCCCTCCCAGCGTGAACGGGCGCGGTGGCCTCCGCAGGCATCGCTGACGTCAAGGCCGAGAATGAACGGACTCCACATGTGAACACCTCGTCGATATATCGTGATAGGCATAACGATATAACGGCAGATATATCGGCGCAATAGCGCCGTGGCGCCGTGGGCGCCCTGGCGGCCTGGGGTCGGTGGCAGCTAGGGGCACATGCATTGCCCTTATTGGCCGGCGGAGGCACCGCCTCCGGAAGACACGGTCCATTACTGGGAGGGGGATGCATGGCGGACGATCTCGATCGTGACGGCTTGGAGAACCAGGCGAAAGGCCTCGGCAAAGAAACCGAAGGCAAGATCCGCAACTCGGTCGGCGGCCTGACTGGCGACACGAGCGAACAGCTCCGGGGCAAGGCGGAGGAGTTGAAGGGCAAGGCACAGCGCAAGATTGGAGAAGCCGAGTCGGACGCCGATCACGACGCCTGATCGAGCGGATCCTGACGGACGAATGAAACGCGGCGGCGAGACTTGTCTCGCCGCCGCGTCTCGTCTTCGATCGCCGCAATCGATTCGTAATGCGCACGACACCGCGCCGTCATGCGTCGATCAGAATTTCCTCATCGAGCGCTCACTTTCCATTCACAGCGCCGCAATCGGCGCGCAACCTTCGAGTGTTATGCTGGCGACGAGTGGCGTTCGCTCGTTCACCGCACGACACCGGAGGCATCATGTTGAGAGTGCTTCTCGAATCACGCGCCCGCCGCCCGCGGCGCATTGGCGGCATGGCGCTCAGCATCGCCGCGCATCTCGCGATCATCGGCGCCGTCACCGCCACGACCGTGCACGCGACGCGGCCGTCGCGCGATCCGGTCGTCGCGGTGCGTCTCGCGCCTCCGGCACATCCCGCCCCGCCAACGTCGGTGCGACACCAAAGCCGAACGAGCGCGCACGCCGCGCGCGGAACGCCGAGCATCGTCGTGGAACAGATTCACATCTCGCCCGACGTCCCGACGACGCTGCCGGTGACCGACCTCCTCCCTCGAATCACGCCGGAATACGGGACGGCCCGGCCGGGAGCGCCGGCCGGTGGCGTGACTGGCGCGCGCAGCATCGTCGAGGGTGAAGGCGCGGCAGACGACACGGATTGGCGCGGGAACGATCTCCTCATGCGGATCGTCGCGTCAGGAACGCCCCGCTATCCCGAGTCGCTGCGTCAGGCGGGGCTCGATGGTCGCGTGGTCATTCGCTTCGTCGTCGACACGATGGGCGGCGTCGACTTGAACAGCGTTCAGGTGCTCGAGTCGACGCACGACCTCTTTACGCGATCGGTGCGCGACGTGCTCGGGAACTTCCGCTTCAAACCGGCCGAGGCCAGAGGCCATCGGGTCCGGGCGATGGCGGAGATGCCGTTCGAGTTTCGGATTCGCAAATAGATCGCGAAGAAAAAAAGCGGAGTCCGTGCGTTTTGACGGACTCCGCCTCTGTAATTCCCACCGCGTCCCTACTCGTATCGGAGCGCGGTGATCGGATCGAGGACCGCGGCGCGTCGCGCGGGCCACACGCCGAACGCGACGCCGACGAACGCCGAAAATGCGAACGCGAGAATGATCGCGGTCGTCGAGATCTGTGTGGACCACCCGGCGGTCTTGCTCATCACGGTCGCGCCGCCGGCGCCGAGCCCGATCCCTACCACTCCGCCGAGGATGCACAGCACGACGGCCTCGATGAGGAACTGGAGCAGGATGTTCCAGCGCGTCGCGCCGAGTGCCTTGCGAATACCGATCTCGCGCGTGCGCTCGGTGACGGAGACGAGCATGATGTTCATGATGCCGATGCCGCCGACGAGCAGTGAGACTGCGGCGATGCCAGACAACAGATAGGTCATGACTTCCGTCGTCTCCTGCGTCGTCGCCAGGATGTCGGCTTGGTTGCGGATCTGAAAATCGTCCGGCGCGCCTTGCCGAATCTTGTGTTGACGTCGCAGGACGCGTTGAATGTCCGCCATGGCCTCCGGGATCTTGTCCTCATCGACGGCGAGCGCGCTGATCGACTGGAGGCGATCGGACCCGTTGACGCGGAAGCGCGCCGTGTTGATCGGGACAAGGATCTGATCGTCGGGATTCTGGAACGCGTTCGCCTGACCCTTGGAGGCGAGGACACCGATGACCGTGAATTGCGTACCGCGAATACGCACGTTCTCGCCGATCAGCGCCTCGGGCGCCGCGATCCCCATGTTGTCGACGACTGCCGACCCGACCACGGCGACGCGCTGTCGTCCTTCGTCGTCGGCGGCGGTGAACATCTTGCCGACCTTGAGCTGATACTTGCGGACTTCGAGGTAGTTCGGCGTCGTGCCGACGATGGTCGTGCTCGCGTTCTTGTTGCCGAAGACCACTTGCTGCTGTGAGCGCATCTCCGGTTGAACGGCGAGCAGATTCGTCGCGCGTTCGTCGATGGCCTTGGCATCGTCGAGCGTCAGCCGTTGCTGGCCGCCGGCGATGGCAATGCCTCCGCCGCCACCGCGCTGCTGGCCGGGATTGACGGTCAGCAGTGTGGTGCCGAGCGCCGCAATGCGGTCCTTGACCGCCTGCTGCGCGCCCGATCCGAGCGCGACGACGGCGATCACGGCGCCGACGCCGATCACGATGCCAAGCATCGTGAGCAGTGAACGCAGCTTGTTGGCCCGCAGCGCGCCGAGTGCGACGCTGATGATTTCTCCAATGAGCATTCTATCAGCCCCCGCGACCGCCGCCGCCGCGTGGTCCGCCGCCGCCCGGGCCCGGCTGCCCGCCGAGCGGACTGGCGTTCTGGCGAATTCGATCCTGCTGCTGTTGGCGCTGCGCCTGCAGCGCGAGCGCGCCGAGCATGACGACGCGTTCGCCTTCCTTCAGGCCACTCAGCACTTCGGTGTAATCGAGGTTGCCCTGGCCGAGCTGAACGATGCGCGGATGGAAGCTCGTCTTCGCGCTGTCGCTGGTGAACACGAGGCCAGTGCGCGCGCGCGTCGGACGCGCGCTCAACTCGGGCGACGGCGTCAACGCGCCGCCGCGTCCGGGCTGCGAACCTCGCTGGCGCGCCGAACCGCCCGCGGACGCCGTTTGGCCGGCATTCCCGGCTTGTGAGCGGCGAGCGCAGGCGCCTGCCGTCCGCGGATCGATGTTGAGCTGCGTGTAAATCGCGCGGAGCTGCTCGTTGATGGCCTGCATCTCCGGACTGCCGCGGAAGCCGCCACCGCCTTGTTGGCCGCCGCCCTGTGCGCCGCCTGAATCACCGCCCCGGCCGGAGAATCCACCGCCTCGCCGGCGTTGCGTGCTGTCACCGCCGCCACGAACGCGATTCCCGCCGCCGGTCGAATCGCCACCGCGGCGATTACCACCGGCGAAACCTGCGGGCCGAAGCGCTTGCATCTTCGCTCGGAGATCGTCGATCTGCTTCTTCTCCTTCGGGTGTGCCTTCAATACGTCGTCGATCTTCTTGCAGTCGGCGTCGGAGACCTGCATTCCGCCGAATCCGCCTTGGCCGAAGCCACCGCCGCCCTGCGATCCGCCCTGCTGGACCGCGGCCGGCACGACTTCACCGCCGGCGCTTCCACCCGGACCTGAACCGCCGCTCGCGCCCGGACCGGCATTCGTGCCGCCATTGGTCCGCCGACCGCCGCCATTCCCGCCACCGCGGTTGTTGCCGCCGCCAAACCCTCCGCGATTGCCGCCGCCACCGAAGCCTTGGGCCTTGAGCTCGGCGTTGACGCTGTCGGCGCTCAGGCCGAGCAACGCGCCGGTCGCCACGGCTTCACGCGGATTCTTGATCGCATCGTTCGGGACGGCGATCGCGTTGTCGCGTTCATCGATAAGCACCGACACTTCGCCGTTCATACCGGGCTTGAGGAGACTTTCCTGGTTATCGAGGTTCACGAGGACGGGGAACATCGTCACGTTCTGCTGCACGACGGCCTGCGGCTCGATCTTCTCGACGACGCCGCCAAAGCGACGATCCGGATACGCATCGACGGTGACGTTCGCCGGCTCGCCTGGGTGCACGTTGCCGATGTCGGTCTCGTTGAACAACGCGCGAATGCGCACGGTCTTGAGATCGGCCATCTTCACGATCGTCGTGCCGCCGCTCACCGACCCGGTGGCCGACGCGATGACGGTTCCGACCGACACGGTCTTGTCGATGATCGTGCCGATGGCTGGTGCGCGCACGGTTGCGTCTTCGAGGCTCTGCTTCGCCAGGTCGAGGCTTGCCTTCGCGCTCACGACACCGGATTTCGCGTTCTCATAATCCACCGCGACCTTCTCGAACTCTTGCGGCGTGATCACGCGCGCCTTGTACATCTCCTCATTGCGCTTCTTGTCGGACTCCGAGACCTGCAGCTTGGCCTGGGCGGCGTCGAGCTGAGCCTTGGCTTGGTCGTAACGGTTCTGCACGTCGCGCGTATCGATCTGAACGAGGAGATCGCCCGGATTGACGTGCGTGCCCGTTTCGACCGGCATCTGCGTGATGACGCCGGACGCCTTCGACTTCACTTCAATGATCGTGATCGGTTCGATCACGCCGTTCGCCTGCGCGTCGATGATGATATCGCGGCGCGTGACGAGAGCGGTCTGCACGGTCGGCGCCAGCTGCTTCTTCGCGCACGCAACGGCGGCGGTAAGGAGCAGGGCCGCTCCGAGGTATCGTCTCACGTGGGTCTATCTCCTAAAGTCGGCCGGGGAGGCCGGGCGGTATCGAGCTGGCTATGAAGTCTACGCGCGGAAGGGCGGAAATGCTGACGGCGGGACCTACCCGAACAGCGCGACTGACGAAGAGCGGGACTGACGAAGGGCGAAAGTAACGAAAGGCGGAGGTGACGAAAGGCGGAGTGACGAAAGGCGGAAGTGACAAACGATGGACGCAGGTCCCGCTGTTTGTCATTCCCGCCTTTTGTTATTTCCGGCCTTCGTCAGTCCCGCTCTTCGTCAGTCGCGCTGTTCGGGTCAGGGTAGGTCACGTCCGATCACGGCTTCGATCTGCGCTCGCGCGTTGCGGTAGTTGAGGCGTGCCTGGATCAGCGCTTGGCGCGCCGTGACGAGCGCCGTCTGCGAGTTGAGCACGTCGAGCAGCGTGGACGCGCCGAGGTTGTAGCGCTGTTGCTGCACGCGGAGATCTTCTTCGCTCGCGCGGACGTTTTGCTGCTGCACGCGCATCGCCTCCTCATTGTTCCGCATCGTGGCGATGTCGGTGATGATGTTCTGCTGCGCGCCCAGCCGCGCGTCCTTCACTTGGGCCTGCGCGTTCTCGTAGCTGATTTGCGCCGCGGCGACGTTGTTCTCGCGCGTGAATCGATTGAAGATCGGATATTGGAGGTTGAGCTGGACGCTGCGACTGTAAGGAAACGGGTTGCTGTTCAATCCGTATGCCGCGCCTGCGCCACTTCCGCTGTAGTTAAAGCCGGCCGTGATCGTCGGAAGGTAGGCGGCCTTGGCTGAACGTTCGGCGGCGGAGGCGGCAGAGGCCTGCGCCTCGAATTGGCGGATTGGCGGCCCGGCGAGCGCCAACTGCATGATGGCGGCGCTGTCGATCGGCGCGACCGGGTGGTCGACCGTGTCCGCGAGGTCGGCCGTCACGAAATACGGTGTGCCGACGAGGCGGGTCAGAGCGGCTGCCTGCACGCGATAGGTGTTTTGCGCCGTCAGGAGCGCGAGCTGCGCGTTGCCGACCTGCACGACGCTGCGCAGCGAGTCGGAGACATTCGCGGCGCCGGCTTGCACCTTGGCGATCGACGTCTGGAGCTGCGCCTGCGCTGCCTCGAGTTGGGCGCGCGCCGCCGCCTCCGACTCCTTGGCCGCGAGGATCGAGTTGTACGCCAGCTTCACCTGAAGTCCGACGTTGAACTCGGTGTTGATCTCCGACGCCTGCGCCGCCGTGACGTTCGCCTGCTGACTCTTGATGTCGGCGAACATCTTACCGGCGTCGAACAGCGTGAGTTGCGAGCTCAGGCCCGTGGAGTAAGTCCACGCCCCCGTGAATGGGACGAGCTGGCCGCTCTGCCCCAACCGGTCACCGGCACTCTTGGTCTGTCCCGCACTGCCGGTGAGCGTCGGGTACAACGCCGCGCGCGCCGAGCGAACGCTGTTGTTCGCGCTCCGAACGCTGTTCGCGGCGGTGATGTTCGACACGTTGTTGTCGCGCGCGAGTCGAACCGCGTCGGTGATCGTGATCGGATGAAACGTCGTATCGGTCATCTGCTGCGCGCCCAACACGACCGGCGTGGCGAGCAGTGGAATCAATTTCCTGAGCATTGCCTTCTGGGCTCCTTGGCTTGCTCGGCCTGACGTCGTGCCAGCATTTGGTCGAGCCTTGCTTTTTGTTCTTTCGTGAACACTGAATCGCGCTGCGCGCGGAAGTGCGCCCTCATCGCCTTGAGGAGCGAGTCGTGCGGCGCGAGGACGGCCTTCATGGCGCAGCCCTGCACGAACTCCAACGAGTCGAGCGTCGAGCGCTGCTGCTGCGTCAGTCCCAGCTCGTCGTAGAATCGAGCGCGCGGACCGAATTGCGACGCGAACTTCTCGTGACCGAGATAGCGGTCGGCCGAGAAGCCGAGGGCGCCGCCGACCAGCACGGCGCCGAGCAAGAACATCAGCGCTTGTTGTTTGGTGCGCTGCATGAGGGCTCCTGGTTGGTGCAACCAAATAGGTAACGGATTCGCGCTTCCCGATCGTCCTGCAATGCCGGCCGGATTGCGGTCGACACTGGAACGCCGGGGGACGAGAGCATGCTGTCGATGGCGATGTCGGTCTCCGCCTGGCGGGCGCGGAAGATCGCGACGCCGGCGGCGAGGAGCAGCACGGCGGCGGCGGTGATCGCCGGGCGGACCCACCGGTCGAGCTCCGTCCACCATCCCAGCTCCACGTCGGCGACGCGTGCCATGATCCGCGCTTCCAGCTCGTTCCAGTACGCGTCGCCGCTCGGGGCGGCGTACAGCGAGCGGAGCCCGCGTGCCACCTCGTCGTCGTCGTTGTCGGAATGCAGCCGAATGTCCGTCATAGATCGCTCCGAACGTCCTTCAATATGCGGCGGAGGGCCGCGCGCGCGTGATGGAGGTCCGACCGGGCCGTTCCCTCGGGTATACCCAGCATCGCGCCAATCTCTCCGTGAGTGAATCCTTCTACGTCGTGCAACACGATCACTGATCGCTGGCGATCGGTGAGCTTCGTCAGCGCTTGATTCAGACGACGACGCAGCTCGTCCGATTCGCCCGGATCCCGGAACGGCATGGGAACCGTTTCCGGCAACTCGTCCGCGTCGCGCACCTTCCGTCTCCGCACCAGATCCAACGACGCGTTGGCCATGATGCGGAACAGCCACGCGCCAAACGGTTGATCGGGAAGAAAGCGGTCCAGCGCCTTGAAGGCATGGAGGAAACCTTCCTGAACCGCGTCCTCCGCGTCCTCGTGCGTGAGCACGATCGCGCGACACACGGCGTACGCCCGACGCTGATGGTTCCGCACGAGCGTCGCGAATGCCTCGCTATTCCCGCGCTGGGCCGCGATGACAAGCGCTCGCTCGTCCGGCCTCGCGTCAGGCACTGACGGCATGCCGTACGACAGTTCGATTGTGTTCGCAGCGGTCATCGAGACGTGGCCGGTGTCCAATTTCACTAACGGATGACCCTCGCGAAACGTTGATCAGCGGGCCGGCTCCCCGGCAGCGGGCGCCGCCGTTGCCGGCGGGACATCGGGCGTCCCGGCGAGCCCGATCGCATCCGCCACGCGCCGCATCGCGTCGATGACAAACTGGATGTGTTGCTCCAGGTCGACGCCCATCTCCTGCGTGCCGAGCAACACGTCATCGCGATTGACACCCTTCGCGAACGCCTTGTCCTTCATCTTCTTTTTCACCGACCTGGCGTCGACATCGTGCACGCTCTTCGTCGGCCTCACGAGTGCCGTCGCGGTGATCAGCCCCGTCAGCTCGTCGACGGCAAACAACGTCTTGGCCATTCGCGTGTCACGCGACACTCCGGAGTACGTCGCGTGCCCGAGGATCGCTTGTAGGATGTCCTCCGGCCAACCCCGCTCTCGGAGAAGGCGGACGCCCCACGCCGGGTGTTCTTCGGTCGCCGAATGCGCGGCGTTGGGGTAGCGCTCGTAGTCGAAATCGTGAATCAGCCCAGCGAGGCCCCAGCGCTCGGGGTCCTCTCCGAAATGCTCGGCGTAGGCGCGCATCGCGGCTTCGACGCCGAGCATGTGTTTGCGGAGCGACTCGCTAGCGGTGAATTCCTGCATCAGGGCGAGCGCGTCGGCTCGCGACGGAAGAGTTTGCCCGGTCATACCTGTCCAATATACTGACTGCCTTGCCGCCCGCTTACGACTGCGCGACCACCGGGGATGCAGTCCCGTCGGAATGGGCCGCCAGTCTCACGAGGTTCGGAGGGGCGGGGAGGATGTCAGGTAGCGTCGGGGGCACTGTTAGGCGACTGGTCGACGGCGTAGGATACGCCGAATGCCGCACCTCCGATCGATCACTCTCGCCGCCATTCCGCCCAAGGCGCTCGATCGATTTCCGTTTACGGTGCCGGTCATTCGGGCTCTCGAGTCGCTCGAGCTCAGCGCTCGGGTCACGTTTCTGGTGGGCGAGAACGGATCCGGCAAATCGACGTTGCTCGAGGCGATCGCCGCCGCTGCCGCGCTCCCGACGGTCGGCAGCGAGAGCCTCGAGCGAGACGAGACGCTCTCCGCGCAACGCGAACTGGCCGGCGCGCTCAAGCTGACGTGGAACCGGCGCGTCCGACGCGGGTTCTTTCTGCGCGCCGAGGATTTCTTTGGATTTACGAAATCGCTGTCGAAGCTACGCGGGGAGCTGCAGGAACGGCTTCGGCAAATCGATGAGGAATTCGTCACCAGCTCGGATTACGCGAAAGGGCTGGCGAAGGGTCCGGTCGCCGGCTCGCTCGCGGCGATGGAGCGGCGCTACGGCGTCGATCTGGACGCAAACTCCCATGGTCAGAGTTTCCTCAAGCTGTTCGGCGCGAGGTTCGTCCCCGGTGGGCTCTATTTGCTCGACGAACCGGAGGCCCCGCTGTCGCCGCAAAGCCAGCTGGCGCTGATTGCCATGATCGGCGACATGCTGAAGCAGGACGCGCAGTTCATCATCGCCACCCACTCGCCGATTTTACTCGGCTTTCCCGGCGCGGTGATCTATAGCTGCGACCGCGTCCCGATCGAGGCGGTCGCGTACGAGGAGCTCGACCACGTGGTGATCACGCGAGAGTTCTTGAATTCGCGCGAGAGATTCTTGAAATACTTGTAGGGGGCTACGCGCGCCTATTTCGTCGACTCGGCGGCCGGCTGTTCGTGCGCGTATTTGGCATTCGTCAGCGCGACGATGGTGCGCACGATGCCGAAGAGGACGATCGCACCGATGATCAGGCCGAGGAATGCGGCCTTCATGTCGGAGGCGTGTGGATGCTGGTCGTGGTCGTGTGCGGTCATGTCGGGTGGGTAAGGCGGCCGCCGATCAGGCGACGCGCACCGAGTTCATCACATCGTTCCGTTCGATCTTCTTCATCACGTCGATGCCCTTCGTGATCTTGCCGAACACGGTGTGCACGCCGTTCAGGTGTCGCGTGTTGTCCTCGCTCAACACCATGAAGAACTGGCTGCCGCCCGTGTCCTTCCCGGCGTGCGCCATCGAGAGCGCGCCGACTTCGTGCTTGCGCGGATTGCCGGCCGTCTCGCACTTGATCTTGTAGCCGGGGCCGCCCGTGCCGACGCGCGGATCGCCGGCCGGAAGATCGCGCGACAGCGGGTCGCCGCCCTGCACGACGAAATCGGGGATGACCCGGTGGAATTTCACCCCGTCGTAGAACTTGCCGTTGGCGAGCTTTTCGAAGTTCGCGACCGTGAGCGGCGCGTCCTTGTCGTACAGCTCGGCGACGATCGTGCCCTTGTTGGTTTCGAACGTGGCGGTTTTTGGCATTCCACAAAGCTAGGCCGGGCGACGGTGCGACGGTAGGAGCCGGTTCGCCGTTCGACTCACACCAGCGATGACGGGCAGACGTCGTTGAGGAAACAGGCTTCGCACTTGGGCCGCCGCGCGTCGCAGATCGTGCGTCCGTGCTCGATCAAGAGGTGGGCGAGCATCGTCCACCGGTCACGTGGAAAGAGCCGCATCAAGTCCTGCTCGACCTTGATCGGGTCGGTCTCCTTCGTGAGCCCCAGTCGCGCGCTCACGCGAGCGACGTGCGTGTCGACGACGACCCCTTCGTTCTTGTCGTACGCGTTGCCCAGCACGACGTTGGCGGTCTTGCGGCCGACGCCCGGCAGCTTCACGAGCGCCTCCAGGTCGTCGGGAATGCGGCCCCCGTGTCGCTCGGCGACGATCGTGCCCTTGTTGGTTTCGAACGTGGCGGTTTTTGGCATTCCACAAAGCTAGGCCGGGCGACGGTGCGAC
>Ga0153915_10003404_pt1 | contig 14618 bp, 13 predicted proteins | sample Opewatmetagenome_2_FD_107003 | JGI IMG/M metagenome (GOLD analysis project Ga0153915, IMG submission 107003) | Freshwater wetland microbial communities from Ohio, USA - Open water 3 Core 3 Depth 3 metaG | ecosystem: Environmental > Aquatic > Freshwater > Wetlands | place: USA: Ohio, Lake Erie...
GACCTGCTGGGGGACGGCTCGCAGCGCATCGGCCTGCGGCTCATTCTGTAGCGTCCCTGCTCGGAGCCCCGATGCACCGCAGAGAACGCAGAGAAGTCAGCGTTGGCATCCACCAGGCTCTCAAGCCTCGTGAGATCAGTATCCGGCAGTCCTCGGCGCGCTCCGCGTGTGCCGCCGTGCTCAGAGATGCACCGCAGAGATCGCAGAGAACGCAGAGAAGTCAGCGTTCGCATGCACCGGGCTCTCAAGCCTCGTGAGATCAGTATCCGGCGGTCCTCGGCGCGCTCTGCGTGCTCTGCGGTGCAACAGGTCCGTCGGTCATCGTGGCTGATGAAGGCGGGTGAATGAAACTGCTCCCGACTTCGCGTCACCGCCGGTCCGCCTGGTGATGGCCGCGCGCACTTGGCGGCTCGTGGGCCTGATCGTGCTCGGGTTGGTCGCGGCGCTGGTCCTCGTGATCGCCGTGGCCGCGGCGGTCTCGTCCGACGTGCGGTTCGTGCTGCGCGGCACCTACGAAGAGGCGCGCATCCTGCTGCGTCGCCGGCCGCTCGCCGATCTCGTGAACGACCCGGACGCCCCCGCCGCGTGGCGCGAGAAGGCGGCGCTCGTGATCGAAGCACGGGTGTTTGCCGACACCGCGCTGGGTCTGCGCGTGGGGGATACGTACACGACGTTCGCGCGCGTCGGGCGGGACACGCTGCTGCTGGTGATGTCGGCGAGCCCGAAGGACGCGCTCACTCCCTATCTCTGGCGCTTCCCGATCGTGGGGACGGTGCCGTATCGCGGCTACTTCTCGCTGGCGAGCGCGGAGGCCGCGGCGCGGGCGTTCGCGGCGCGTGGCTACGACACCTACCTGCGGCCGGCGAGCGCGTTCTCCACGCTGGGCTGGTTCAGCGACCCCTTGCTCTCGACGGTGCTGGACGGCGATCGCGTGGGCGTGGTCGAGACCGTGCTGCACGAGTCGGCGCACGGGACGCTGTACGTGCCGGGCGCCACGCCGTTCGACGAGAGCTTCGCCTCGCTCGTCGGGTATCGCGGGGCGGAGGCGTTCTTCCGGGCCCGGGGCGATACGGCGGCGGCGGCGCGGGCGGCGGCGATCTGGCGGGACGAGGTCCGGCTCTCGGCGTTCTACGCGCGCCTGGCGGACAGCCTCACCGCGCTGTACGGGTCGGGGGGGCGCGACAGGGCTCTGGAGGAGGGGAGGGCGCGCATCTTCGGGGCGGCGCGGGCCGAGCTGGCGGGCACGCTCGGGGAGCAGCTCGAGGTGTACAGCGGTGCGCGCCTGGCCGAGCGCCCGCTCAACAACGCCACCGTGATCGCGTCCCGAATCTACCGCACGCGGCTCGACGTGCTCGAGGCCGTCTACCGGCGCGCGGGGGACGTGCGGCAGGCGGTGGCGCTGATCGCAGGTGCGATGCGCGCGCGGGGCGATGCCGATCCGTTCGCCCTGCTCGACGGGCTCCTGGAGGGCGGCGGTCCGTAGAGTATATTCCCCGTGGTTTGCCGACGTGCCGCCGCCCGTTCGCTCTCACCTTCACCCACGCACTGCCATGACCGACTTCAAACCGTTTGTCGATGCCAACCAGACGAGAATGCTCGACGAGCTGAAGGCGCTGCTCCGGATCCCGAGCATCTCGACCGATCCCACGCACAACGCCGATTGCCGCAAGGCCGCCGAATGGCTGGGCGACCACCTGCGCAGGCTGGGCTGCAGCGTCGAGTACCTGGCGAGCGAGACGCACCCCGTCGTCTGGGCGGTGGGCCCGGCGGCGCCGGGCAAGCCCACCGTGCTGGTCTACGGGCATTACGACGTGCAGCCGCCCGATCCGCTCGGCGAATGGACCAGCCCGCCGTTCGAGCCCACGGTGCGAGACGGCAATCTGTTCGCCCGCGGGGCGACGGACGACAAGGGCCAGGTGTTCGCGGTGGTGAAGGCCCTCGAGGCCGTGCTGGCCGCCCGGAAGCCGCCGGTCAACGTGCGGTTCCTGCTCGAGGGCCAGGAGGAGTCGGGCAGCACGATCCTGTTCAATCTGCTCGCCCGCGAGCCCGAGCGGGTGCGGGCGGACGCGGTGATCGTCGCGGACACGCCGTACTACGCGCCGGGCTGGCCGTCGGTCGAGACCGGGCTGCGGGGGCTGGTCTACGCGGAGATCAAGGTCCGCACGGCGAAGAGCGATCTCCACTCGGGCCTGTACGGCGGCGTGGCGCCGAACGCGCACGAGACCCTGGCGCGGATTCTCGCGGGGCTCAAGGGCGCGGACGGACGGATCAAGATCCCCGGCCTGTACGAGGCGGTGGAGCGGCCGTCGAAGAAGGTGCGCGACGCCTGGGCGAAACTGCCGTTCAACCTGCGGCGGTTCATGAAGGATGAGGTGGGGGTGAAGGCCCTCACGGGGATCAAGCGCTACTCGGTGTTCGAGCGGATCTGGGCGCTGCCGACGCTCGAGATCCACGGGATTATGGGCGGGTTCACCGGCGAGGGCGCGAAGACGGTGATCCCGGCCGTGGCGACCGCGAAAGTGAGCCTGCGGCTGGTGCCCAAGCTCACCGAGAAGAAGGTGCAGGGGATGCTGACGAAGGCGGTGAAGGCGCTGACCCCGCCTTATGCCGACGTCAAGGTGACCTTCATCCACGGCGCCAACCCGGTCCTGGTGGACGTCGAGTCGCAGCCGATCGCGGTGATCGACCGGGCGTTCCAGGAAGTCGAGGGCCGCGGCGTCGTGCCAGTGCGGTCGGGCGGCTCAATTCCGATCGTGCCGGAACTGGCCAAGGAGGGCGCCCCGGTAGTGCTGTCGGGCATCGGGCTGCCCGACGACCGGCTGCACGCCCCCGACGAGAAGATCGCGGTCGAGCAGGTGTGGAAGGGCGTGCGGGTGTTCGCGCGGTTCTTCGAGCTGATGGGCGAATAGGTCCCCGATTGGGAGCTCGATGAAGAGTCTGGGGCGCCCGGGGAGTTCCTCCGGGCGCTCCGGCCTCGGCGGACTCGACGCCCGCCCGCGATAACACGCTACCCACCTGGGTGCTTCGGCGCCGCGACCGCCGGGCCTTCCCGCCCTCCGGAACTCTCCCCGGTCGCCTTGTTGCCAAGCGGACTCCTGGGACGCGACGCTACGCGCTGCCGGTCAGCGGCGTGAGCTCCTCCAGTTGGGGCGTTTGGCCGAACACCTCCGCGAAGCCTACGATCACCTGCTCGACCGTCCGGCTCCACAGGTCGCGGGGGGCGCGTTCCGCCAGCTCGCGGGCGACGCTCGTCATCACGACGTCGGAAATGCCGCACGGCACCATGAGATCGAAATAGGAGAGGTCGGTCGTCACGTTGAGCGCGAATCCGTGCCACGTGACCCACTGCCGCACGTGGATCCCGATGCTCGCGATCTTGCGGCCCGCCGTCCACACGCCGGTGGCACCCGCGCGGCGCTCACCGGGCACGCCGAGCGCGGCGAGCGCCGCGATCACGGCGCCTTCGATCCGCCGCAGGAACCAGTGCAGGTCCTGGCGGTGCTCGTCCAGGCGGTAGATCGGGTAGCCCACCAGCTGCCCGGGGCCGTGGAACGTGACGTCGCCGCCCCGCTCGACCTCGAACAGCTCGACCCCCCTGGCCGCGAGGAACTCCCGCGGGGTCGGCAGGTGCTCGGGCCGGAAGCCGCGCCCGAGCGTGATGACCGGCGGGTGCTCGACCAGGAGCAGCAGATCGTGGGAAATCTCGCCCGTGATGCGGCGCCGGGCCAGGTCGCGTTGCAGCGCGAGCGCCTCGCCGTACGGCAGGCGACCGAGCGCCGCGATGCCGAGCGCCGCGCTCACGATCCGGCCTGGCGGCGGTTGTAGCGCACCGCCAGGACGGCGAGCACGACCAGCACACCCGCGTAGCCCATCAGGCCGGAGCGGCCGGCGAGCATGTCGGCGGGGGCGGCGAGGCCGGCGAGCATGAGGGCGCCGGCCACGGCGAGGGCGGCGGTCACCCCGCGCCGCCAGGCGTCGGGGATCGCGCGACTGAGCGACCAGCCGAGCGTCGCGGCGGAGACGATGCCGGCGAACAAGACGAGGGGGAGGCTGTCCCGGCCGGCCGCCAACGCCGCGCGGAACATGGCGAGCCCGAGCAGGATGACGGCCCCCCCAGCGGCCGCGCCGGCCGCGAGGGCGCCGAGCGCAATGCCGATGCGGTCGGGCGGGCCGGCGTCAGGCATTCATCATCCGCCCCATCGAGTCGAGCGCCGCTTCCGCCACCGCCTCCGACAGGGTGGGATGCGCGTGAATCGCGAGTTCGACCTCCTCCACGGTGTACTCGTTCTCGCGGGCCACGACCAGCTCATGGATCATCTCGCTGGCGTGCGCGGCGACGATGTGGGCGCCGAGGATCTCGCCGTACCGCTTGTCGCGGATGATCTTCACGAACCCGTCGGTCTCGCCGGCGGCCCGGGCGCGGCCGCTGGCGGTGAGCGGGAACTTGCCGACCTGGTAGTCGAGCTTGCGCTCCTTGCACTGCTCCTCGGTGAGGCCGATGCTGGCGACCTCCGGGTGGCAGTACGTGACCGACGGGACGTTGTCGTAGCGGATCGGGTGCGGGGTGTGGCCCGCGATCAGCTCGGCCACGACCACGCCCTCGCGGCTCCCCTTGTGCGCGAGCATGGGTGGGCCGGCCACGTCGCCGACGGCGTAGACGCCGGCGGCCGTCGTACGGAGCTGGGCGTCCACCTTGATGAACCCGCGGTCGGAGAGCTGCACACCGGCCTGGTCGAGGCCGATTCCCTCGACGTTCACCGCGCGGCCGACGGCGACGAGCACGGTCTCGACCTCGATCGCCTGCGTCTTGCCTCCCGCCTCGACGTCGAGCGTGACCTTTACCGGCTCCACCCGGGCGCCCTTCACCGCGGCGCCGGCCAGGACCGTGATGCCGCGTTTCTTGTAGACCCGCGCCAGCGCGGCGGACGAGTCCGCGTCCTCGAGCGGGAGGACGCGGGGCAAGACCTCGATCAGGGTGATTGCGGAGCCGAACGCATTGAAGATGTCGGCGAACTCCATGCCCACCGCGCCGGCGCCGACGATGGCGAGGCGAGGCGGCACCCGTTCGAGCAGCAACGCTTCATCGGTCGAGATCACCGACGTCTTGTTGAGCTCGAGACCGGCCTGGGCGAGACCCTTGACGCGGCTGCCGGTCGCGATCACGAGGGCCTTGTCGGCGGTGTAGACGTCGTCGCCGACCTTGACCTGGCGGCCGGGCTGCAGCACGCCAGTGCCGCGAATCACGGTGACCTTGAACTTCTTCATCAGGAAGTCGACGCCCTTGGAGTTCTGGTCCGCCACCTGGCGCGAGCGCTTCATCGCCACGCCGAAGTCCAGCGTCACGCCGCCGACGCCGACCCCGAGCGCCGCGGCGTCGTGCTGCACGAGCCGGGCAACCGCAGCCGAGTGGAGCAGGGCCTTGCTGGGAATGCAGCCGATATTGACGCAGACGCCGCCCAGCTTCTCGCGCTCCACGACCGCCGTGGCGAGGCCGAGCTGGGCGCAGCGGATCGCGCAGACGTAGCCCGCGGGCCCGCCTCCGAGGATGATGACATCAAAGGTCTTGGACACGGCCGTACCCGTCCTGACGATAGACGTGAGCTACCAGACGATGGCGAGCGGGTTCTCGAGCATGCGGGTCACGGTCTGGAGGAACCGGGCGCCGGTGGCGCCGTCGATCACGCGGTGGTCACAACTCAGGGTGACCCGCATCCGCTTTCGTACGGCGACCGCGCCGGCCAGCACGACCGGCTTCTCGGTCACCGCCCCCACGGCGAGGATCGCCGCCTCGGGCGGGTTGATCACCGCCGTGAACTCGTCGATGCCGAACATGCCGAGGTTGGAGATCGAGAACGTGCCGCCGGTGTACTCCGCCGGTTGCAGCCGCCGGGCGCGGGCCCGGTCGGCGAGGTCGCGGCTCTCGGTCGCGATCTCGCGCAGCGACTTCGTGTGGGCGTCGCGGATCACGGGTGTGATCAGGCCGTCGTCGATCGCCACCGCCATCGAGAGGTGCACCGCGTCGAAGTAGCGGATCGAGCCGTCCTGCCACCAGGCGTTGCACTCCGGGTGCTGCCGCAGCGCGAGGGCCGCGATCTTGGCGACGATATCGTTGAACGAGATGCGGACGTCGCCGAGCGCGTTCAAGGCGTCGCGCGCTTCGGCCGCGCGCTCCATGTCGATCTCGACCGTGAGATAGAAATGCGGCACGGGCCCGAGGGACTGCGCCAGCCGGCGCGCGATGGTCTTGCGGAGCTGGCTGGGGACGACGTCGTGCCATCCCTTCCCCTCGCCCACCCCGCCGGGGGCAGAGGGGGCAGGGCCGGCAGGGGCGGCAGAGATGAGGGACTCCACGTCCCGCTTGACAATGCGGCCGGCGGGGCCCGAGCCGGTAAGGGCCGCGAGCGCGACGCCCTTTTCCCGGGCGAGCCGCCGCGCGAGCGGGGAGGCCTTGATCCGCCCCGCCGCACCCCCCCCGGGGGGTAGCGGGGCAGAGGGGGAGGGACGAGTTTCAGTCTCCATCTCTGCCCCTCTCCCCCTCTGATCCGGGGCGGCAGGAGCGGCAGGAGCGGCAGGGGCGGCAGGGGCGGTAGAGGGGGCCGGGAGCGCGCCTGCGATGTCCTCCGCCGCGTCCGCGATCACCGCGACGAGGCTCCCGACCGGCGCCGTGGCGCCGGCGCCTACCAGGATCTTCCGCAGCACGCCGTCGCCGCGCGCCGGCAGCTCCATGATGGCCTTGTCGGTCTCGACCTCGGCGAGCACGTCGCCCACCTTCACGGCGTCGCCCTCCTGCTTGAGCCAGGACGCGATCCGGCCCTCTTCCATCGTGGGCGACAAGGCTTCCATGTGGACCCTGGTGATCATCGCTCGTCCGGGATCAGCGGTCGCGGTACGTGACGCGCTTGACCGCGCTCACGACCTGCGCGGCGTCGGGCTTTGCCGCCTTCTCGAGGTGCTTGTTGTACGGCATCGGCACGTCGGCCTGCGTGACGCGCTCGATCGGCGCGTCGAGGTCGTCGAACGCGGCGCGCTGCAGCTCGTCCACCACCTGCGCGCCGATGCCGCAGAACGGCCAGCCCTGCTCGACCACCACGCACCGATTGGTTTTGGCGACGCTGGCGGCGAGCGTCGGGACGTCGAGTGGCCGGATGGTGCGGAGGTCCACGACCTCCGCGGCGATCCCGAGGTCGCGCTGCAGCTGGTCCGCGGCGCGGAGGGCGACCGCCACCGTCTGGGAGTGGCAGACGATGGTGACGTCCGTGCCGACGCGCTTCACGTCGGCCACGCCGAGCGGGATCGTGTACTCGCCGTCGGCGACTTCGCCCTTGGCGTTGTACAGCATCTCGCCTTCGAGGAAGACGACGGGGTTGTCGTCGCGAATCGCCGACTTGAGGAGGCCCTTCGCGTCGTGCGGCGTGGCGGGTGCCACCACCTTGAGGCCGGGGATGTGGGCGTACCAGGATTCGAACGCCTGCGAGTGCTGCGCCCCGAGCTGGAGCGCGGGGCCTCCCGGGCCGCGGAACACGATCGGCACGGTGACCTGCCCGCCGGACATGTAGTGCAGCTTGGCGGCGGAGTTGACGACCTGGTCGATCGCGAGCAGGGCGAAGTTCCACGTCATGAACTCGATGACCGGCCGCATCCCCACCATCGCGGCGCCGACGCCGATCCCGGCGAAGCTCAGCTCCGCGATCGGGGTGTCCACGACGCGCCGCGGGCCGAACTCGTCGAGCAGACCGCGACTGACCTTGTACGCGCCCTGGTAGACGCCCACCTCTTCGCCCATGAGGAACACGCTGGCGTCGCGCGCCATCTCCTCGCGCAACGCCTGGTTCAGCGCATCACGGTACGTGATGACGGCCATGTCAGCCTTGGTAGACGTCGGTGTGGAGCTCGGCCGGCGCGGGCTCGGGGCTCTCCTCGGCGAAGCGGATCGCGTCGTCCACCTCGTCCTCGACGCCCTGGCGCATGGCGGCCAGGGCCGCCTCCGGAAGGAGATCGGCTTGCTCGAGGCGGTGCTGCAGCGCCGCGATGGGGTCGCGGCCCTTCTGCTCCTCGAGCTCTTCCTTGGTGCGGTAGTGCCCGTGGATCGGATCCGCCATCGAGTGCCCCATGTAGCGGTAGGTGCGCGCCTCGATCAGCGTGGGGAGCTTGTGCTCGCGCGCCCGCTCGACGGCCCGGGTCACGGCCTCGAGCACGGCGAGCGCGTCCATGCCGTCGACGGTCTCGGAGGCCATGTCGTATGAGCAGGCGCGGTGCGCGACGTCGTACACCGCCGCCGCGCGCTCGAGCGCGGTACCCATGCCGTAGCGGTTGTTCTCGCACACGAAGATCACCGGCAGCTCCCAGAGCGCCGCCATGTTGAGCGTCTCATGGAAGGCGCCGATGTTCACCGCGGCCTCGCCGAAGAAGCAGGCGGCGACCTGATCGGTGCCGCGGTACTTGACGGCGAAGGCGGCGCCGGCCGCGATCGGGATGTGCGAGCCCACGATGGCATGCCCACCGAGGAAGCCGCGCGGGACGTCGAACAGGTGCATCGAGCCGCCCTTGCCGTGCGAGCAGCCCGTCGCCTTGCCGAACAGCTCGGCCATCACGGCGCGGGCCGGCGTGCCGCGGACCAGGGCATGCGCGTGCTCGCGGTACGCGGCGAACAGGTAGTCGTCGGGGCGCAGGGCGGTCAGGGCGCCCGTCGCCACCGCTTCCTGGCCGATGTACAGGTGGCAGAAGCCGCCGATCTTCCCCTGTGCGTAGGCCTCGCCCGCCCGCTCCTCGAAGCGGCGCAGCAGGATCATCCGGCGCAGCAGCTCGTGATAGAACTCCCGCCGCGCCGGGTCGAGCGCGCTCAACGCGCGGCCCCCGCGCTCTGCACCTGCTCCCAGGCGTGGTAGGACGAACGGACGAGCGGGCCGCTCTCGACATGGCGGTACCCGAGGGCGAGGCCCACGCGCTTGAGCTCGGCGAATTCGGCCGGCGTGTAGAAGCGCGCGACGGGCAGATGGCCCGCCGACGGGCGGAGGTACTGGCCCAGCGTGAGGATGTCGACGCCCTGCTCGCGGAGATCACGCATCGCCACGAGGAGCTCATCCCACTCCTCCCCGAGCCCGCAGATCAGGCCGGACTTGGTGAGCAGGTCGGGCGCCATCTCCTTCGCGCGACGCAGCAGCCGGAGCGCACGCGGGTAGCGCCCGCCCGGGCGCGCGATGCGGTAGAGCCGCTCGACGGTCTCGAGATTGTGGTTGAGGATGTCGGGCCGCGCGTCCACCACGATGCGCAACGCCGCGTCGGATCCCTTGAAGTCGGGGACCAGCAGCTCGACCGACGTGCCCGGCCGGCGCCGCCGGATCTCGTGCACGCACCCGGCGAACGCCTCGGCGCCGCCGTTTGGCAGATCGTCGCGGTCCACGCTCGTGATGACGACGTGCGCGAGGCCCATGTGGGCCACGGCGTCGGCGAGCCGGGCCGGCTCCGCGGCATCGTATGGCGCGGGCGTGCCGTGGGCGATCGCGCAGTATGCGCAGTTGCGGGTACACACGTCGCCGAGGATGATGAACGTCGCCGCGCGGTGCTCCCAGCACTCGCCGATGTTGGGGCAGTGCGCTTCCTCGCACACCGTGTGCAGCGCGAGCTGCCGGATCAGGCGGCGCACGTCGGCGTAGGTCGGTCCACCGGGTGCCTTGACCTTGAGCCAGGCCGGCTTGCGCTCGGTGGAGGACGAGGAGGGACGCGCGGTGAGGGGGACGAGCTCCATAGGCAGCGAAACATAGCCGGCCCCGGCGGGGGGAGCCAGCGCGCCGGACGCCGGTTCAACCGTGTGGTTGAGCGCTACACGCGCCAGAACCGCCCGGGGCGCATGGAGCCGAGGTCGTATTCCAGGTGCTCCGCCGGGTCGCCGCGAAACAGGTGGGCAATGATCTCGCCGGTCACCGCGGCGAGCAGGATGCCGTTCCGGCCGTGGCCGGTGGCGTACCAGAGGTTCGGCACGTCGGGGTCTTGGCCGACGATGGGGCGGCCGTCCGGGGTGCCGGGCCGCAGGCCGGCCCAGGTGCGGCGGACCTGAGCCTGGGCGAGCGCGGGGTAGACACGCGCGGCGATCTGGGCGACGTGGTCCCGGCCTGCCGCGGTCGGCTTGGCATCGAAGCCGGCGTACTCCATGGTGGATCCGGCCAGCGCTTCGGCGCCACGGCGCAGCACGTAGCCGCGGCACGCGAACACGATCGCCGGGGGCTCGTGCGTGGGCCAGTCGTAGGTGAGGATCTGGCCGCGGATCGGCTCGACCGAGAGCGGCCGGGGGAGGCCTTCCAGCCGTCCGGACCACGCGCCGGCCGCGATCACCACGGCGCCCGCCGGGCGCGCGCCCGCGCCGGTCCGCACCCCGACCGCGCGCCCGGCTTCGATCGCGACGCCAAGGGCCCGGGTGCCGCGGCTGATCCGGACGCCGCGCCGCGTCGCGCTCACGAGCAGCGCTTCGAGCGTCGCGAGCGGCTCGAGCGCGCCATCTTCCCGCGCGAGCAGCGCGCCACGCGCGTCGGGGCTGACGCCCGGGCAGCGCGCCTTGAGCTCGCCGGGCGTGAGCCATTCGGTATTGAGCCCCTGCTGGCGCTGCCAGGCGGCGGCACTGCGCGCCTGGCTCTCCTCCTGCTCGGTGAAGGCGACGTGCAGCACGCCGTCCCGCACGAGGCCGATCTGCACGCCGGTTTCTTCGGCGAGCGCGGGCGCGAGCTCGCGATAGAGATCGCGGCCGCGAATCCCGATGCCGAGCAGCGGGTCTTCCGGGGCCGACTCGACGAGGGGGGCGAGCATGCCGGCCGAAGCCTGCGTGGCGATGCCGGCCTCGGCGCCGCTGTCGAGGATCTCGACGGCCGCGCCGCCCGCGGCGAGCGCGCGCGCCACCGCGGCTCCGACGATGCCACCGCCGACCACCAGCGCGTCCGGAACCGTCATGGCATCCGCCTTGTGGTGAAACCCGCCGGCCCGTAGGTTCGTATCGTCTTGCAGACAGCGTCGGCCGCGCGCCGCCCGGGGAGGAACATCATGCGTACGATTCTAGGATATGCGATCATCGCGATCATCGGCTTCTTCGCGATCAAGGTGGTGTTCGGTTTGCTCGGGTTCGCCGTCACGCTCCTGGTGAACCTGCTGTGGCTCGCGGCGCTCGGCTTCGTGCTCTACCTCGTCCTCAAGGTGGTCAGCCCCAGCACGGCCGAGAAGATCCACGACGCGATCAAGGGCAAGGAGCCACCCGCCGCCTGACGCGCCGGCGCCGGTAAGAGGTCGCTTCGGCATCCGGAGCGCAAGCGGGGCCCGCGAGGGCCCCGCTCGTGCTACCGGGTCGCCTCCGCGCTCCCGTCCCTGGTGATCCGCGTGAGCCGGAACGTGAGCGCCCCGAAAAAGAACTTGCTCTTGATCTGCACCACCCGGTGGTGCTCGTCGTTGGAGATCCAGAGCCTCCCCTCCGCCCCCTCCTTGAAGATGCCGCCGCCCTTGATCACCGGACGGACCACCACGCAGTCGAACCGGCCCGCGGGGACGTCGACCGTGTCCCGGCCGACGACCTCGAGCACGACCGGGTTGCGATCGGGCTTGAAGTACCGGTCGAACTCGTGCCGCCCCGGCGTGAGGTCGACCGTCCGGACGAAGTAGAAGAACGCCGCGTCGTCGAGCGGTTGGGGGGATGTCGGAAACAGCGAGTCCACGCCCTCCCGCCGGTAGTAGCCGGAGTCCGGGTAGATCTCGTACGCGTTGCGAGTTCGCCGGTTGCCCTCCTCCAGGTTCTGGATGAACCGGCGCGACGTGAGGTCCGCGAGGCCGACCCAGGAATCCCACTCGTCGTGCAGGCGGTAAAGCAGGTTGCCGCCCTGGATGACGAACCGGATGTGGAGCACGGAGTCGCCGCGCACCGTGTCGATGCCGACAACCCGGAGCTCGGCGCCGCCCAGGCTGACGAACCCGAACTTGGCGTCGTACTCCAGCCGCTCGCCGACCCACGAGCGCGGGTCGGGCGGTGTGGCCTGGGCCGGGACGGACCGGGCGGGCAGCACCGCGCCGAGCGCGGCCAGCAGCAGCGCGGGTTTCACGATGCCGCCTCCCCCGTTCCCGCCCCCGCCCCCGCCCCCGCGGGAGCCGCTGCCGGCTCGGGCCCGCGTGTCACCGGGGGCGGGATCCGCACCCTGCGTCCGGCGCGCGCGAGCTGCATGGCGAGGCGCAGCGCGCCGGGCCGGCGACGGGCCTCGGGAATCGCGGCGGGGGACGGCACATCGGTGACCGTCACCTGGCGGGCGCCGCTTGCGGTGCGCGCGACGAGCTCGGCCCGCGATGCGAGCCCGTCGCATACGAGCAGCGGAGCGGCATGCTCGCGCAGCTGCTGCTTCACCGCGACGAGGCGGACGGCCAGGCAGCCGGACAGCAGGTCCCGCACGCCGGGTACCTGAATCCCCGGACGGAGCAGCCAGCGGGCGAGGCGCAGAACCAGCCGCTCGGTCGCGGGGAGGGGCCGTGCGGGCGCTTCACCGACCACGAGATCGGCGCCGGAATCGATGCGGCGGAGCAGCTCCGGGATCCCATCGGGCGAGACGCTGAAGTCCGCGGGCAGCACGAGGGCCACGTCCCGCCGCGGGCGATCGGACCGGCGCAGCGCCTCGCGCAGCAGGGCATCATACGACGCGGCCGGTCCCCGCGGCGCGTCGTGGCGGAGGATCGTCATCGGCAGCGCCCGCTGGTAGCGATCCAGCACTTCGCCGGTCGTGTCGGACGAGCCGTCGTCGACCACCAGGAGCTGGTACTCGCGGGGGAATGCCGCGAACACCTGCCGCACCTTCCAGAGCAGCAGGCCGACCGTGGCTTCGTCGTTGTGTGCGGCAACGCAGATGTAGATCACCTTGGCTTCTACCCCGCGGGCGCCGGGACCGTGCGGCTCCGACTACCGGAATCGTCGGAATGTAACAGGGGAAGGAGGGGCTGGGCGGGGCCCCCTATCGCCCGATGGTGCACGAGCCGACCTCGGCGGCCGGGCCGCGCGCCGGATCCGGCGGTCACCCCATGCTGCCCCGCGCTCCCGGTTAGCGGGCCCGGGTCCGCTGGATCAGGTCCGCGAGCGCCGCCCGCAGCTCGGCGAGGGTAAACGGCTTGCGCAGGTACGGCCGGCCGAGCGACTCGAGGAACGCGAGCGTGTCGCCCCGAACCGTGTCGCCCGTGCTGAACACCACGCGCTCGGCGACGTCGGGGTGCGCGCGCCGCAGGCGCTCGAACATCTCGCGGCCGCCGAGCTCCGGCATGCGGAGGTCGGCGATGATGGCATCGAACGGATGCTGCAGGGCCTGCTCCAGCCCGCGCGCGCCGTTGGTGGCGACGGCGACCGTGTGCCCCCAGGCCTCGAGGGTGGCGCGCATGTAGTGCTGGATGTGCGGCTCGTCGTCCACGACGAGCACCCGCAGGGCGTGGACCAGGACGGGAGCTTCGACGTGCGGCTCGGGCAGCGGGCCGCCGGCGGGCAGCTCCACCTGGAACACCGCGCCACGGCGCGCCGTCGGGACGAGGGACAGCCGTCCGCCGTGCTCCCGCACGATGCCGTGCGAGATCGACAACCCGAGTCCGGTGCCCTCCCCCGCGGCCTTGGTGGTGAAGAACGGCTCGAAGATCCGCTCGGCCAGCGCCGGCGGGATGCCGGGCCCGTCGTCCTCGACGGTGACCGCCACCCCGTCGAGCCACGGGACCGCGCGGATCACGATGCGCTTCCCGACACCGCTCGCCTGCATGGCCTGAGACGCGTTCTGGATCAGGTTGACGAACACCTGCTGGATCTGCCCGCCGTCGACGTTGACGTCGGGCACGCCCGGCACCACGTCGACCTCGATCTCGATCTTGGCCGCGAGGAGCTGGTTCCGCAGCAGGGCGAGCGTGTTCGTCAGGATATCGTGGACGGAGGTGACCTTGAGGCGGCGCTCCTGCTTGCGGGCGAATGTGAGCAGGTTCTTGACGATGTCGGCCGCTCGCTCGGCTTCCTGGCGGATGGCGCGGAGCGGCTCCATCAGCTCCGGCGGTGCCGCGTCGCTCGTCTCGACCAGGTAATCGGCGAAGCCCACGACCGACGCCAGCGGGTTGTTCAGGTCGTGCGCCACCCCGGCGATCAGCTGGCCGATGGCGGACATCTTCTCGGACTGGATCAGCTGTTCCTGGAGCCGGCGTTTCTCGGTCTGATCGTCGAACACGAGCACGGCCGCGGCCTGGCCAATACCCTGGAGCGGCAGTGTGGAGAGGTGAAACAGGCGCTCTCCCGCCGTGAGCTCGGCCGTCTCGCCGGAGGCCGGATCGGCGAGCAGGTGCTCGACGGTGGCGATCCAGCCCGGCGGCAGCAGCCCGACCCACGGCCGGCCGGCGACGGCGGTCAACGGGACGTCGACCAGGTGGCAGAACGTGCGGTTGGCGCGCCGGATGGTGCCGGCCGCGTCCACGACGCAGATCCCCTGCGTGATCGCGTCCACCGTCTGCTCCCATTCGCGCTTGCCCTCGGAGACCAGCCCCATGAGCCGCGTGGTCTGGAGGGCGATCGCGGCCTGGGTCACCACGGACCGGACGATGTCGAGCGTCTCCCGCGTGAACCGTCCGGGCGTCACCGCGCCGAGGGA
>Ga0153915_10003405_pt1 | contig 14618 bp, 12 predicted proteins | sample Opewatmetagenome_2_FD_107003 | JGI IMG/M metagenome (GOLD analysis project Ga0153915, IMG submission 107003) | Freshwater wetland microbial communities from Ohio, USA - Open water 3 Core 3 Depth 3 metaG | ecosystem: Environmental > Aquatic > Freshwater > Wetlands | place: USA: Ohio, Lake Erie...
TCGAGCGGCTGGCGGATCAGGCCCGCCGGATGGTGGCGGGGCGGGACGTGGGTCCGGTGATCAGCCGGCAGGCCAAGGAGCGGATCGAGCGCTATATCACCGAGGCGGAGGCGGACGGCGCCCGGGTGCTGGTGGACGGCCGGGGCGCGACGGTGCCCGGCCGGGAGGGCGGCTGGTACGTCGGGCCCACCGTCATCGACCAGGTACGGCCGGAGATGCGGATCGCGCGCGAGGAAGTGTTCGGTCCGGTACTCGCGATCGTGCGGACGCGGGACCTCGACGAAGCGATCGCGGTGGAGAACGCCTCGCCCTATGGCAACGCCGCGGCGATCTTCACCGAGAGCGGCGGCGCCGCCCGTTCGGCCATGGAGCGCGCGAGTGCGGGGATGGTCGGCGTGAACGTGGGGGTCCCGGTCCCGCGAGAGCCGTTCGGGTTCGGCGGCTGGAACGACTCCCGCTTCGGCGTCGGTGACATCACCGGGCCCGACAGTATCGGCTTCTGGACCAGGAACAAGAAGATCACGACAAAGTGGAACCGGGAAGCCGGGACAAACTGGATGTCGAAGTGAACGTTCCGCGTTCCGCGTTCCCCGTTCCGCGTTGTCACCGCGGATTGGGTGCCCGGAGGCGGAGACAGCACCCACAAACGCGGAATTCGGAACGCGGAACGCGGAACGATCCATGACCACCATCGCACGCCCCACCCCGACTCTTCCTCCGACCGACCACCGTCCCCGGCCGTACACCGGGCCCTCGCGCGCCGAGGTCCTGGCAATGCGGACGCAGTTCACCAACCCGGCGATCTTCACGCTCTACCGCGAACCGCTGATGATCGTCGAGGGGCACATGCAGTACCTCTACGACGAGACCGGCCGGAGGTACCTGGACCTGTTCGCCGGGATCGTGACGGTCTCGGTGGGCCACTGCCACCCGCGAGTGACCCGGGCGATGCAGCAACAGATCGAGACGCTGGTCCACACCACCACGATCTACCTGCACCCCAACTTCGCCCTGTTCGCGAAGAAACTGGCGTCGAAGATGCCCCCGGGCCTCGACGTCACCTACTTCACCAACAGCGGCAGCGAGGCCAACGACCTGGCCATCCTGCTGGCGCGGGCCTACACCGGCAACAATGACGTGATCGCGGTACGCAACAGTTACCACGGCGGCTCGCCCTCCACGATGGCCGCCACCTCGCACTACACCTGGAAGTTTCCCCAGCAGCTGAATACGGGAACCCACCACGCCATCTGTCCCGACCCCTACCGGAGCCCTTTCGCCGGGAGCCCGGAGGAGATCGCCAGCCAGAGCGCCGCCGATATCCGCGAGCTGATCCGGTACTCCACTCCGGGCCGGATCGCCGCCTTCATTTCCGAGCCGATCCAGGGCGTCGGGGGAGTGACATACGGCGCGCAGAACTACCTGGGCGAGGCCTATGCCATCGCCCGCGAGTATGGTGGGCTGTGCATCGCCGATGAGGTGCAGACCGGATTCGGCCGCACCGGCAGCAACTACTGGGGGTTCCAGAACTACGGGGTGGTACCCGACATCGTGACCATGGCGAAGGGGATCGGCAACGGCGCGCCGCTGGCGGCGGTCACGACCCGGCGGGAGATCGCCGAGAAGCTGACCCAGCGGACCCACTTCAATACCTTCGGTGGCAACCCCGTCAGCATGGCCGCCGGCCTCGCGGTGCTGGAGGCCATCGACGAGGACGGGCTCATGGCCAATGCCCGCACCGTCGGAGGCCGCTTCAAGACGGGGTTGGAGGAGCTGAAGCGGCGCCACCGGCTGATCGGAGATGTGCGAGGAATGGGCCTGATGCTCGGGGTGGAGCTGGTGCGCGACCGGGGGACCAGGGAACCGGCCAAGGTGGAGACGCTCGACGTCATGGAGCACGCCCGGGAACTCGGCGTGTTGCTCGGCAAGGGCGGGCTCGAGGGCAACGTGCTCCGCATCAAGCCGCCGATGTGCCTCAGCGCGCAGGATGTGGATTTCGCGCTGGAGGTGCTGGATCTGGCGATCGGAAAGGTGGAAGGGTAGCGGTCAGGCGGTCAGGACGGACCGGGGATGCGAAGGGTGGGCTCCGAACGGAGCCTGCCCTTCGGTGTGTCATCCTGAGCGCGAGCGAGCCCTGCGGGTGCGCGCCCGGAGAGACGCCCGTTCCGGGTGCAAGCCAAACAGACTTAACGCAGAGGCGCAGAGGACGCGGAGGGCCGCAGAGAGACCCTGCACAATCAGCTCCCCTCGCTTCGCCGAGGTCAGGTTCAGCGGTTCTTTGTGGGATCGCGCATGATCTGACCCGAGCTGGATCCCACCAACAATATCGACGCAGTGAACTGTGACGAGCAGCTGTCCCGATAGGTGTTCCCTCTGCGGCCCTCTCCGCCTCTGCGTTGAAATCACCACCCTTCCCTGGGCCCGCAGCCGGGGGTCAGCTGCTGAATCCCACCCCCATCCGATCGAGGAGTCGCAGCAGCAGGCTCGGCGATTCCCCCGCATCCACCTTCCGCAATGCCCGGGTCACCGCGTTCACCGCCCAGCCGCGGAACGGTTCCGGCGGGTAAGGAAACGGCGCCTTACGGACCAACGCCAGGTCCAGCAGATCGCCGGGGCGATCGAGCGCCAGGTGTGCCAGTACCCTGCCCGCGATTCGGGTACTGCCCAGCCCGTGACCGGTGAAGCCAAGCCCGTAGGCGACCCGGTTCCCCATGGCCCGGCCGAAGTACGGCGTTAGCCGGGTGGTCGAGCAGATGGCCCCGCCCCAGGCGTAGGGGAACTCCAGATCCCGAAGCGCGGGGAAGTGACGCTTCCAGCTTTCCCGCAGGCTTTCGTAGTGGCGCGGAGAGTGGTCGCAGGATGGGCCGACACGATTCCCGGAGTAGTAGGTCGCTTCGCTGGTGCCCCACAGGATCCGGCCGTCCGCGGTTGGCCGATAGTAGTTGAAGAACGCCCGCCCGTCCGTGATCCCCTGACGCCCGCGCCAGCCAATGGCCTCCCACTGCTCCGCAGTGAGGGGCTCGCTGACCAGGATGTAATCGTAGAGCGGAATGAACCGACGGGTGACGGCGGGAAGGAGCAGGTGGGTATAGGCGCTGGTGGCCAGGACCGCACGGCGGGCCCGCAACCGGCCACCGTCGGTCCGAACGGCGATACCAGCGCCCGCCCGCTCGACCGCAGTGACCGGGGACCGCTCGTACACCCGGACGCCGACCCGCTCCGCTTCCCGCCGGAGACCATCAGTCAGGCGCGCAGGATCGAGGATGCCGCCTCCGGCCACCGCAACGGCGCCGAGGTAGAGAGGTGAATTGACCTCGGCCCTGGTCTCCTCTGCCGAGAGCAGTCGGAAGGTGGAGACGCCGAGCGAACGGGCCAGCTCAACGTTCCGCCGCCCTTCCTCGACGTGCGCCGGAGTCAGCGCAACCATGAGGCGGCCGGTCGGCTCGTAGTCGCACTCAATGCCGCGCTCGGCAAGGAACGCGGTCAACTCGGCGACGTTGGTCTCTCCCAAGCGTGCCAGCCGCCCCGCCTCCTCCGGCCCGAAGTGCTGCACCGCGAGGCTGTGGCTGTGGTCCACGGTCTCGGACAGCATCCCCGCATTTCGGCCGCTGGCGCCCCAGGCCGCGATGCCCTGTTCCACGACCGCGACATCCAGCGCTGGATCGAGCTGCTTGAGAAAGAGCGCGGTCCAGAGGCCGGTGAGCCCGGCCCCGACAATGGCAATTTCCGACTCGGCGCTGCCGTCGAGAGGGGTGACGTCACGCGCCGGGAGCCGGGCAAGCCAGTAACAGGCCTGTTCGATGGGCAGCATGGGGCCAGGCGCCGGACGGTGAGGAGTGAGAAGTGAGGAGTGAGGAGTGAGGAGTGAGGAGTGAGGAGCAAGGAGTGAGGAGTGAGGAGTGAGGGGGAGGGGACGACAGCCCTCGGAGTGACAAGGGAAGAAGTCAGGCCACACTCCTTACTCCTCACTCCTTACTCCTCACTCCTTACTCCCCGTTCCTCCCTGACCCAGGTTCGCGCGCAGGCCCTCACCGCATGATCATGATGTGCGCCCACGGCTTCCCCGGGTACATCAGCCAGGGGAGCCCGCCACCTGGCCGGGCGGACAGGCCGGTGCTTTCGGGCGTGGCATAAGGGATATAGACCACCTGCAGTCCGGCAGGACTCCGGGCCAGCCCGGTTGCGGCGTCGAGGCTGTCGGCCGGCGCGTAGAGGTTGTACAGCATCCGGGGACCATCCGGCATCTTGAGCGTCCCCGCCTCGATCTCGGCCAGACGGATGCTGTCGACCGCTCCCCGACCGACGCCCGCATCTTCGAGTTCCCGCCCGCGCCGCATGAAGGGCTCGAGGTCCTTGTGATAACACGCCACGTGCCAGCTGGCAGCGGAGGGATCGTCCGCGATGCAGATCATCTCGTTGCTCGCGGGGCGCAACAACTCGAGCTTGTGGTAGTTCCGGTACCCCAGAACCCCCGCCCCCGCGCGCAGGAATTCGGGCGCAGCGCTTACCGCACCGGCGATCTGGATCTCGGACGCGGGTACCTGCGCGACCGCAGGCCGGCTCAGCACAAGTCCGAGACCCAGGAACATCCAATTACGTCGCACACATCCTCCGGATGAGATGGGGATTGCTCACCGGAAGATGGCGGGAGGACGGGAAGGCGGGAAGGCGGGACGGCGGGACGGCGGGACGTGCTCCCGCCTTCCCGCCTTCCCGCCCTTTACCCCGCGAGGCTGTGCTCCGCCTCGAGCAGCCGGGCCTTCCGGGGCAAGCCCCAGCGATAGCCTCCCAGGGACCCGTCGCTCCGGATGACCCGATGGCAGGGCACCACCACCGCCACCCGGTTCACCGCACAGGCGCTGGCGACGGCACGCACCGCCCGCGGGCGCCCGAGCGCCTTTGCCAGCTGCTGGTAGGTTCGGGTTTCACCGGGCGGGATCTTCAGCAGGGCCTGCCACACCCGCCACTGGAACGCGGTTCCCTGCAGGTCGAGCGGCAGCTCACCGTCGAGCGGCGCGCCAGGACGGGCCACCCGCGCCGCTACCCGGCGCACCAGCTGGCTGAGCCATTCGTCCGCACCCGCATCCACCCGGGAGATCTCAGCCTTGGGGAATTGGGCCTTCAGGCCGCGCTCGAGCGCCGCGTCGCTTTCCCCCAGGGTCACGGAGGCAACCCCCCGGTCGGTGACCGCCACCAGCAGCCGCCCGAAGGGCGACGACACCACCGTGAAGCGAATCTCCATCCCGGCTCCTCCCCGACGATAGGCGCCCGGCGTCATGCCGAGCATGGTCGGGGCACGCTCGTAGACCCGGCTGCTCGAGCCGAAGCCCGCCTCATACGTGGCCCGACTCACGCTCTGCTCCTCCCGCAGGCCCCGTTTGAACCGCTCGGTCCGGAGCGACTCGGCGTACTCCCGAGGGCTCAGCCCGACCAGCCGGCGGAAGGTGCGCTGCAGATGCCATGGGCTGATCCCAGCCTCCCGCGCCAGCCGGGCAAGCGGCACCGTTTCCTCCTGATGGCCATCGAGGTAGGCCCGAGCCCGGGCCACGGCTCGCTCCGCCACCGACGGGGCGGACGCGCCAGGACGGCACCGGCGACAGGACCGGAACCCGGCCGATTCGGCCTCAGCCGGCGAAGCGAAGAACTGGGTACGGTCCCGCCGCGGCCGCCGCGATGGACAGGAAGGGCGGCAGTAGATGTGGGTACTAGTGACGCCGTAGACCATCCGGCCGTCCCAGCGGGAATCCCGCTCCAGCACGGCGGTCCACGCCGCATCCGTATCCAGTGATGTCGTCGTCGCCATCGGGGTCATTGTCGTCGTCCTCGGTGCCTGGGGCCGTTGGCCGTCGGCTTTGGCAGCTGGCCATTGGCCGTTGGCTATCGGCCGTTGGCTGTCGGCCGTTGGCCGTCTTCCGTCAGTCGGTCTGGTAGCTGACAGCTCACCACTCATGGCTCATTGCCCACTAACCCACCAGCCCACTAGTCCACTAGCCCACTACCCGCTAGCCCATACCTCAAAGCCCACCGCCAACCTAGCAGCCCCGTCCACCCCCGACCATCCGAACCTTGCGCGGATATCGCACGAGGCTTCCGCCGGGCCTGAGTCCCGCCATCTTTCGGTTGCCAGGCGACGCTCTCCCCAACCGACCCGCAAGATGACCGAGCCCCGATCCCGCCGATTCGGCTTCGACACCCGCATGCTGCACGCCGGTCACATTCCCGATGCGGTCGTGGGCGCCCGGGCCGTTCCGATCTACCAGACCACGTCGTTCGTGTTCGACGATGCCGATACGGCGGCACAGCTGTTCGAGCTCAAGCAGTACGGCAACATCTACACCCGCATCGGCAATCCGACCACCGCCGTGCTGGAGGAACGGCTGGCTTCCCTCGAGGGGGCCACCGGTGCCGTCGCCACGGCCAGCGGCATGGCCGCCCAGCTGGTGACGTTCATGACCCTGCTGGCGCCCGGCGACGAGATCGTGTCGTCGAGCCATCTCTACGGCGGGAGCATGACCCAGCTCACTCACACCTTCAAGAAGCTGTCGCTCACCACCCGCTTCGTGGACCCTACGCGGCTGGAGGCCTGGGAGGCAGCGATCACACCCAGGACCCGGGCGCTCTACGGTGAAACAGTGGGCAATCCGCGCGGCAGCATCCTCGACCTCGAACCGCTGGCCCGGCTGGCGGACAGCCACCGCATTCCGTTGATCGTGGACAACACCTTTGCCACCCCCTACCTCTGCCGGCCGATCGAGTGGGGCGCGACCATCGTCGTGCATTCGGCGACCAAGTTCATCGGCGGTCACGGGAACAGCATCGGCGGCATCCTGGCCGAGTCGGGCAAGTTCGACTACAGCCACTTCAGCACGATCGCCGACCCTTCGCCCTCGTATCACGATCTCCGGTTCTACGAGAACTTCGGCCACTACGGGTTCCTGATGAAGGCCAGGGCGGAGACGGTGCGTGACACCGGCGCCTGCCTCTCGCCGATGAATGCCTTCCTGCTGCTGCAGGGGCTGGAGACGCTGTCGCTCCGGATGGAGCGGCACGTGGCCAATGCGGGGGCGGTCGCGGGATTCCTGCGCGACCATCCCGCCGTGGCCTGGGTGGCCTACGCCGGCCTCCCCGACCATCCCGACCATGCGCTCGCCACGAAGTACCTTGGCGGCAGGCCCGGGGCGGTGTTCTCCTTCGGCCTAAGGGCTTCCGCCGGGGAGGCGCGGGACAAGGGCCGGCGATTCATCGAGGCCCTTCAGTTATTCTCCCACCTGGCCAACGTTGGAGACGCGCGCAGCCTGGTGATCCACCCCGCGACCACCACGCATCAGCAGCTGAGTGACGCCGAGCTGGCGGCGGCAGGGGTGGCGCCGGAGATGATCCGGCTGTCGATCGGACTCGAAACCCTGGAGGACCTGCTGTGGGACCTGGATCAGGCGTTACTTGCGACATCACGCTGAACACGACCCTCACTCCCGAGGAGCGGCGGCGATTTCAGGACCCGGGCACGATCACACGGCTGCTGCACCAGTCCCGGACGATCGCCATGGTGGGACTCTCTTCCGATTCGCAGAAGGCGAGTTCCTTCGTCGCCACGTACCTGCAGAAGGCCGGATACCGGATCATCCCGGTCACGCCGCGCGCCGGCGTGATCCTGGGCGAGACCACCGTGCCGGACCTGGCCAGCCTGCCCGGGCCGGTGGATCTGGTCGTCGTGTTTCGTCCCGGACACGAGTGCCTGCGCCTGGCGGATGAGGCCATCGCGGCCGGGATCCCCGCGATCTGGTTCCAGCTGAGGATCCAGGCGCGCGAGGCGGCAGAGCGGGCGGCCCGGGCGGGCCTCACGGTGGTGCTCGATAGGTGCATCAAGATGGAACACGGCCGCTTCGCGGGAACGCTGCACTGGGGCGGGATGAACACGGAGATCATCAGCGCGCGGAAGGCGCGGCTGCCTGCCTGACTCGCCGTGCTCGGCGTCTCTCATCGCCGATTACACCGTCCTCGACGACCTCTCCTACGGCAGGCCGTCAGGCTGAGCCGAGGACTCCGGGTTCGACATCGCGATCCTCGGTGTGAGCGGCGGCTGACCGTCCCGACGTTTCCCGTGGGAGCCGGCCACTGCCCCCGCTGGGGCTGCGGCGGTCTCCTGCGGCCTTGGGGCGTCCCAGGAGGCTGGCCGGCCCGTTGACCTGGCCATCCAGCACTTCGGCGCGCACCAGCACGCCGGCCGGAACCCGCACCACCAGGTCTACCCGCACATCGCTGTACCAGAAGTCGCCCCGCGGATCCTCAGGCAGGCACTCCATGTTGCCCGTCTCCGGGTTCACCGGGAGCGCGCCGCGGCCGGGGAGGCGCTTCGCCGGGTACACCGCCGAGATCTCCAGCCATCCCTCCTCCTGGTGCAGTTCCATCCGCACGCCCTCCGGGTCATCGCGCCGGCCGATCAGCCGGGCCGCCAGCTCCACCTCCCGGCCTTCGACCTGCTCGACCCTCACGCTCCCCCGCGCCAGACGCACCTCGACGACCCGTCCGGGCGGAGCCTCACCCCGCCAGGACCAACTCGTGGTCTTGGGAGTTGCCAGCCCCGCCAAGGCGATCGCTACCGACATCGTGTGCCAACGCATGAGCCCTCCGTAGGACAGCCAACGTCGCAGCGGAGGGCCATGCCGGATACCCAGATCTTGCGGTGGCATCGCCCGCCGGAGCGCGGATGCCACGCGGAACTCGGAACTGATGCGTTACACCTTCTTCAACTTCCACTTCCCCCGTCTGAACAGCACCGCGCTCACCACTGCCACGGAGGAGAAGGCCGTGGTGATGGCCCAGAACACACCCCGCGGCCCCGCTCCCGTCCGCTCCGCCAGCACCCATGCGAGCGGGATCTCCAGCAGCCAGAAGCACCCGAGGTTGATCAGGGTTGGGGTCCAGGTATCACCCGCCCCGTTGAACGAGTTGGTGAGCACCATGCCCCAGGCGTAGAACACGAAACCGAGACTGACGATCCGGAGGCAGCTCACCGCCGCCGGGGCAACCGCCGGATCGGTCGTGAACAGGCTCACGATCGGGACCGCGCCGAGCAGGAAGGCCAGGCCCACCACGCCGAGGAAGACCATGTTGTACAGCCCGGCGAGTCGCACCGCCCGCTCTGCGCGCTCGGGCTTCCCGGCCCCGAGGTTCTGGCCCACCATGGTCGCCGCGGCGTTGGCCAGGCCCCAGGACGGGAGCAACGCAAACAGGATGATCCGGATGCCGATCGTGTAACCGGCCACCGCCCAGCTCCCGAAGCTCGAGAGAATCCGCACCAGCCCGATCCAGCTCGCGGTACCGACGAACACCTGAAAAGTGCCGGAGCCGGAGAGCCGGATCAGGTTCAGCATCACCCTTGGATGCAGCGCCAGGTGCCGGCGCGCGACCGTCACCCTTCGCCCCGGCCGGCTCAGACACCAGAGCTGGAACAGCACACCGATGCCGCGGCCGATCGTGGTGCCAACGGCCGCGCCGGTCACTCCCAGCCTCGGCAGCGGCCCAACGCCGAAGATGAGGCAGGGACCGAGCACGATGTTGATCCCGTTGGCGAGCCACAGCACCCGCATCGCGATGGCCGCATCTCCCGACCCGCGGAAGATCGCGTTGATCAGGAACAGCAGCAGGATCACCAGGTTCCCGCCCAGCATGACGCGCGTGTAGTTCGCGCCCGTGGCGATGACTCCGGGAGAGGCTCCCATGAGGTGCAGCAGATCGGGGGCAAAGGTCACCCCTGAGATCCCGATCAGCACGGCCAGTCCCAGACCCAGGGCGATACCCTGCACCGCGGCGTTCGCCGCCTCCTCAGGATCGCGCTCCCCGATGCGCCGGGCCACCGTGGCCATCACCCCGATGCTCAGCCCCATCGCCACCGTGTAGATCAGGGCGAGCATCGACTCGGTGAGGCCGACGGTGGCCACCGCGTCGGGCCCCAGCCGCGAAACGAAGAACACGTCCACCACGGCGAACACCGACTCCATGATCATTTCCATGACCATGGGGACGGCGAGCAGGATGATGGCCCGGCCCAGGGGGCCGGAGGTGTAGTCGTGATGAGCGCCACGGAGCGCGTCGCGCACGTTCTGCCACCAGTGGTGCTCTACCGGAGCATGCACTATGAGTTCGGATTCGGATACCGTCACGTGGTCCTCTGATACTCGAGGTTACAGAGATCTGTGGCCCCCGACGTCGGGACCCATCGGAGAAAACAATCGCCCCACCCGGGCTGGAGCGCGGGTGGGGCGGGTTCCGACGGTCGGCGATGGTTAGTCGCGTGGGTCCGGTTGTGTCCGCTCTGCCCGATGCGCCCCAATACGCGCCGCCGGCACCCGGTAACGGGTGTCGCTGACGGCGGGGATTTCGGCGGTGAACATGCGCATCGGGTGAACGTCCTCGGGCGTCTGGGCTGACCGGCATGCTGCCGGTGGCCCGGCAACATTACCAAGAAGGAGCGACTCCGCGCAAGCGCCCCCGCACGGAATCGCCAGGCCAGCGGGACGGGCAAGTGAGTTGAGCCGGGCCACCCAAGCCGGCCAAGCCGCGAAAGCCGCCCCCCAGCCGCGATGGCCCCGACCGGGTCAACCCCTTGATCGACAGCGGGTTCGCGCCCGTGCGCCTGCCGCCGCAAGGGCCCGGAAAGCCTTGTCAGGCAGGCTTCATCTTCGATTCAGCCCCCCCATGGTACCATGAGTCGGCTCGCCGGCTGCCGGCGGGAGCAATCCTCAAGGAGGGGCGAATGAAACGGATCCTGTCATTCACGATTGCCGCCCTGCTGTTGGTGGTGGCATCCGCCGCCGGCCAGGCCAAGGCGGAACTGAGCTTCGGCGGCGGGATCACCCAGCCGACCGGGACTTTCGGCGACGCATCGAAGACCGGCTGGCATGGGCTGGCGTCCATCGCCGCATTCCCGGGCGATCACCCGATCGGCCTTCAGGGAACCGTGTTCTACGGCCAGAACAACTTCCAGACCGGGAGTGGGAAGACCAAGCTCTTCGGCGGACTCGGTGAACTCAAGCTGGAGATGCGGACCGACGCGGCCTTCAAACCCTACGCGGTGGTAGGTGGCGGCCTGGTGAACGCCAAGGCGACCGGCGGAAGCGGCTCGACCAAGGGCGCCCTCGACGTCGGCATCGGAGTCGGATACATCGGGGCGAGCAAGGTGGGGTTCTTCGTCGAGGGACGGTACGTGAACGTCTTCGACAGCGGCCCCGACCTTCAGTTCATACCGATCAGCGCGGGCCTGCGGATCGCGCTGAAGTAGCATATTCCCGAGCGGTCTTCTGAAGAACGCGGCCGGCTTCGTCAGGGTCGGCCGCGTTCAATTGTGCCTCAGGGTGAACGCAGCTGTCGCTCGAGGTTCCGCGCCTCGACCGTGCGGGGATACTCCTCTCCCGCCCCCGCCGTGAGAGCCCCCACCGCCTCGGCGACGCGGGCGCGGGCCTCCGCGGTGCGTCCCAGGGCCGCAAGGGCGCTGGCCTCCTGCAGGCGCGCCTCACCCACGTAGGCGCTCTGGGAGCGGGCCAGCGAATCGACCGCTGCGAGGTCCCCGCCTGCCTGCGCGAAGGCCAGCGCGGTATCGGCCCGCCCCGCAAGCAGCGCGGCTCGTGATCCGTCGAGCAGCGCCGGCCGCATGCCTTCGTTGCGCTTGCCGCTGTAATAGCCATCCGCCTGGAGCACCCCCTCAAACGCCTCCAGCGCTGCCGGGCCCTCGCCGTTCGCGAGGTGGATGGAGCCAATGAGGAAGAGACTGTCGCGCTGAGTGGGACGCTTGAGCTCACGGTCGATGGCCAATGTCGAGGCGAGGGCCTGCCGCGCGAGCGGTATCTGTCCTGCCCGGCTTGCCGATCGCCCAAGACCGATCCAGCCCCGCCGCACCACGTCCTGCATGCCCCCGGAAACCGCCGCGGCGATCACCCGCTGGTACCAGATCACGGCGCTGTCGGCCAGTCCGGCGTTGAACAGCGCCTGCGCGTACTGGAACGCGATGAAGGGGTGCGTCGACCCCGGATTCGCCAGCTCCATCCGGCGGGCCGCCTCCCGAGTGTCCGCCAGCGCTCCCTTGATGTTCCCCAGCGAGATCTCCGGACTGTAGCGGTTGCTGAGGATGGCGATGGCGGAGAAGGTCTCGCCATAACCGATCGAGTCCATGACCTCGGCTGCCCTGCCGTAGATCCGAACCGCCTCCCGCAGATCATGCTCCTGCTCCATGGTGGCGAGCAGGTTGAGTACGGTCGCCCCCTGCAGCGTCACTACCGCGCCGGCCGTATCCAGCTGGGCCAGCGCCTCTCGTATTCGGACAAGCCCGGTGTCAACCGTGTCTCCCTGCCCCACCACCTGCGCCTCGACCGAGAGACAGCTCGCGACGGCGCGGCGGTCGGGATGGCGTTCCTGCGCCAGATCCGCCAGCGCCCGCGTTACCCGGGCTCGGGCCGAGTCCTTCTCGCCGCTGTCGACCAGCTGATTGGCGATGGTGCAGCTCAGGTCTCGGATCAGGGTCCGGTCGCCCGAGGCGACGGCGAGAGACTCGGCACGGGTCAGCAGCGCCAGCGCGGTGGGGCGGTCGCTCAGCTCGCCGTATCGCTCGGCGAACTGGCCCAGGATCGTCGCCGTGAAGCGGGGGTCACCGCGATACTGCCGTTCCAGGATCCCGCGGCCCTTGTCGAGCAGTTGCCGCATCGTGAGCGGCTGCTCCCCGATCTGGGAGATGAGCAGTCCCTGGAAACTCCGGATCGCCTCGGCCCGCTTGGCCTGGAACACCGCCTCGTCCCGCTGGCGGCGGGCTTCCAGCATCTGGCGCCAGGTGATGACGGTCGCTCCGATCAGTGCGAGGCTGACCACCACCGCGCTGGCCACCGCCCCACGGTTGCGGTACACGAACTTCGTCGCCCGGTAGCCCCAGGAGTCGCGCCGGGCGGAGACCGGCTCGTGACGGAGAAACCGCACCAGGTCGTCCGCGAGCGCGGCCACGGTGGGATAGCGCTCCGCCGGGTCCTTCTTGAGCGCCCGGGCGACGATGTTGTCGAGATCGCCGAGATACAGCCGGCGAAGCCGCTCCGTGGAGGTGGAGCGGGCCGATGCGGCGGGGTCCCGTCCGGGGCCCGTGACCGCGGCGCTCAACCGGGCGGGATCGGTGTCCAGAATCGCCCGCACGAACTCGGATGGAGTGCGGCAGCCTTCGCCGGTGGGGTGGCGCCCGGCGAGCAGCTGGTACAACAGCACCCCGAGACTGTACACGTCGGTGGCGACCGAGATCGGCTCACCCCGCACCTGCTCGGGCGCGGCATACTCCGGCGTGAAGGCCCCGCCACCGGCGGCGGTGAGGGCGGTGCGTTCACCGGCTTCGCTGTCCAGCAGCTTGGCGATCCCGAAATCGAGCAGCTTGGCCGTACCGTCGCCGGTGACCAGGACGTTGGAAGGCTTGAGATCGCGGTGCACGATGAGGTTGGCATGCGCGTGCTGCACCGCGGCCAGGACCTGGCCGAACAACCTGATGCGGTCGGTGGCTGGCAGCCGGGCGTCGTCGCAGTACACATCGAGCGGCTTGCCGTCGACATGCTCGAGCACCAGGTAGGGTTGACCTCCGTCGCTCACTCCCGCATCGATCAGCCGGGCGATGTTGGGATGCGACAGCCGGGCGAGCGCACTCCCTTCCCGCCGGAACCTGGCCTGGCCGACCTGATCCAGCAGCGCCATGCTCAGGAACTTGATCGCAACCTTGCCCTCGAACCGACCGTCGGTCCGCCGTCCCAGCCATACACTCCCCATCCCGCCCTGGCCCAGCGGCGACTCGAGGGTATAGGCCCCTATCCGCTGGCCGGCGAGAGTGACGTGTGCCGCAAACAGCTCCGACGCGGGCGCCTCGGCCAGGAACCCCTGCCGGTCCAGCTCCTGCTCCGCGGCAAGCAGGGTCTCGAGTTCCGCCATCAGCCCTGGGTCTCTTCGCCTCCGCTCATCCAGCCAGGTGGCGCGCACGTCCGGCGAGAGTTCGAGCGCCTCCGCTAGAAGCGGACGAAGTTCGGCGAAACGGGCCTTGTCGATCGGCATGAGTGTCTCCGAAACGCTGCTCGGGCTACTGCCGGAGAAGGCGGGCCCGCAGAGAATCCGCCTGGAGGGTCAGCGGATGATCGGCGCCGGCACCGGCGGCGTGTAGGGGCCGAGCGGCTGGCCCGCGAGGGATGGTGGCTCCCCGAACAGCTCCTCCCGCCCGGCATCCGCCAGAAACCCGCGGCGATCGAGCTCCGGCTCCAGGGCCAGCAACCCTTCCAGCTCCGCGGCGAGGACAGGATTCTCCGCGTGCCGGTCCGCCAGCCACTCGACGCGAGATTCCGGCGTCAGCTCGAGCGCCTGCTCGAGGAGCAGCCGGAAGTTCCCCCAATGATCCCGGTCCTGTGTTTGCATGAGATGTGCTCCGCACGCCGCATGGAGGCACGGTCGGTCGGCGGCGTGCCGGTCAGAGATCGCAAGACGGGCGTGGATCCCGACAGAGGCGGTACAGGTTGAAGGCCACGGGCATGGCGTCAGGACCCGGCTGCCTCGCCCATGGTACGGTGCAGCAGGAGGCGGGCGGTGCGCCAGTCGCGCTGCACGGTCCGTTCCGA
>Ga0153915_10003406_pt1 | contig 14613 bp, 5 predicted proteins | sample Opewatmetagenome_2_FD_107003 | JGI IMG/M metagenome (GOLD analysis project Ga0153915, IMG submission 107003) | Freshwater wetland microbial communities from Ohio, USA - Open water 3 Core 3 Depth 3 metaG | ecosystem: Environmental > Aquatic > Freshwater > Wetlands | place: USA: Ohio, Lake Erie...
CCTGTTGGTAGCCATCTGAGACCCCTCCACAGACCCCTATCACTTGCTTCCTGAGCGACCGCCTCGAAAGACTCGCCGCGTCTTCTTGGTCAAGAAACTTGAACAGGGTTTCACTTTCAAGTTCCGACGTAGCAGTGTAGCCGATCTTCTTCAACTCGCGGCGCAGTACCTCGGCCGCGTTCTCCTTGACGCGGACACAGGTGAAGAAATCGTCAACGTGATAACTCTCGGACATACCATCACAGTAGACACAACCATGTTCGCAACCCCGGTACCCGTTGAGAGAACGGTTGACGTGGAACCAGCTGTCTGCAACGATCTGCTTTGACAGAAGTGACTTCGCTTTCACGCACTCGTACCTCAACCGATTCACGACTCCAGTCATTCTCTTGTCAGCCAGACTGCTGCTGGGCCGGGTATCACTCTTTAATCGTCTGCATCTTCCGACTCACCGTCTCGATGGCCCTGAGGGTCTTCTCTATGTCCCCGTCCGAGTGTGCAAACGACGCTGCGCCTAGGCCATGGTAGCCAAGCACACCTTCTTCGAGCAACAGACTCTGGAAGAGGTCCAAGCGGTCGTGGTTCAGAGCTTCTCCGATGTTGCCACCTGTGAGAGGCCGGCTGTCAAGTCTATGTTTGAACCAATGAATGAATACTATTGAGCCGAAACCTGTTGCGAGAGCATTCACTCCAATCTTCTCAAACACCTCGTTGACGCGGACCCGAAATCGATCCCCACGCTTGTTGAGAGCATCATATTCCCCTCTCATCGACCGGAGCTGATCCAGAGTCGCCGCTCCGGCGGCCATTGTCAGAGGATGAGCTGAGAACGTTCCGCCTCCGACCCAGCGACCTCGCTCAGCTCCCGGAGCAGCCAATGACATTACATCCTCTCTTCCCCCGTACACCCCAAGGGGCATACCGCCTGCAGCAATCTTGCCAAGCGTAGTGAGATCCGGCTCAACGCCGAACAACTCCTTTCCAGCTGACCCATATCGAAGCCGGAAGCCTGTTACGATTTCATCAAAGATTAGGAGTATGTCATGTGCTTTGGTGATCTCTCTGAGGTGTGGCAGAAACCCGGGCTCTGGAGGGATGCCCCCGCCAGCTCCCAGCACTGGTTCAACGATTATCGCGGCCAGATCCTTCCCGTGCTTCTTGATCATATTGTCAACGCTATCGCGGTCATTGAAGTCGAAGGAGACGCCGTTATAGAAGGGTTTGTCGTTGAACGGGTACTTGAGATGGTATGCTAATGTGTCGTTGCCGCCGTGCCAGCCACCCAGCGCTTTTGCGACCAAAGGTTTTCCAGTATGAAGGCGTGCGAGACGGACTGCGTACATCGTAGCCTCACTTCCCGTGGAACAGAAACGCATTCTGGCCATAGATGGGATGGCTTCCTGCAGCTTCTCTCCAAAGACAACCTGCTGCTCATTTAGGGTTCCGAGGTGGCACCCATTCATCAGCTGTGCACTGATAGCCTTCATGACTCTCGGATGACTGTGACCCAGAATGGCCGAGTAGTGAGCCATCCACCAGTCAACATATTCATTGCCATCAACATCCCAGACGTGACTGCCCTTGCCAGCACGCATGAATGGAGGATATGCCCCGGAGTGCACAAGTCCAAATGTGCGAATGTTGTGGTTCACCCCACCTGCAAACAACCGAAGAGCGCGTTTGAACAACTCATTCGAAGTCGGGGTTGACTGCCTATACTTCTCCAGCATTGTAGAACATCTGGCTATTCATATTGACATATCCCGCCCTTATCTCCAGCGATTCAGATACATCACTAAGAATCAATCATGGCGACGATTGTTTCCTTACGCATTATCCATAACGGACTAGAATGAGATGTCTGATTCCTTCCGATTAGAGGAGAGGATTTGTGAGGGCAGACCGATTTTCAGTCTGCCCCCACTGTCTCTTTGCTTGCCGGGAGGTGCACGCATGGAGACAACGATCTGGCCTCATATGAAATGAGGAGCGTGAAAGTGCCTAGGAACTCGCATAGAGGTATCTGAGCTTCTCTGCGTCGGCATCAGTGGGTTCCTTGTCGCTGTCAAGGAGTCCGTATAGAACGTGCAGAACCTGCGCGTTTCTCTGCAGAGTCGACGCGGGTCTTGTCTTGGTGCGTATGTTGTGGGCCATGATTCGTGTCTCCGTTCATATCCGAACTGCGCGGTACAACTACCCTCTACTTCCTCTGCGTTGCTATTAAAGCTTGATACAACATACAAGATACTAAGGTAATACCATAGTATCACGTCCGGACCATGTGAGTATGACCCTCGTGGCTAGGCCTCCTGAGAGCATCTACGCACGCGACTCAAGTGCACTCAAGAGTCGGTCCACTAGAAGGAGAGGGGACAGGGTAGGAAAACGCTGTCACAGGAATGAACGACTTCGGTCCGGTGAATGCAGAGGCGGAGTGGACGCGAACCCGATCTCGAAGACCAAAGCCCGATGCCAGTGACAAGATGCAGTATGTCGGCAGGCTGCACTACCCAGCAGAAGATGAGTGGTGCACTTCAGGATGATTCTGTTTTCCCATCCACAAGCTGGGTGCTAGCCGCCTCGTTTGCTCTTTCCGCCTTGACGAGGAATTGGTTCTGTATTGCCTCTAAGATGAGCTTGTATGCATAGCTCTCTTCAATCCCACAGGAAGTCATCCCCTTCGCCAGTTCGCCAAGCAAGAAGCCATCCGGTCTCTCAATGAAGGATGCAGTTGCCTGAAGACACTTCAACCGTCGTGGCAACGCAGCCTCCCATCTCCGCTTGTATAGAGCCAAGAGGTCGCCATCCATGAGGTCATAGAACAGGGAGTCGAGCGCCTTCACGGTTTCCTCATCGAGAGCCTGCCCCTGAACGTTTCCAAGCAAGTCATCAAACATAGCGCCACAAGACCTCGCATACGCCTCCATCTTTACCTGCTGAGCTACTGATGGTGCTGCGACAGTCAGAAAGGCACAAATCAGGTTCCTGGTCGCGACGGCGCTGATTATGTCTGAGATTGGGATCACTTCGTACTCCCAGTGACTCTCATCCATTCCGAACTCCGACCTGAAGTGAGTGATGGCCGAAATGAAAGCCGAGATCACGCCCTCCTCGAAACCACCTCTCAGGATCTTGGAGTACACGGGGACCCCACTGACCTTGTGCAATACGATTATGCCAAGTATATTGGAGATGTCATCGAAGCGTTTCTTGACACTAAGGGCATCTATATTGCGCTGCCTTCGCCGTTTTCTGATGACTCTAAGGCCGAACGCCGATATGAGCACCACAAGAGCCAATGACCCGGTAGTGGCAACCACAGGTGTCATCCTAGCGGTGAAGTCCGGTTCCTTGAGAAAGGTGGTGGAGAACCCACCATCGAGCTCATAGGTGTCCTTCATGACAACAATCTCCAGTGTATAGGTTGTCTGGTCCACCCACAGCGACATCACGAATTGGCGGCTATATATGCCAGGTGTTTCAGTTTCAACCATGGGAAGAAAATCACCTGCATGATCTGAGGAGATTCTGAAGGAAACCGCGGCACCACTGACGGGCGTGTCAGTATCTTCCTCCGTGACCTTGACTATGACATCAAAGGGCACACCCTCAATGGCATATAGGCCACTCAGGACCTGAACCTTCAGAGGTATGCTCACGACTGTGAACGAAAGTCTGGACTCCTTGGATTCGTAGCCAAGTTTGTCGAAAGTCAGCAGAGGAGAGAAGTCCCCAAGGCCGACAGGCGTCACATTCACACGGTAGCTGCCATTTCCTAAGTCATAAATGGAAATCCAGTCAGATCCATCACCCGAAACGAGGACGCTCGCTGAAGGGATGCCGCTCTGGTTGCTCAGCACACGGTATGTTAGCACGAACTGGTATGTCCTACCATAGTATGCGGTTTTGAAGGACTCCCCAACGTCTAGTTCCGTGTCAATCGTTAGGATATCAAGTACGAACTGAACTGATGCTTGAGTGTGGTTCTCTTTCTCAGCAGAAATCGTGATTGTCCACCTACCCAAGGACGCTGCCACTAACCTGACGATATAGGAGTCATTGAGTTGTTGAATGATCCATGTGGGACCCTCGTCTGGGGATACATGCACACCTACTGTAGCATCAGCGACGCTCTGCATCATATCGGTCCGCTCGTAAATCACGAGGAGTGGGTATGTATCTCCAAACCCGACCGTTGCAGACGAAAGACCACCTGCAACTCGAAGAGCCGTAGGAATCCTGACGATGTTCAGCGTGAATGCAGCCGACGCATTTTGATAGTTCGGAAGGCTCGCTCTCAAAAGGATGTCAAACGCTCCGATTTCATTCGGAATCATCGTCAAGGCATAGAAACCATCGCCCATATCCACTGGATCTACAAAACCCACTTCGGCTGGAGGACTCTGGATCGCAATCACAGCACCCGCCAGTCCCACCTTGTTCTCGGTCTGCAGTTTCAGATAAAGCGTGAAGCTGCGGTCAATTGTGGTCACAGCCGTAGAGTTCGCGACTGTGAGGAAAGAGGGTATTGCCATTGTTGTGAGCGTAAACGTGACAAAAGCGGTCTGATGGTTCGGCAATCTAGCACTAATCAAAACGGTTGCGGTCGTTGTCTGCTTGGGTGTTAGGACAATTGAGTAGTTGCCCTGCCCCAGAGGCTCAACCGTAGGGTCTTCCAGAGCACGAGGCGGATTGACTGACTCTAAACCCACATCTGCATCATCTAGGCCAGAGCCGGAGGAGTTGGTGTAGCGGACGACGAGCCGGTAGCTCTGACCGTACAGAACAGAGGCCGAAGTGCCGTTGACAGACACCAGCCCAGAAGATATGTCACTGACAATCAGGAAGAACGAGTCAGAACTGCGCGTGTAGTATGGCATCGATGCCGCTATGGTCACAAGGTAGGTTCCCGAAGTGGTTGGACTGAACTCCACACTGTAGTTGCCCGCGCCTGTCTGCACAGGAACGGACCATTCGAGACCTCCAGTAGGACCAGAGAAGACAATGGCGATCACGGCGTCTTCGACACCCGAACCATTCACCATCTCGTAGCGGAACATGGCTGTGTAAACGTCCGTGAAACCAATCACGGCACTATCACCAGTCGTAATGCTGAGAGTAGTCGCAATATCATTTACCACCAGTACGAAGACGGCAGTCGCAGTTTGAGACCCATTTTTGGCGGCGACAAGTCTGACCGTAAACACACCGGGGTGTTTCGGTGTTAGCGATAGCGTGTAGTTTCCAGATTCCGATGGCACCTCTGTAGTCGGAGAGAACTGGAGTCCTTCCGGAGGCGAAACATCATCAACAGTAACGTTTGCCGCGCCTATCGGAACCCCGCCGCTGTCAGCATATATGACCTTAAGCGAATGCTCCTGATTGATATCAACTTGCGCGGACGTTGGCCCATACACAGTGAGTGTTGTGACTACTGGAGACACAAGTAGCATGAGGAACATCTGCTGTGGCTGGTGACTCAGCTTAGTGAATGAAACGTTCAGAAGCCAATTGCCAGAGGGCCGGGCTGCGGTGTCTAGCATGAACTCATAGATACCAGAGGTCGCATTCTGAGATACTGACCAACGTCCGAGAGTCCAGTTGAGATCAACACGCACTTCGCCCGTTGAATTCATCACAGGCGACCACACGTGCGTTTCAGCATCAAGCACCTCATAACTAAAGATCAGCTGTATTGTCGAGTACCAAGCACAGCTCGTCCATGGTGAGTTCGGCGAAGCCAGCCGTGTTGCAGCTGTCGATCTGATGACAAACAGGCAATACGATTCGTCATAGAACGGTCGTGATGCGTTGACCCTGACAACATACGTGCCGGGCTCAACGAGAGAGGTATCAAAGATCCCCTCCCACCAGTTCTTCACCAAGTTGGGAGAGAATGCCGTGTCGGCACCGGACCAATTGCCAACGATTGTCACAAAGTCATCCATCAGGTACCGCCCATTCTCGGAGTCAACGAACCTGACGAGATTCGTAACAGCGAAACCCGCATCGGTTTCAATCTCCTGATACACAGCCGACAGCGTCGCTCCGTGGTAGACATCGAGAGGAGCATCACCATATGCGACTTCAGAGCCGTTGATCCAAAAAACCACTACCGACCACGAGCCCGCCGCCGAGCTGTCAATGACATATGAACTGGTGTTTATCCAACCTGACGCCCCTCCACTGAATGGCCAGTCTGCCCACACGCTCCCGTTAGGAAGTATCCATGTGACACTTCCATTCGACAGGTCCTCTGGGACTGATTCTTGCGTTCCTATGTGGAGAAGCGCCCTTGTTTCATTCGCCGGCCTGAATACACTCTCATTCGACCAAGAACCGCTCTGTGAATCGTACTTCTGAGTCACGACGGCGTTCAAGTAGTTGGGTGCTTGGAATCTCAATTGCCACCATCCAAGGCGAGAAAGAACACCCTGCGGCACGACCACTTGGCCCGATGTCACCAAACACTGCCCTGTCACGTTGACCAGGAACGGATCGTATACAGTCACGTTGTCCCAGTCTAAGGGCACAGTCAATGAGATGAGGAAGTCCTCGTAGTTGCCGAGTGACCCAAGATAGGTGAACAGAGAAACGTCTACACTTGACCACAGGTTCGTTTCATAGGACACACCTACTTTGCCAATGTCTGTGCTCCAAGTTGAGTTGCTGACATAGTGTGACAAAAGCCGCGCTTCATAGTCAAATGAAACGCTCGTGTTCGACGTTATTCCGACCGTCAGAGGGTCTGCGGTCCAGTACGCTGGGTTTGAGATGCTTGCACTTCCCGAGCCAGAACTCCCGGATATGGAGGCGGTCATGGCGCCTGCACTGAAGGTGAGTGATACTGCCGAGAAACCAGGAGGATTTGCGCCTGCCAACAAGATGTCGTCTAGGTATGCAGTGATATAGACGGTATTCACAATACCTCCAGCATAGCCCTGGTCTGCGTTCAAATCCATATCCTCGTCTATCACAAGTCCAATCATAAGAGTAAATGTGGCGCCGACAGCGGAAAGATTCAGCAGGACTCTACCAGTACTGTACCAAACACCCCTCTGGCCGACATCCGGCAGCTTCAGACTCCAGACTGACGCATTGTTCACAAACGCGGCAATCGAGCAATCGCCGGGGGTGGTAGAACCAAGGGGGCCTCTGAGATACAGGTATCTGAAGCTAAGATAGAACTGCGTTATCATGGGCAAGTTGACTGCATTCTGGGTCCACAGTACACGAGTACCCGCATAGTGGATGTAACGCTTGCCGCTGGAACCTGTCTTTACCCCCTGATTCTCGACCGAAGTGTAACTGTTTGCTCCAGAGTCATACGAGGATACTTGTGTCTGCCCAGTGTTTGTACTGTTACTGATTGAATCCCAGCTACTTGGATGGTAAGCAACAGAGCCATTCGGATTCGTGTTCGAGCCGGGAGATCCTGTGTCAAAGGACCCGTTTACAGCGTAGAGCCTTGTGAGATTCCAAACTTGCACCTCGGCAAGGCTGCCTTCCCATCCGTGTTCCTGGTCAATCGCCAGACTGGTATTGATGTTCGTACGAGTGTCCGTTCGTGCGGAGAGGTTTCCAGACGCAGCGTACCCTCTCTGTTCCACGGGAACCGGATTCAATGTACCGCTTGTTTCTTCCCCAGCAGCTAAAAAGCTCCGAACGAGGGAAGTACGCTGAGCAGCAGAGGCGATTGGCTCTGACGGCGTTGCCCCATCCTGATCGTATTCTGTGTCCTTCTCCGGATTTGATCCAAAGGGATCAGAAGAAATCAAAGGCAGGTTCCACGTAGGGACACCGACGACGACGGCCAGCTGTGTAAGGCATGTGAAAAGCAGTATAACCGCGGCACATCTGCGACACTGCATCCGGCGTGAACCTTCCTCAGACGGGCGAACCTGTACTCTTGTAGAGCCCGTTCTAATGTGCCACAGGAGGACACACGAACGAGAAAAAGGGTTTCTATGGCGAACCAAGCATGCAACGTCATATTCGAACATTCATGCCGTGATTCAGATTCAGCAGCATAGACACACAGCGGGATTCCACACGCACACATGACCAAAGGAAGGCGTCCTTCAGGTCTACTGCCTCGCTCAATTGACGGTCGGTCAATTGCGATTGGGGACAACTGAGCCTTGGGCGTAGAAATCATGCTTGTGAATGCTCTCCAAGGTGGCCGTCGCCCCGTGCATCCCGAGATTCCTGTCCTTTGTAGCTACTTTGGCGTTCTGCAGTATGTTCCTCCACACATCTTGCACGAAATCGGGAGCCTCATGCAGTTTCTGGTCATATAGGCCTCGTCCTCTGCCTTGAGCAACGAGTATTCCTTGCTCGCGAACGACTTCTCGATGATTTCGGGCATTCTGTGAAAGAGGCTCACAGGAAGTGTATCTCACACCAAATAGCTTGGACTCAAAACCTTCACAAGGGTAGATTGGCCACGGAAACACATCATGTCCAATCTGACTTGTGTGGTCTACCTCAGGATGTTCTTTTACTCTTGTCCACAGTAAGCGGCGGAGCCTCTATACTAGCGTTATCTGCCCTAACAATCACTTTGCCGTCCATGGCGTCCATGATGAGCTTGTATGCTTGACTCTCCTCGACGCCACTGGAGGTCATCTCTTTTGCGAGCTCGCTAAGCAAGAAACCATCTGGCCGTTCAATGAATGATACAGCTAATAGGAGACTCTTAAGCCGTCGTGGTAACTCAGTTTCCATTCTCCGCCTGTATAGCACCAAGAGGCTGCCATCCATGACTTCATAGAACAGGGAGTCGAGCGCCTTCACAGTTTCCTGATCGACGACGTGTGCCCGAACATCACCGAGTGTGTCATCAAACATGGCACCACAGGATCTCGCATATGCCTCCATCTTCACTTGCTGATATGCCGAAGGCGCCGACACGGTCATGAAGGCACAAATCAGGTTTCTGGTCGCCACCGCAGTGATAATGTCTGAGATCGGGATCACCTGATATTCCATATGACTTTCATCCATTCCAAATTCAGACCTGAAGGAGGTAATTGCTGAAACGAAAGCTGAGATCATGCCTTCCTCGAAACCACCTCTCAGAATCTTGGAATACAGAGGGACTCCGCTGACCTTGTGCAACACAATCAGACCAATGATATTGGCGGCGTCATCGAAACGTTTCTTGACACTCAAGGCATCGAGATTTCGCCGCCTCTGTCGCTTCTTAGAGATTCTGACGCCAACAGCCGTTACGAGCCCAGCCATAGCTAAGAATCCTGTATAGGTAACGACAGGCGCCATCCTTACCGCTAAATCCTGATCCTTGAAGAAGGCGGCAGAGAATCCGCTTCGGAGCTGGTAGTTGTCCTTGGAAACAGCGATCTCCAGCGTATAGCCGGTCTGGGCCACCCACGTAGGCATGACATATTGGCGGCTGTATATACCGGGTAAATCGGTTTCGGCCATGGAAAGGTAATCACCTGTAAGGTCTGAAGAGATCCTGAATGAAACCGACGCGTTACTAACAGGTCTGCCAGTGTCTTCTTCTGTGACTTTGACTATGACGTCAAAGGGCACACCCTCAGTGGCAAAGGAGCTGCTCATGAGCTGAACCTTCAGAGGTATCTTCACGACCGTGAATGAAAGCCTGTATTGCTTTGATTCGTAACCAGGTTTGTCGAAAGTCAGCAGAGGAGAGAAATCCCCAAGGCCGAAGGGTGTCACGTTCACACTGTAGATGCCGTTTCCCAAATCATGAATCGAAATCCAGTCGGAGCCATCACCTGAAGCAAGGGGGCTCGCTCCAGAAACACCGCTTTGATTGTCTAGGATGCGGTATGTGAGTGTGAATAGGAATGGCCTGCTGTAGTTTACAGTTCCTGGATGTGCCGCAGCATCCAGTGTCGTACTGATGGTGATGATATCAAGTACGAACTGAACTGATGCTGGGGTGTGGTTCTCTCTCTCAGCAGAAACCGTGATTGTCCATCTGCCCAAGGATTCGGCCAGAAGCCCGACGCTATAGTAGCCATCGAGATGTTGAACGGTCCATGTGAGACCCTCCTCCGGGGATAGATACACACCGATTGTTGCATCGGTGATGTTTTGCATCATGTCTGCCCGCTCATACATCACACGGAGTGCATAGGCGTTTCCGAACCGCACTGCCGCATATGAAAGACCACCTGCAATGCGAAGAGTTGTGGGAACCTTGACGATGTTCAGAGTGAATGCAGCAGTTGCATTCTGATAGTTAGGAAGGGTGGCTCTGAAGAGCATGTCATACGCTCCAATACTGACGGGGACCATCGTTAGTGCATAAAGGCCATTGCCCAAATCAACTGGGGCCACGAAAGCGACTCCAACTGGGGGGTTTTGGACAGTGATGGCAGCTCCAGCCAGCGGCACCAAGTTGTCGGTCCTCAAACCCATATACAGAGTAAAGTTGCAATCGATTGAGGTCACAGCCGTGGAGTCTGCTACTGAGAGGAAGGCAGGTATCGGCAAGGTCGTGAGAGTGAAGGTGGCAAATCCTTTCTGATGGTTCAGGAAACTGGCACTGATCAGAACGGAAACGGTCTTTGTCTGTGTGGGGCTGAGAACAATAGAATAGTTGCCCTGCCCCAGAGGCTCAACTGCAGAAACTTCCAGAGCACCAAGAGGACTGACTGACTCCACCCCCACATCTGCACCATCCAGGCCAGAGCCCGAAGAGTTGGTATAGCGGACAACAAGCCTGTAGCTCTGACCGTACAGAATAGAGGCCGCCGTGCCGTTGACAGACGCCAGCCCAGAAGATATTTCACCGACAAACAGAAAGAATGAATCAGAGCTGCTCTGGTAGTATGGCATCGACGCCGCAATGGTCACGAGATAGGTTCCCGAAGTGGATGGGCTGAACTCCACACTGTAGTTGCCCACGCCGGTCTGCAGAGGAGCAGACCACTCGAGACCTCCAGTAGGGCCCGAAAAGACGATGTCTATCAGAGCGTCTTCAATACCTGAGCCATTCAGCATCTCGTAGTGGAACACGGCGGTGTAGACGTCCGTGAAACCAATTACGGCACTGCCGCCAGTGATGATGTCGAGAGAGGTGGCAATGTCGTTCACGATCAGGAAGAACGAGTCAGAGCTGCTCTGGTAGTATGGCATTGACGCCGCAATGGTCACCAGATAGGTTCCCGGAGTGATTGGGCTGAACTCCACACTGTAGTTGCCAACACCAGTCTGCAGAGGAGCCGACCACTCGAGGCCCCCACTAGGACCTGAGAAGACAATGTCTATCAGGGCACCTTCAATACCCGAGCCATTCAGCATCTCGTGGCGGAACGCGGCCGTGTAGACATCGGTGAAATCAATCACGGCGCTGTGGCCAGTCATGATGCTGAGAGAGGCGGCAACGTCATTGACCAGTAGCACGAAGATGGAAGTTGCAGATTGCCGTTCACTCTTAGTAGCAAGGAATCTGACTGTATAAAGGCCAGGAGATCTCGGTGTCAGTGTCACGGTGTAGTTTCCAGGTTCGGATGGAATTTCCGCAATCGGGGAGAACTGAAGTCCCTCTGCAGGAGAAACGTCATCAACAGTCACGTTTGCCGACCCTATTGGAACCCCGTTACTGTCGGCATACATGATTTTCATTGAGTGCTCCTGATTGATGTCGACTCGCCCGGATGTCGGGCAATCGAACGTGAGTGTTGTAACGACTGGGGACACTAGAAGCATGATGAGCAGCTGTTGTGGCTGATGAGCCGGCTTGGTGAATGTGAAGTTCAATAGCCAGTTGCCTGATGGCTGACTCCCTGTGTCTACGATGAACACATAGACTCCAAGGGTTTCGTTCCGTGACACCGACCAATGTCCAGCAGTCCAGTTGAGACCAGCGTGTACATCACCCGATGAGTTCGTCACGGGTATCCACACATGTGATTCAAAGTCAAGCACTTCGTATGCGAACGTGAGCTGCAATGTCGAGTTCCAAGCACAGCTGGACCACGGCGAGTTTGGCGACGCCAACCGCGTTTCAGCTGTTGACCTAATGACAAAGAGGCAGTAGGAGCCATCATAGTATGGTCGCGATGCGTTGACTCTAACTACATACAAGCCAGGCTCGACGAGTGATGTGTCAAAGCTGCCTTCCCACCAGTTCTTTCCCACGTTGGGCAGGAAAACAGTGTCGGCGCCAGACCAATTGCCAACGACTGAAACCGAGTCATCCATCAGGTATCGACCGGTTTCGGAGTCAGTCAACCTGACAAGACTCGTTATCACAAGACCAGCATCGGTTTCAATCTCGTCGTAAACTGCAAACAGAGTTGCTCTGTGGTAGACACCCAGGAGGACATTACCGTACGCGATTTCAGAGCCATTGCTCCAAGAAACTATCACCGACCACGAGCCCGCCGCCCAACTGTCAATGACATGTGAACTGCTGCTTATCCAACCTGACGCCCCTCCACTGAGAGACTCGTCTGCCCACACGCTCCCGTTAGGAAGTACCCATGTGGCATTTACATTCGACAGGTCCTCTGGAACTGATTCTTGCGTTCCTATGTTGACAAGCGCCCTTGTCACATTATCCGACCTGAATGAACTCTCATTCGACCAGGAACTGCTTTGCGAATTGTACTTCTGAGTTACAACTGCCTTCAAGTAGTTTGGTGCCTGAAGTGTCACCTGCCACCATCCAAGGAGGCTAAGAACGCTCTGAGGAACAGTCACTAGCCCAGGGCCTATCGAGCATTGCGCGGTGACATCTGCAGAGAATGGATCAAGGACTGTCGCGTTTGCCCAATCCCAAGGAGTCGTGATGCGAAGAGAGAACTGCTCATAGCTGCCAAGCGACCCGAGGTATGTCAAGAGACTCAAATCAGAGCTTGACCAGAGGTGGGCATCATACGCGACCCCTGTCTTGGTTACATCACTCGTCCAACTCGAGTTCCCAAAGTGAAGACAAAGAACACGAGCTGTGTAGTAGAAGGATACACTGATGTTTGATTGCAGACCAACGGTCAGCGAGCTAGATGTCCAATAGCTGGAGTTCACAATGCGGGCGTAGCCGATTCCCGATGAACCCGTTACAGCAACGGTCGTGCTGCCAGCCTTGAACTGCAGTGCCACCGAACCGAAGGATGGTGGAGCGGCGCTGATAAGAAGCACATCCTCGATGTTAACGGTGATGTACGCGGCGTTGATGTAACTGCCGGTGTAGTTAGCAGTGGTACTGAGCGTCATGTCGCTGTCAATCACGATGCCGACCTTGAAGTCAAACACGTTGCCTATGGTTGGCTTGTCTACAAGTACCGAACCAGTGCTGTACCAAACACCCCTCTCGCCAAGGGCTGCAAGGCTCTGATTCCATATTCTGGTTTGATTCAGGTAGACAGTCAGTCGGCATGCACCGGGTACACCCAGACCAATTGGTCCTGTAAGATAGAGGTAACTGAACCTAAGAGTGAACTGAGTGGTCTTAGGAACATTAGTCACAGTTTGAGTCCATAATATGTAAGACCCTGCAAAATGCTTGTAGGATGTAGGGCCTAGAGATTTACCCTGGTTTTGAACGGAAATGAATCGAGAACCACTGGAATCGTACGTAGCCACTTGGGCTTCGAGGTTGCTAATGTCAGCCGAATAACTGATCGCATCCCAATTAGTAGGGTGATATGTAACGGAGCCATTCGGATTCACGTTCGAACCAGGTGTGCCAGAGTTGAACGAACCATTCACAACATAGAGCCTCTGGAGACCGGACACGTTCACCTCCGCCAAGCTCCCTTTCCAGCCATGAAGAGCGTCAATTGACAGATCTGTACTCATTCCTTCTCGTGTGTCAGTGCGGGCACTCAGATTCCCGGATGAATCATAGCCCCTCTGTTCAATGGTCACTGGCTGCAGCACCCCGGAGATCTGCTCTTCGGCCCGCACGAACTGAGTCTTGGTCGCAGAAATCGGGACCTCCGAGTTGACCTCCTCTTCGATTGAACCCTCGTTGGGCATCTGTGAGTCCTGGTTCACAGAGTACTCATCTCCACCCCAGTATTCCCCTCCCTGGCTGCGCCAGATCACCAGATCAATCCCTGCCATCTGGGCGAAACACATCGTAGCTAAGACTAGCACTGCAAAGGCGATGCGCGACATTGCTTTTGACCTCGGCGACACCTGATTCGGCACTAAGGCGCTTGATAACCAAGACCTTGCCGGTTCGACATGGACTTGATATGTCCAAGTGACCTCATACGCTGAATTTACCAAGAAAAACCTTCATGCGAGGTAGTCGCCAGCTCTTAGCACAGAACCCATTCCGGAGAACCTACAAGACCGTCCGAATTCTACATGATACTGCGAAAAGACCTCCATAAACAATGCGATACTCTATTGACCATTGGTCACTAGACGGCCTTGGGCAATGACATCATGCTTGTGAATGCTCTCTAGAGACGTTGCCTCTGCATACATCTCGAGATTCCTGTCCTTGAAGGCCTCCTTTGCATTCTGCAGTATGTTTCTACACACATCTTCCACAAACTGGGGATTCTCATGCATCTGCTTCGTCACGTAGACCTCATCCTCGATCTTGAGCAATGAGTACGTCCGGCTTGAGAACGACCTCTCGATGACGTCAATCATATC
>Ga0153915_10003407_pt1 | contig 14613 bp, 11 predicted proteins | sample Opewatmetagenome_2_FD_107003 | JGI IMG/M metagenome (GOLD analysis project Ga0153915, IMG submission 107003) | Freshwater wetland microbial communities from Ohio, USA - Open water 3 Core 3 Depth 3 metaG | ecosystem: Environmental > Aquatic > Freshwater > Wetlands | place: USA: Ohio, Lake Erie...
AACAAAATCTTTATTTATTTTTAACAAATTGCTAACATGTGCGGCATAATATCTATGAAAAATCAGAGGATACATATGTGACAAAAGAAAAGATTCTTGTTGTGGATGATGAAGAAGATATACTTGAACTGGTCAGGTATAATCTTTCAAGGGAAGGATACAAAATCCTCTGCGCCTCTTCAGGCGAGGAGGGTTTAAAGATAGCCAGGGCTGAAATCCCTGATCTTATCGTCCTGGATCTCATGCTCCCCGGCGTTGACGGACTTGATGTGGCAAGACGTTTAAAGGGGGATGATGCAACCAGGAAGATCCCTATTGTAATGCTGACAGCCAAGGGCGAAGAGTCGGATATAATAACCGGCCTTGAACTTGGAGCGGAGGATTATATAACCAAGCCCTTCAGTACAAAGGTACTGGTTGCCAGGGTAAGGGCCGTCTTTAGAAGAAATATTCAGGATGCCCCGGAAGAAAAAGATGTCCATAAGATCCATGAAATCACAATCCATCCCGGCAGACATGAGGTGCTTGTCAATGAAAAGCCGGTCCAGCTGACCTTCACTGAATTCGGGATACTTGATTTCCTTGTAAAAAGACCCGGATGGGTCTTTACACGCAACCAGATCGTGGACGCGGTAAGGGGGGATGATTATTTCGTGACCGATCGTTCCGTCGATGTCCAGATCGTTGGACTGAGGAAAAAGCTTGGCAAGGCGAGCCGACATATTGAGACGGTCAGGGGTGTGGGATACAGGTTAAAGGAGTGACAATGTCCAGGAAAAAGCGGCTTATCTGGCATCTTTACCCATCATATCTGCTTATAATACTGATATCCATCATTGCTGTGACATGGTATGCCTCTATCGAGGCCAGGCAGTTCCTTCTTGAAAAGACAGAGTCTGATCTAAAGGCAAGGGCTCAACTTTTTGAGGGCCAGGTCATGACACTGCTTGAGCCCCTGGAACAGGATAAGATTGATCTCCTGTGCAAAGAGGCGGATCAAAGGGCTGCAACCAGGATAACGGTAATACTTCCTTCAGGCAAGGTCGTGGGTGATTCCGAGAGTAATCCACAGACCATGGATAATCACAGCGACAGGCTGGAGTTCATCGGCGCGTCTAAAGGAGAATCAGGCATGTCAATAAGGACCAGCCGGACGCTTGACAAGGATTTCATGTATGTGGGGGTTCCTGTAAGAAGGGGTGATACATTCCTGGCAGTTGTAAGGACCTCCATCCCGGTTGATGTCATCGATACGGTCATAAATCGAATCCAAAAGAAGATAATCCTGGGAAGCCTGATCATTGTAGTCCTGGGGGCCATTATAAGTCTTATAGTTTCCAGAAGGATAAGCCGGCCTATAGAGAAATTGAAGGAAGGGGCCGGATATTTTATTCAAGGGGATTTTAATTACAGATTGCCGGCATCGGGCATTGAAGAAATAGACAGCCTAGATGACTCCATGAAGGATATGGCCCAGCAGCTTCATGCTAGGATCAACACGATTACCCAGCAGAGGACCGAGATAGAAGCTATCCTTTCAAGCATGATGGAGGGGGTCATTGCCGTTGATGCTGAGGAACGGATCATAATAATGAATAACGCCGCTGGAAGGATGTTCGGGTGTAATCCTTCAGCCGTTCAAGGACACAGCATCCAGGAGGCGGTCAGGAGCACCCATCTGCAGCAGTTTATCTCTGAGACACTATTAGCCTCTAAGCCTGTTGAAAAGGAGTTCGGACTTTCTTCGGACGAAGAACACTGGTTTTCCGGGCATGGGACATTAATCCGTGACATAGAAGGGAAAAACATAGGCGCCCTTTTTGTCTTAAGCGACATTACGAGAGTTAGAAGGCTTGAAAATATCCGAAAGGATTTTGTCGCGAATGTATCCCACGAGATAAAGACGCCTATCACCGCCATCAAGGGATTTGTGGAGATATTAAAAGATGATAGCGCTAAGGAAGCGCATGATGTCAAACGTTTTCTGGAGATCATAGCAAGGCACGTAAACCGTCTTGAGGCAATAATAGATGACCTGCTCAAGCTCTCCAGGATTGAAAAAGACGCCGAGACAGAAGGCATCCAACTCGACGAATCAGGGATAAAGGATGTGCTGGAGTCGGCTGTCCAGGCATTAAAACTCCTTGCTGATTCAAGGGGTACAGAGATGAGTATATCATGTGATGACGCATTGACCGCCAGGATAAATCCTCCGCTCCTTGAACAGGCGATAGTAAATCTCCTGGACAACGCCATAAAGTACAGCAATGAAAACAAACCTGTAAACATAGAAGCAGGGCAAAATGAAAAAGAGGTATTTATCCATGTCATTGACAACGGCAGGGGCATGGAACAGGAGCATCTTACGCGCATCTTTGAAAGGTTTTACAGGGTAGACAAGGCGAGAAGCAGGAAAATAGGCGGCACAGGACTTGGCCTTGCCATAGTCAAACATATCATACAGGCCCATGGCGGACATGTCTCGGTAACAAGCACCCCAGGCAAAGGGAGTGCCTTTACGATACATCTTCCTTTAAAATAATCTTATATTCCGATAGGAAATCGGTTAAAATATCTTAATTTTCTTATCTCTATCCAGACCTAACAACACAATAATTGTTTTCTAACATATTTATAACGGAAAAATCTGATAATTAAAGGCCAAAGAGATGGAGAATAAAATGGATATTAAAAGATGTATTGCATTTGTTCTGATGATATTATGTTGTTCCTGGTCATGTATTTCTCAGGCGAGGGATATTACAATGAAGGGGTCCACAACTATCCTTCCTATCGCACAGAAGATAGCTGATGCCTATATGAGCCGAAGCTCTGATGTTAAGATATCCGTATCGGGAAGCGGATCAGGTGATGGAATTAAGGCATTGAAAAAGGGGGAAGCGGATATCGCTAACAGTTCCAGATTTTTAAAAGATAGCGAGATCGAAAAGGCTGTTGATGATAAAATGTATCCTGTTCCCTTTGCGATAGCGTATGATTGCATTGTGCCCATTGTTCACCCTTCCAACCCGGTTACAGACCTGACTATTCAACAGCTTAAAGATATATACAGGGGTAGAATTACAAACTGGAGGCAGGTTGGCGGGCCGGATAATCGGATTAAAGTCATCTCTCGAAACAAATCTTCCGGGACATATGATGTCTGGGAGAATGAAGTAATGAATGAAAAAGAAATCATCCGTGCCGCATTGCTGAAGGCTTCAAATGGGGACGTCGTTCAGGCGGTTTCCGTTAATAAAGATGCTATCGGATATGTAGCAATTGGGTATGTGGACAACAGCGTTAAAGGATTAACTGTAAATGGCGTAAGGGCGTCCGCGGAGACTGCTCTTGACGGATCATTCCCCATAAGCAGACCGCTTTACATGTTTACGAACGGCTGGCCTGCAGGTGAAACATTGAACTTTATAAATTTTGTATTGTCACCCGACAATGGACAAAAATATGTTAAGGAAGCAGGATTTATACCCTTGTATTAAGATATCGCAACTATACTTTCTTTTGATTTTTCCTCACCATATCATTAGGCCAAAGTACTAATTAATAATATTATAGCTATGCTTGCCTGCCAGCGTATTCAAATTCAAAAATAATAATATCGGATGTACTTGTCCCGGACGAATGATATTTTAAGCTACTGTTAAGATTTTGTTAGATATATGTTAATTAATCAATAATCCATAAAGTAATAAGATGGGACTGTCGATAGAATAACAATATCTAAATATTTATGAATGACAACGTTCAATGAAACAACTAATTCTCTGAAACCGGGCGGCAATAACTTATGAGACAATTCAATAAGGCAAACGCTATATTTTTTTTAGAAACTGATCAAGATCAATGCGAACCCACAGAGATTAAAAATCTGGTCCTCATAAGAGAACTTGTGAAACCCGCGCATCAGGTAAATCCTGAGGTCCTGGTTTCCGACGTCAAGGCAATGATGGAGGATGATGAAGTGATAACCTCCATTGTGGTCATATCCGGAAGCCGTCCTGTAGGTCTGGTAATGAATATCCATCTGGATCGCATCCTCAGCCAGAGATTCGGGGTTGCCCTGTTTTTAAATAAACCTGTCAAGACGGTGATGGATACCTCGCCTCTTGTTATTAGAAGCAGCACACCCCTTGAAGAAGCTGCTGACCTTGCGATGCAACGAGAGCAGAACAAAAGATACGACCCTGTTATTGTTATTGAAGAAGGCAGATTCCTGGGCGTTGTATCGTTGCAGGAGATCCTTAAAAAGCTGCTGGAACTGCAGAGGCTGTCTTTTCAGAAGATGAATCAGTTTAATAAAAGGTTGAAGGAGGAGATACAGGAGAAGGAAAAAGCAGAAAATGATCTTCTGATTCTCAACAGGGATCTCGAAAAACGGGTGGAAGAAAGGACCGTCGACCTTGTCCGATCCAATGATGAGCTCAAGAAGGCTATGATTGCAGCAGAGTCGGCAAATGTAGCTAAAAGTGATTTTCTTGCAAACATGAGCCATGAACTCAGGACGCCGCTGAATCATATCATAGGATTCACGGAACTGGTTCTGGGGCAGTATTTCGGGGCGTTAAACGAACAGCAGTCCGAATACCTCAATGATGTCCTTTCAAGCAGCAGGCACCTCCTTTCTTTAATCAACGATATATTGGATTTGTCAAAGGTTGAAGCAGGGAAAATGAATCTGGAATATACTCATATTGAAATGAAGCGCCTGCTTGAGAACAGCCTGGTAATGGTCAAGGAAAAGGCTATGAAGCATAACATCAATCTAACATTAAAGGTGGACAGGCTCCCCTCAAGCTTTCAAGCGGATGAACGAAAGATGAAACAGATAATCTATAACCTGCTGTCTAATGCAGTAAAATTTACACCGGACGGCGGACGCATCCAGGTCGGTGTAGATCTATCTGAAAGAGATGATAGCCTGCCGATTAATAAAACCGGCACTATGGCGATAAACGGTGAAAAGGAATTTCTACTCATATCAGTTAAAGATACAGGTATCGGCATTAAAAAAGAAGACTTGGAAAGGATCTTTGAGCCCTTTGAACAGGCTGATGGGTCGAGAAGCAGAAGGTATCAGGGAACAGGTCTTGGTCTTTCTCTTACACAGAAATTGGTGGAAAGCCATAACGGCAGATTATGGGCGGAGAGTGACGGGGAAGGCAAAGGCACAACCTTCAGATTCATTATTCCATGTCACCCTTTCTCAAGCGAAGATATTCCGACTGATGCATATAATCAGCATAACACCATGCCTTTATAATATTTTATTAATGACTTTTAGAAAATCAACAAGGAGATGATATTGGGAAAGAAAAAGGTATTGGTGATTGAAGACAATCCATTGAATATGAAGCTCGTCAAACAGCTTATTACAATAGCTCATCATGATGCGGTTGAGGCGTTTAATGCTGAAGACGGGATTCAGCTTGCCCGAAAAATCCATCCGGACCTGATCCTGATGGATATTCAACTCCCGGACATGGACGGATTGTCGGCGATGAGATTCATTAAAGATGATCCTGCAATAAAAGATATCCCGGTCATAGCCCTGACAGCTCATGCTATGCGTGGAGATGACGTGAAGGCAAAAGCTGCCGGGTGCAGCGACTACCTCAGCAAACCTATAGATACAAAGCTGTTCTTTCAAACACTGGAAACATATTTAAAGGAAGAAAGACAGGAAGAATTATTAACCCCGGAGAATGCCACGGAATGCGATGAACTACAATGCGGACCGACTATTCTGGTGGTTGACGACGACCGGTTGAACGTAAAACTTCTGGCAGCAAAGCTCGGGGCCTCCGGATACCGGATTTTAACCGCATACAGCGGTTTTGAAGCCCTGGAAATGATAAAGATAAGAACGCCGGATCTGATTCTGCTGGATATAATGATGCCTGAGATGGATGGCTACGAGGTTATCAGGAGGCTTAAAGAACAGAAAGATACGATGTACATCCCGGTTGTTCTCATAACTGCCCTGGAAAGCGAAGAGGAAAAGAAAAAGGGCTTTGCCGCCGGAGCGGATGAATTTTTAAATAAACCTGTAAATACGACCGAGCTCGAGACAAGGGTGCTTTCCCTGCTGCGCATGAAGAAATACCAGGAACAGCTTATTGCCAGGATGCAGGCGGAGAGAGATATAATCGGGAATACGGTATGCATGGAACAGGTGGAAGAGGCTCATACTATTCCAACCGTATTGATGGTGGAAGATGATCCGAAGGATGCAAGGATAATCGCACAATATCTCAATGCCATGCCCCTTAATCTTAAGATTGTTAGGACCGGCGAGGAGGCATTAAATATCATCGGCAGTGAAAAGATAGACCTGGCGCTCCTTGACATAATGCTTCCTGATATGAACGGCATTGAGATATGCAGAAAAATAAAGGGAAGCGAGAGGACCATATCCATGCAGGTTGTTGTCGTCACATCCTTTGATGACCTGAAGATGAAGATAAGAGGAATAGAGGAAGGGGCTGACGATTTTCTTGTAAAACCCCTGAACAGCGATGAAATAAAGGCGCGAGTCACGGCTCTTTTAAAGAAGAAGGCATTTATGGATTGTCTGAATGAACGGGCGAATGCCGCCTTACAGGCAGCCATCACCGATGAACTGACCGGTGTGAACAATTATGCGTATTTTAAGCATGTGATAGAACTGGAGATAAAAAGATCCAGGCGTCATGAAAACAAGATGGCCCTCCTGATGATCGATGTGGACAATTTTAAACGTTTTAATGATACCCATGGCCACCTTGCAGGGGATAAGGCGCTTATAATGCTTGGAGGCATCCTGAGGAACAATGTACGGGATGTGGATCTCGTAGCGAGATATGGAGGAGAGGAATTTGTCGTGATTATGCCCTATGCCGGCTGGAGGTCCGGACGCCAGGCCGCCGAAAGACTGATTGAGATGACAAACAGCCAGATGGTTGAGGTTGACGTCCTTGGAAAAAAATCGGACGGCATTTCAATAAGCATAGGCATGGCTGTCTTTCCGGACAACGGAGCGTCGGTGGAATCCATCATATATGCTGCGGACCACGCCCTTTATGAGGCTAAACGGCAGGGTAAAAACCGGGTTTGTTGTGCAGATGCGACAGGACAGTTACTTTTGGGGAACAATAATAAAAAATGATGGACAGAATCACGCTGCAATACGAGGAAACGGTCAATAATTCATGTTACGACAATCTGACCGGGCTTTATAATCATGGCATCTTCAGCCAGTTTCTATCCTGGGAGATCAATAAGTTTAAAAGACACGCTATCCCCTTTGTCCTGGGATTCATAGACATCGACTCCTTTGATCTTTTCAACCGTCGCAACGGGGCTATTGAAGGCGATCTGATGCTGAAAAAAATTGCAGGCATAATCACGGAAAACATACGCCGGTCGGATCTGGCAGCGAGATACAATGGCGATCGGTTTGCCGTTCTGCTTATGCAGGCAACGCCTGAAGGCGCCGTAAAGGTTTTAGAAAATATCAGAGCTGCCGCTGAAAGGATCTCAAATCGCTGTCTAACGGTCAGCGTAGGTCTCTCATGCGTGTCAGGGATAAACACACAGCAGATAAGCGAGATAGTGATGGAGGCCGATGCCGCCCTGTCGGAGGCAAAGCTTCAGGGTAAAAACAGGGTATCCCTGTTTAAAAAGAAACCCAAGACTGTATCAGCATCGAGCAGCAGGATAATGATAGTTGATGATGAACCTCTTAATCTGAAATTGCTGGAGGCCTGCCTGCTGCCCCTGGGGTATGAAGTAATTAAGGCCGACAACGGACCGGAAGCGCTGATGATCCTTTCAAAAACGGAAATCGATTTGATACTGCTGGATGTCATGATGCCGGGGATGAATGGTTTTGAGGTGTGCCGTCGGATCAAGAACTCGGATGAATTGCGATTGATCCCTGTAATCCTTGTGACCGCGTTGGATGATGTTGAAAACAGGGTAGAAGGCATTGAAGCAGGCGCTGATGATTTTCTTACAAAACCCCCGAATAAGATGGAGCTGATCGCCCGCACACGCTCTCTCATCAAGGTGAAAAGACTTAATCAGGATATGGCAAGCATCGAGAATGTCCTTTTTTCCCTGGCCAATGCCGTCGAGGCGAATGACATCTATACACAGGGGCATATAAAGCGGGTTTCCGAGCTAGCAGTTGCCCTTGGAAAAAGATTGGGAGTATCCGAGATAGAGCTTGAAGCGCTAAGGATCGGGGGCTCATTGCATGACATAGGGAAGATCGGCGTCCCGAGGGAGGTGCTGAACAAACAGGGGCCATTAAGCCCGGAGGAATGGGATATCATGAAAAGACATCCCGAACATGGATACAATATCTGTCTTCCCCTGAAACGAAATCTTAAGCAGGCGCTTGATGTGGTACGTCAACATCATGAGAAGATGGACGGCAGCGGTTATCCTGACGCTCTGAAGGGAAATGAAATTTCCGTCCCTGCACGTATTATGGCGGTAGCAGATATCTATGACGCCCTCACTACCGATCGTCCATATCGAAAGGCAATGGGCAAGGACAAGGCGCTTTCCATCATCAGGGAGGATGCTGATCATGGAAAGCTGGATGAAAAGGTGGCGGTTTGTCTGATCGGCATGATAACACCGTGAATTCTTGTCAGCGGCCTTGATTTTTTACATCTGCATTATCTGATTAAAGCTTATCTCCTCCCAGCGAAGCCAACCGGGACCGGACCGATTCGCGGAAGGTGCTGATTCCAACGAGCTTGTGTCCCTGCAAGCGGTTTATGGCGTAGTTTAATCCGCTGGATCTGCTGTCAAGCCTCCGGCGCCGATCGATCTGGCTCAGATCTCCGGTAAAAATCATCTTTGTTCCGATCCCTGCCCTGGTAATAATCGTCTTAACCTGGTGCGGGGTCAGATTCTGCGCCTCGTCAACTATAATGATGTCTTTGTAATAAGTCATCCCGCGGATATAGTCGAGGGATTCATAGATGATTTTTTCATTATTTTCCATCTCATCGATAAGCTTTGCATTCCTGCCTCCATCAATCCTTTTTAAAAAGGATAGCGCCACCCTTATGGGCCTCAGCCACGGTGTCATTTTTTCTTTTTCATTACCCGGCAGAAAACCCATGCTATCTGTGTCATCCAGATGCACCATAGGTCTTGATACGATTATGTTCTGGAAATGTGATCTCTGTTCAACAGCCGCCGCCAGGGCTAGCAATGTCTTTCCGGTCCCTGCCCCGCACTGAAGGATGACAAGGTCTATCTCGGGATCGAGCAATTGTCCCAATGCTATAATCTGAGGCCAGTTGGGCCCGTTGCCGTTAAGGATCTGAGGGGCAAGCCCCAAAGCTTTTATTTCCATCGGGATAATTTTGAATATGTCGCCCTTCCTTATAGCTGCGAATTTTTTACCCCATTCCGTTGATGAGCATCCAGGAACAACTTTATCGGAATAACAGATAACTCCTTCATTTTCTCCGATTTCGGGAGATAGGTCAGCAGGGAAAGTATCGTCTCCAGAAATGATTTCGGAAGAAACATTTATTTCCTTTGGATGATGATTACACGGCTCCTCTGTTTCATCTCGATGATAATTGTCAACAGTCAATCCATACCGTTCCAACTTAAAATCTCGCGCCAGCAACCTTACCGTGTGGTCACGCGAGACCAGCTTAACTTTCTTGAATTCCTTTTTATTTTGATTATCAACGGCAAGCTTTACGGCAGTCGCAATTATTTCATGATCCGGGTTGGATTTTTTCAGTCCTTTTAAACCGTTGAAAGTTCTCTCCCTTGCGATTACCAGGCTTCCATTGTTATTGCCGTGTAGTTCATCAATCCTAGCGATAGCCTCTGCAGCGTCTATACCGATGTCCGGACGATTTTTTAAATTGTCCAGTTCAAGTATTACCTGCCAGGGGATGAAAAGTGTATTACCACCTTCCCGCAGTACATCTATGGCCTTCGGGTCATGGATCAGCACATTTGTATCAACTACAATAGCGTTCTTTTTATCCGTTTCTTCCATAATACTCCTTATATTTTCATGAGCTGGAATTTCTGTGCATAATACAATGCCCTGGAAGCCTTAAGACGTCCAAGGCAGACAGTAATAAATTGTTATGCAATTCTGATTGTTATTTATTCCTTTCATCCTGTTTATTATGCAAAGACAATAATGTATGAAACTATGATTGTCAGTGCAATGAAAAATGTGAAAAGATCTTCTGTAATATTGTTAGACAATTTTTCATAGTTTGATTCGTTCTTCATATTCATCTCTCCTTAAATGTTATTCTCTGACATTTTGTTAAAAAATATGGCTTGAGTGTTAAGAAATAATTAGCGGCATATAATTTTTAGATGAGCGGCGATCCTTGTCAGGCTTTCTTCCGGTTAACAGACATCAAAAGAAATACTAACGACATCCTTACATTCGTTCTCTAATAATATGGAAATTATTTACTTGTCACCATAAGGAGAAAATGTATGGAACCAAAAGGCACCATGACTGTCCCTTCAGTATCTCAAGATAAAAGAATAAACATACAGGCATTAAACGGACTTAATATATTAAAGTCACCCTTTGAAAGAATTATAGGCTTGGAAAAATTAAATAATATCTATTCAGGGATCGATTTAAAGGACAACCAACTCCTTTTCCTTGATAAAGTCCTTGAATCGCTTCATGTGAAATTTAACGTATCAGACATGGATTTAAACAAGATCCCGAAAGCCGGGCCGGTCATTGCGGTGTCCAATCATCCATTCGGCGGGATAGACGGGATTATCCTGAGCAGGATACTGCTTTCAGTAAGACCTGACGTAAAGGTGATGGTGAATTATTTTTTAAAGGGCATTCCGGAACTGGCTTCTCTTTTTATAGCCGTTGATCCCTTCGGCAGAAAGGGTTCTGTAAACGCCAATGTGGCGTCATTGAGAGAGACTTTAAAATGGGTGAATAACGGAGGGCTTTTATGTGTTTTCCCGGCAGGGGAAGTAGCTCATATGCACCTAAAAAAAGGAACAATCACTGATCCGAAATGGAACCCTATGATAGCCAGGCTCATTGAAAATAGCGGGACACCTGTTCTGCCTGTTTATTTTGAGGGACGCAACAGCGTCCTTTTTCAATGCCTGGGCATGGTGCATCCTATGCTGCGGACAATTATGCTGCCGCGAGAGATGCTTAAACGGAGGGACAATAAAAAGATTGAATTGAAGATAGGCAATCCAATCTCCTCTGAATCGTTGAGACACTTCAAATCCGGCGAGAACATGATGACATTCATCCGTATGAGGACATATACGTTGAGAAACCGGGATAAGGAACCTGCTAATCGAGATCTCATTCCATGGAAAAAAATCAGCAAAAGCGGTTTACAGGTCATAGCGCCTCAACCTTCTTCGATCCTGGCAAGGGAAATATTATCGTTGGGAGATGAGAACACACTCATCGAGTCAGGGGCCTTCCGGGTCATGTTTGCGGAAGCTCGGCAGATACCAAATATATTGAGAGAGATCGGAAGATTAAGAGAGATTACATTCCGGGGAGTCGGTGAAGGGACAGGCATGGCGCTGGATCTGGATCAATTCGATGAACGGTATCTTCATGCATTTCTCTGGAATGAAGATAAAGGAGAGATAGCGGGGGCGTATCGTCTGGGCCTTACGGATGAAATCATAAGCAGGCACGGCATTAAAGGTTTATACACCCGCACCCTTTTTAATTACGGCATGCCCCTCCTGGATGAGATAAATCCTGCCATAGAACTGGGGAGATCATTTATCACATCCGAATATCAAAAAACTTATCAACCGCTCCTGTTTCTTTGGCAGGGGATTGCCAGGTTTGTTTACAAGAATCCAAGATATAAACTCCTTTTCGGTCCGGTCAGCATTACCAGGGATTATGATGAGATGTCGATACATCTGATGGTCAACTATCTAAAGCGAAACAACTATAACCCTGAATTAGGCCGATTTGTAAGGCCGACAAATTTTATGGGGAACAAACTGAAAGGAATCCCGATGGAACGGGTCCTCCCTTCTCTATCCGACCTGCGCGATCTTGCCAGTCTGGTATCTGATATTGAAAAGGATCGGAAGGGGATTCCCATCCTACTCAAGCATTACCTTAAAATGGGCGCAAGGGTCCTTGCATTCAATATCGATCGGAAATTCAGCAATGTAATTGACGCCCTGATTATCGTTGATCTTGCTCAGACGGAGAAAAAACTTCTCGAACGACATATGGGAAAAGATAAAGCGGAGACATTTCTGAATTACCATCAAAAAAACAACCTGAAAAAGTACGCATGAAAACAGGAGACGCGATGTGTGCAAGACTGTTACTGTCTGTTATGATTTTTTTCGCCGGCTTTTGCCCAGGATATACTTACTCTACAAACAGGATTCATTATCATTACAGAGAGCTGGTAAATAATAAAGTTATCGACATTGAATTAGCACTTGAGGAAACCGGGGATACCTGCCGGTTGACATGTAAAAGCCGTGACGAGATCAGCGTGTCCATTGATGACAAATCTCTCTCCACATTGGAATGGTTTTTTACAAAACCAAGCGAAAAATCGGATATTAAGGTTAAAAGGGAAGGCAATTTCCTGTTTATTGACGGAACCTTCAAGGGAAAGGGAATCCATGACAGGATGCCTATTGACGAAAGGCCATGGTATCAGGCTACTTCCCTGTCATTGAAGGACTTTGTTTTTTCTACAGATCAGGAAAGGACTTTCTGGGTGCTGCTGTCGGATAGTCTTAGTCCTGTAAAATTCAGGGCAGTAAAAGAAGCAACCAAGTCAATTAAGATCGGGAATGCAAGTTATGATGCCATAAGAATAGTCATGCGTCCAGCAGGATTAAAAACCCTTCTTTGGAAAGGCGAGTACTGGTTCAATCTTGAAGAGGGTATTTTATTAAGATTTCAGGGCCCGACCGGACTTCCGGGATCGGCCATGTCAGAAATAATCATCGTCAGCGTCGTAGAAGATGCCGAATGAAATAAAAATCTGAAAATGTCAGCAGCTCAATAACGTTTAATCAAAATATAATCACGTCCTCATAGCCGCCTAATATTGAAAATCAATAATGTAATAATGTCTCAGAAACAGTCAGGGACAGCATAATTCATGATCATTGAGAACTTACGTTTTCGAGTAAAACAACAAAAGAAAATAATTTGGAGGAATGAAATGTCGGATAAAAAAATAACCATTATTTCGGAAACCGATGACCTTAGTCAGAGGATACTGGAAGTCAACGCCGGACTCTCAAAATGGCTGACATCCCAGTGCGATTACAACAGCAAAAACGACGTGCTCATATTCGTAAAATCTGAAAAACAGAAGAAGTCCTATGTTTATCAATATGAGCTATTAAAAGGCGAGGATTTTTGTAGCATACCATCTAAATGTCAAAATCTTAGCGAAAAGCAGAATAAGATTCAGGAATGGGCATTAGGATCGTTTGAAAACAGCAATATGCAGGAATCCGTATATTGTTAAATTATTGTATTGGGAAAAGACACTAGATTTTAACGTTTATAATTTCAATAACAACTAAGGAGGACAAAAATGTCTAAGACAAGAAAAACGGTGAGTTTATGCTGTTCACTTCTGATGGGAAGCATCTTTATTGTTTCACCTTTAACAGCAAATGAAAAGAATGCCGATAAAAAGGATTTTGGCAATAGGGAAAAGACGAAAAACATTATCTTTATGATTCCGGATGGTCAGGGGCTTTCCAATGTCACAGCTGCACGAATCTTTAAAAACGGACTTGACGGCGATCCGCTTTATCAGGAAACACTTCAGCATATTGGCTATCAAAGGACACATTCACTTGATGCCACGGTAACCGACTCCGCGGCAGCTGCCTCGGCATGGGCAACAGGCGTAAAATATAAAAATAATGAGGTGTCATGTCATGGTGTCTTGGCTACAGGTGAATGCACTGACGAACAACCGACTATTCTGGAACTGGCAGCGGCCAAAGGGAAGGCAACAGGACTAGTTGCAACTTCAGAGATCTCCCATGCCACACCGGCCGCCTTCGCCGCTCACACGACTTCGCGCTATTGCGGCGCCGAGATAGCCAGGCAGTATATAGAAGATACGAAGGTCGATGTTATCCTTGGAGGAGGCATTCTTGGTACAAGTTCCGGCAAAGGGTGCGATGCATATACGAACTCCTGGGCTCAAAGGAACAACAGCGATTACATACCGGGACTTGCCGCCGAAAAAGGTTATGAATATGTGACCAGCAAGACAGGAATGGAAGCGGCTGTTGAAGGCCGCTCAAGAAAGGTTTTAGGTATGTTTACAGGAGATGGAAGCACCTCAAAGACCATAGAATATTTCAGAGTTGACGGCTCTGTCTATCCTGAACAAGAACCGACACTCCCGGAGATGACCTCCGCAGCCCTTTCTGTCCTTGAAAAGGATAAAGACGGTCTCTTTCTCATGGTTGAAGGCTCGCAGATTGACTGGGGAAACCATGCCAACGATATGGAATACCAGATAGCTGAAAGCCTTGCCTTTGACGAAGCGGTTAAAGTAGTTCTTGACTGGGTCAATGCAA
>Ga0153915_10003408_pt1 | contig 14603 bp, 13 predicted proteins | sample Opewatmetagenome_2_FD_107003 | JGI IMG/M metagenome (GOLD analysis project Ga0153915, IMG submission 107003) | Freshwater wetland microbial communities from Ohio, USA - Open water 3 Core 3 Depth 3 metaG | ecosystem: Environmental > Aquatic > Freshwater > Wetlands | place: USA: Ohio, Lake Erie...
CGCAATGGCCCGCAGGCCGGCGGCGGCCAGGGCCGGGATCTGGTGCCGCCAGGAGTACCACAGCTCGGGGAAACCGTGGCAAAGCACGATGGGGAAGCCTTGGCCCTGCTCCACGTAGTGCATTCGGATGCTGTTGGTCTCGGCGAAGCGGTGCGTCCAGGTCTCCATGGTCAGTCCGTTTCTAGCGACCCTCTTCGAACACCCAGGGGTCGATGCTGCGCTGATAGCTGAACAGCTGGCCTTCCTCGAAGAAGAGGCGGATCTCCCGCGCCGCCGACTCCAGGGAGTCCGAGCCGTGCACCAGGTTGCGACCGATCTCTAGACCCAGGTCGCCGCGGATGGTGCCCGGCGCCGCCTTGCCCGGGTCGGTGGCGCCCACGGCCTGGCGCACCATCTCCACCGCCCGCGTGCCCTCGAACACGGCGGCGATTAGGGGGCAGGCGGTGATGTAGCGGACGAGCCCCTCCAGGAAGGGCTTGCCCTCGTGCTCTGCGTAGTGGCGGCGGGCCAGCGCCTCGTCCATGTGGAGCATGCGCATCCCCACGATGCGTAGGCCGCGCCGTTCGAGTCGCGAGATGATCTCGCCGGCCAGGCCGCGCTGCATCGCGTCAGGCTTGATGAGGACCAGCGTTCGTTCCATGGCTCGTCTCCTCAGGGCTTGGGTGCCGTCGGCCGCACGAATACGGCCTCCCGCAGGTAGATGGGCCTCAGGCTGGCGGCGTCGTCCGCCTCGCCCGCCGCGAGGCGGCGCCAGCCCAGCTCGGCGATGGTGGCCGCCCGCCGCAGCGACGTGGCGGGACCGGCGAAGCGGGCCTTGGCGCCCAACGCCTCGCTCAGGCGGGCTGCCAACTCCTCGTCGATCTCGCCGCAGAACAAGGTTGGGAGGCGGGCACTGGCGATTAGTCCCTCCGGCGCAGTCAGGCGCGGCGCGAGGACCTGCGTCCAGCCGGAGGGCGCACCGCGATAGACAGCCCAGGCCAGCTCGCCGCGGCCGGCGCGGTGCACGGCGCAGATGGGCCCGGCGAAGTCGGCGTGCTGATAGGCGTCGGCCTCCAACCGGCCAACCCCCACGATGGGCAGCGCCAGGGCGAAGGCCAGCCCCTTGGCGGCGGCGATGCCCACCCGCAGGCCGGTGTAGCTGCCCGGCCCAATGCAGACGAAGACGGCCGTCACTTCGTGCTTGTCCACGCCCGAGCGCTGCATCAAGAATTCCACCGCCGGCAGTAGCTCCCGCGAGTGGTTGCGCGGGCAGCGCCAGGTGAGCTCGACCTCCAGCGTTCCCTGCCGCGACAGCGCCACGCTGGCCACCTCGGAGGCGGTATCGATGGTCAGCTCCACGCTCACAGCCGCCGCCTGCCCTTGGCCAGGGCCTCCACCAGCTCCTGATAACGGGCCCCGCGCCCTTCGAGGGTGAAGTCTCGCCGGCTGGCGCCGGCGATCTCCAGCCGCACCAGCAGGTGCTCCGGCGGGAACACTTCCCAGGCGCGCTCCGCCCACTCCACAACGAGAGCGCCGGGCGCGCAGTACTCCGTGAGGGCCAGTTCTTCGGCCTGGGCAGGCTCCTCCAAGCGGTAGAGGTCGGCGTGGTAGAGGCGCAGGCGGCCCTCGTACTCGCCCAGGAGGACGAAGGACTTGCTGGTAACCGGGGCAGTTACCCCCAGGCCGTGGCCGATGCCCTGCACCAGGCAGGTCTTGCCCGACCCCAGCTCGCCGGAGAGGAGGACGATGTCCCCCGGCCGCAGGAGCCGCCCCAGGCGCGTCCCCAGGCGGCGGGTGTCGGCCGGGCTGCCGCTCTTGATGGCCAGCGACTGGCCTACCTGCGCCACGGCGCTTCTCGGAGGTGGTCCCAGCCGGCCGCGGCCAGCGATAGCTCCTGCCCGCCGGCGTCCAACAGGCGGACACGGTGCTCGGGGTCGGCCGCCATCTCGCCGATGATGCTGACCGGCCCCTTGCTGACGCGCTGTACCTGCTGGATGGTGTGCCCCGGTGCCATCAGCAGGAGCTGATAGTCCTCGCCGCCGGTGCAGGCCAAAGCCAGCGCCTGACCGGGGAAGGCGCGGACTAGCGCCGGACTCATTGGCACGCCGGCCGCCCGCACCACAGCCCCCAGGCCGCTGGCCCGGCAGACGTGGCCCAGGTCCTGCAGGAGGCCGTCGCTCACGTCGATGGCCGCCCGCACGCCCAGCCGTGCTGCCATGCGGCCCACCGCCAGGGGCGGGCGATGGCGTAGATGCGCTCGCTTCAGGTACTCGGCGGCCTCGGGGTCGGCCGCCGGCTCGCCCAGGAGGAGGCGCAGGCCACCCGCCGAATCGCCCAGGTAGCCGGTCACGGCGATGACGTCCCCGGCGCGGGCTCCGTCGCGGGTCATCAGAAGCGGCTCGCCGTCGGCGTCCACCGTCGCCCGGCCCGTGAGCGCCAGGGTCACCATCAGCGTATCGCAGGCCACGATGTCGCCGCCGACGATGGCCGTCCCGTACTCGACGCCGGCCTCCACCAGGCCGGCCGCCAGTTCGTCCAGGTCGGCCACGGCCGCCTCCGGCGGCAGGGCCAGGGTCAGGAGCGCCTGCTCCGGCGTGCCACCCATGGCGCCGACATCGCTCACGTTCACCGCCAGGGCGTTCCAGCCCAGGTCCCGCCAACTCCAGTAGCGCAGCGAGAAGTGCGTGCCTTCGATGAGCGTGTCGGTGGTGATGAGCTGGACGCCGCTCGCCCTCCAGGCGGCGGTGTCGTCGCCGATGCCAATGAGCAAGGAGTCCGGGCGGCCGGTCTCGGCGAAGGCCTGGGCCAGGCGATCGATCAGGCCGAACTCCCCTAGCTCGGAGATCTTCACGGCGCCGATTATACGGTATCGCCGGAGCGGGCTAAAGTCCGCGGTCAGTCCCCGCGTCGAACCATGAGCGGGGAGGCGCCGGCCCCGCTCGTCCTTCGACAGGCTCAGGATGAGCGGGCTTCCCTTAGACCCAGCGGGCGTGGCCGCTAGCGGCTTCCAGTGCTATCCTGGGAAGCACTATGCGCACCGCCATCCTGGCCGACGTGCACTCCAACCTCGAGGCCCTGGAGACCGTCCTGCATCACGCTGAAGAGCAAAAGGCGCTGGAAAAAGTCTGGTGCCTGGGCGACATCGTTGGCTACGGACCCGAGCCCAATGTCTGCCTGGCCCTCCTGCGCCGCTACGAGCCGGTCACGGTGCCCGGCAACCACGACCTCGCGGCCATCGGCCTCCTCTCCACCGAGGACTTTAACCCCGATGCCGCTGCTGCCGCGGCCTGGACGGCCATTCAGATAGTCCCGGACGAGCGGGCCTATTTGGAGGGCCTGCCCCACGTCATTCGACAAGGCGATTTCACCCTCGTGCACGGTTCACTTCGCTGGCCCATTTGGGAGTACCTCTACACGCCGGAAGTGGCCCTGGCCCACTTCGAGCGCCAGGAGACGCCTTACAGCCTGGTGGGCCATACCCACGTCCCGCTGCTCGTGAAGGAGGACGCGGCCTCGCCGGACGGCTGCCTGATGCACCACCTGGAGGAAGGCACGGCGGTGAAGCTGGGTGACCGGCGGCTGATCATCAATCCCGGCAGCGTCGGCCAGCCCCGCGACGGCGACCCTCGCACGTCGTACGCCGTCTACGACGACGACGAGCGCACGGTCACCGTATACCGGCTCGAGTACGATATCGCGGGCACCCAGGAGAAGATGGCAGCGGCGGGCCTGCCCGCCTGGTTGATCCGGCGGCTCAGCCGGGGGCGGTAGATCTGCTCCCTATTCATGCTGGGCGTCCTCCGGCTCGATATGCACGACGGCCTCGCGCACTTCTGCGATCTCCTCCTGCAGACGGCGGCAGAGACGGTGCGCCCGCTCGTGCCCCTCGGCGATGGACATCTGCGGCGGCAGGTGCAGCGCCAGGTCCAATAGCACCCACTTCCCCGCCTGACGCATCCGCAGCGAGTGGAAGCCGGAGTTGCCCGCCTCGGCTACCAGGATCTCCCGCACCCTGCTCTGCAGCGATCCCTTAGGTGAGGCATCCAGCAACACCTGCGTGCTGCGGTGTCCCAGTCGCCAGCCGGTGTAGAGCATGAGTCCCGCCACCACCATGGCCGCCGCCGGATCGACCCACTTCTGACCGGCCAGCGCCGCCGTCAGGCCCATGATGACCGCCACCTTGCTCCAAAAGTCGGTCGTGAAGTGATAGGCGTCGGCCTCCAGGGCGAAGCTGTGATGGCGGCGGGCCACCGCTGCCAGGTAGCGTGCCGCCAGCCAGTCGACCCCCAGCGTCATGACGATGATGACGAGCGCCGCGCCGCTCACCGCCAGCGTGAAGCCGGTGGCCAGGCGCACCCCCACCTCGACGACGATGAACAGGGAGATAAGGCCGAGCAGGCCCACCTGGATCAGGCTGGAGACGTTCTCATATTTCTCGTGGCCGTAGGGGTGGCCGTGGTCGGGTGGGGTGGCGGCCATGCGCACGCCCCAGACGGCGGCGACGGAGGCGAACAGGTCGAAGGTGGAGTGGCCGGCGTCGGCCAGCACGGCCAGGCTGCCCGTAAACCAGGCGACGCCCGCCTCGACGGCGATGAGCGACAGGTTGACTCCTACCGAGAGGAGGGCCGCTAGCAGCTTCTCTCGGTGTTCCCCAGTGTCTCCTGTGCGCGTTCGTTGGTCAGCGGTCATGCCGGCCAATCTAGTCAGCGGTGGCGAAAAAGCTGCTCTCTCATTATAGACGAGCCCCGCTGCCGCTGATACGATAGGCTTGAACCTATGGCCGACGTTAACGTCGTCGTCACCCTTGGCCTCCAGCCGGAGCTGGTGGAGCGGGTAAAGGCGGTCGATCCGCGGTTGCGGGTGACTGTGCTCAGCCCGGCCCAGCGGCGGCTCTTCCGCGGCGGTCACCCCGTCTGGTCGGGCTACCGCGAGGCGGCGCCGGAGACCGAAGAGGGCGAGGAACAAGCGCGCCGCTCCCTCAAGGCAACCCTTGCCGAGGCCGAGGTGCTGTTCACCCTCTCCCTCATGCCCGCCGATCTCCCAGCTCTAGCTCCCCAGCTGCGCTGGATCCAGCTCACCAGCGCCGGTGCCGACCGGCTCCTGGACAGCGGGGTGCTGAAGAGCGGCATCACCATCACCACTGCGAGCGGCATCCACGCCGCGCCCGTGGGCGAGTACGCTGTGGGGATGATGGTGATGCTGGCGAAAGGTTGGCCGGCCCTCTTCCGCGCCCAGACGCGGCGCGAGTGGGCGCGCATCACGCCGCAGGAGCTAGAAGGTAAGACGGTGGCCGTGGTGGGGATGGGGAACGTGGGCCAGGAGATCGCCCGTCTGGCCAAGGCTCTGAACATGCGCGTGCTTGGTGTCCGCCGTTCGGGCGCACTGGAGAGCGGCGACTACGTGGCCGACGAGATCGTCGGGCCCTTGGAGCTCCTGTCCGTCCTCTCCCGCAGCGACTTCGTAGTGGTCTGCCTTCCTCTGACCGAAGAGACCCATCACCTCATCGGCGAGCTGGCCCTGCGCTCCATGAAGCCCAGTGCCTACTTGATCAACGTATCGCGTGGGGCGGTGGTGGACGAGGCGGCGCTGCTCCGCGCCCTGACGGAGGGGTGGATCGCCGGCGCCGGCCTCGACGTCTTCGAGACGGAGCCCCTGCCCGAGAAGAGCTGGCTCTGGCAGCTCAACAACGTCATCATCACTCCTCACCTGGCCGGCGAAACGCCCGCCTACAACGAGCGGGCGGTGGACCTCTTCTGCGAGAACCTGCGGCGCTATCTCGTCGGTGGGCCTCTGAGCAACGTGGTGGACCCCAGCCGCGGCTACTAGTTAGCGCCTTAGTTTCCTGCCGCTTGGTTTCCGGTCTCTTAGGGCTTGCCAGCGCTTGTCATTGGGCCGTATACTTTATGAATGTGTGTCGTTTTAGTCCATTAGGAGGTCATTCGTGGACGCAGTTTCGCTCCTTCGTCAGCAGTTGCAGGATGCCCACGGCTTACTGGACGAGACCATTAAGGATGTGACGGCCGAGCAGGCGCACTGGACGCCTCCCGGCATCGCCAACCCGTTGGGCGCTAGCTACGCGCACCTCGTCTTGTCGGAAGACTTCCTGATCAACGGCATGCTCAAAGGGAGCGCGCCGTTGGCAGCCAGCGCCTGGGCGGGAAAGGTGGGGCTGAGCGAGCCCCCGCCCCCGCCGACCGAGCCGTGGGACAAGTGGGGCCGCCAGGTGCGGGTCGATTTGCGCGCCTTGCACGAATACGCCCAGGCTGTGTACAAGGCCTCGGATGAGTACCTGGCTTCCCTCAACGGCGACGCTCTCAACCGCCCCCTCGACCTCTCGGCGTTTGGAGTGGGGGAGCAGACCGTGGCGTGGTTGCTGACCAACGCCGTTGTTGGGCACGTCAACGGTCACTGCGGCGAGGTCGCCTGCCTCAAGGGGCTCCAGGGAGCGAAGGGATACCCCTTCTAGGCGGCCGGTCTTTGCCGCAGTCGCCACCGCCCGGCCCGGACCACAGATTGCCGGTCAGGAGAGAACCGTACCTAGAGAGGTAAGAAGGAGTCGGTGGAAAACACCGGTGTCTATTGGAGGAGGACAAGATGGCAAGCATGTTTGTCAAGCATCGCGTAGCCGACTACGCCAAGTGGAAGCCGGTCTTCGACGAGCACGAGACGGCTCGCAGGGCAGCGGGCCTGACAGCGCACAGCGTTCATCGTGCGAGCGATGACCCCAACGTCATCATCATTGCCTTCAGGGCGGCCGATCTGAATAAGGCCAAGGGGTTCGCCAGCTCCGATGAGCTCAAGTCGGCCATGGCACGGGCCGGCGTTCAGGGGCCACCCGAGATCTGGTTCGCCGACGACGTCGAAGAAAAGCGCTACTGATTTGAAGGAGGCCAAGCCTCTAGCCTTCCCTTCTGGGGCGTCGTGAAGTGGACCCTTACGCCGCTGCAGGCTTCCGTCAGCGGGCCGCTGACGAGCGCCTGATGCTGGAGCAGCTCAAGGCGATGGTGTAGCGTAGCGCTCCAGTTGCTGACGCCTTCGTAGCGCTGGCGCAGCTGGCCTCGCTGACGGTCGCGGTCGGTGCTTCGTCTACGCTGGCACGCGGCCGGGGATGATGCCGTTGAGACGCTCGCGCACTTGGACGGCCTCCTCCATGGTGCGGTCGATGAACTCGTTCACCGTTGGAATGTCGTGGATGAAGCCCATCGTCTGACCGGCGTCGGCGATGCCGGCGTCGAGATTGCCGGTGTCGTACACGTCGCCCCGGATGCCGCCTACCGCGCGCAGGATCTCGTCTTGCGGCGCGTGCCGGTCCTCCAGCTCTAGGATCTTGTCGGACACGGCGCTCTTGATGAGACGCGCCGGGAAGCCCAAAGTCCGCATGCCCACGACGGTATCCGTCTCCGAAGCGTCGAGGAGGTATTGCTTCCAGGCCGGGTGACCGCGGCACTCCTGCGTGGCCATGAAGCGCGTGCCCATGAGCACCGCCTCCGCGCCCAGGGCCAGGGCCGCCACCAGCCCGCGCCCATCGGCGAAACCACCGCCGGCCACCACCGGTATCTTGACCGCATCCACGGCCAGGGGCACCATCACCAGCGTGGTCACGTTGTCCAGGCCCGGGTGCCCGCCGCACTCGTAGCCCACGACGCACACGGCGTCGCAGCCCAAACGCTCGGTGGTGCGGGCGAAGCGTACGCCGGCCACCTTGTGCATGATCTTCACCCCGCCGGCGTGCAGGGGCGCGACAATAGCCTCCGGGCTCCGGCCGGAGCTCTCCACCACCGGCACCTTCTCCTCCACCGCCACCCGCACCCACTCCTCCACCGGCTGGGGCCGAAGGCTGGGGAAGAGGTTGATGTTCAGCCCGATGGGCCTATCGGTGAGCTCGCGGGCCTTGCGGATCTCAGCCCGCACCGCCTCGGACGTGTCGAAGGTCGCGGCGGTGATGAAGCCCAGGCCGCCGGCGTTGGCCACCGCCGCCACCAGCTCCGCTCGTCCCAGCCAGTACAGCCCTCCCAGGAGAATGGGATACTTGATGCCGAACATCTTGGTGATTCGCGTCTCGAACACGCGGGTCTCCTTTCTCCCGGGTTCCGGGAAGTGGATTCCTTTTGGAGGCAGGCTAGGGCAAACTGACCAGCTTGCTGACCTCCTCGCGCCGTTGGCTCTGGAGGGCGGCATTGAGCACATCGTCCACGTGCTCGGCGAGGACGAACTCCAGGCTCTGCCGGACCTCCGCCGGCACCTCTTCCAGGTCGGGCTGGTTGTCCTTGGGGACGATCACCTTCTTGATGCCGCCGCGGTGGGCGGCCAATACCTTGTCGCGGATGGCCCCCACCGGCAGTACCTTTCCGCGCAGGGTGATCTCGCCGGTCATCGTCACGTCCTTGCGTATCGGCCGGCGGGTAATAGCCGAAACCAGGGCCGTGGCTATCGTGACCCCCGCGGACGGGCCATCCTTGGGGATGGCGCCCGCCGGCACGTGGATGTGGATGTCGTTGCGCTCGAAGAAGGTGGGGGCGATGCTCAGCTCCTGGGCGCGCATGCGGGCGTAGGTCACGGCTGCCTGGGCCGATTCCTGCATAACCTCTCCCAGCTTGCCGGTAAGGATAAGGCGTCCCTTGCCCGGCACGACGCTGGCCTCCACGAAGAGGATGTCGCCGCCGGCCGAGGTGGCGGCCATGCCCGGCGCCACGCCGATCTCGTCCGCCTCTTCGGCCAGTTCCCAATGGAAGCGGGCCGGCCCCAGGAACTGCGATAGGTTGTCGGGCGTCACCGCCACCGGCTCGCTCTCGCCCCTGGCGACCCGGCGGGCCACTCCGCGACAGATCGATCCCAGCTCCCGCTCAAGGTTCCGCACCCCTGCTTCGTGGGTGTGGCTGCGGATGATCTCTCTGATGGCCTCCTCGCTGACCGTGAGCATGTCTTCGGGGATGCCGTTCTCGCGCACCTGTCGCGGCAACAGGTAGCGCAGGGCGATCTGGAGCTTCTCGTGCTCGGTGTAGCCGGGCAGCTCGATGACCTCCATGCGGTCGCGCAGGGGCTCCGGGATGGGGTCGGCCAGATTGGCGGTCGTAATGAAGAACACGCGCGAGAGGTCAAAGGCAACGTCCAGGTAATGGTCAACGAAGGTGCTGTTCTGCTGCGGGTCCAGCACCTCTAGGAGCGCCGAAGCCGGGTCGCCGCGAAAGTCCGAGCCCAGTTTGTCCACCTCATCCAGTATGATGAGGGGGTTGTTGGCGCCGGCCCGCCGAATCTCCTGGATGAAGCGGCCGGGGAGGGCGCCCACGTACGTGCGGCGATGGCCGCGGATCTCAGCCTCGTCACGGATGCCCCCCAGGGAGAGCCGCAGGAACTTGCGCCCCAGCGCCCGAGCGATGGACTGGCCCAGAGACGTCTTGCCCGTGCCCGGCGGGCCCACAAAGCAGAGAATGGGGCCTTTGACGTCCGGTCGCAGCTTGCGCACCGCCAGGAAGTCCAGGATGCGCTGCTTGACCTTCTCCAGGCCGTAGTGGTCCTCGTTCAGGGTTTGCTCGGCGCGAGCTAGGTCCAGGTTATCCTCGGTGCTCACACTCCAGGGCAGGTCCGCCAGCCACTCCAGATAGGTCCGGATCACCTGGTACTCGGCCGAAGCGGGCTGGTTTGCGGCCAAGCGCTCCAACTCGCGGTCGGCCTCCTTCTGCGCCTCCGGCGGCAGGTGGGCATCGGCCAGGCGCTGTCGCAGCTCCTCCGCTTCGGGGCTGGGCTCAATCTCCCCCAGTTCCTTCTGGATGGCCTTGAGCTGCTCGCGCAGGATGAACTCGCGCTGCCGCTTGTCCATCTCGCCTTGTACCTGCGACCGGATCTTCCTCTCCACCTCCGCCACCTCGGCCTCCCGCTGGAGGAACTCGGTGACCAGGCGCAGGCGCTGACGGACGTCGGCGGTTTCCAGTACCTTCTGCCGTTCCTCGGGCTTGAGCCGTACGTTGGAGGCGATGAAGTCGGCCAGCGCCCCCGGCTCCGGCACATTGGCGACGGTCATCGCCAGCTCCGGGGGCATCTCTGACAGTTCAGCGATGCGCTGAAAGAGAGCGACGGCACTGCGCGACAGGGCCTCCACCTCCAGGTCGCGATCCACCGCCTCCGGCAACCGCTCCACCCGCGCCCGCGTCCACGGCTCTTCCTGTTCGACCGACACGAGGCGGATCCGGGTCACCCCTTGGAGGATGGCGTTGATCGAGCCATCGGGGGCTTTGACCATGCGCGACACGATGGCCGCCGTGCCCACTTCGTGCAGCTCGCCGTGGTAGTGGCCGTCCTCCGCCTGCTTCTGGGCGAAGATTCCCACCATCTTGGTCGGACTGGCTGCCGCCTCGTCCACCGCGCGGATGTCCCGCTCCTGGGCGGCCAGGATGGGCACCAGCTGGAAGGGGTAAACGACGGTGCCACCGCTGGGCAGCACCGGTAGGACTTCGGGGATGCGAACGGCCGGGCCGCCCTTGGGCTCGCCTTGGGGCTCCGTCTCCTCCGCTTGGGTCATGCTGACATCTCCCGGTCGCGTCTGGCCGACGGCGACCTGAGGCCTGCCTGCCGGCAGGCAGGCTAACGTATGACGACGGTTACGCGGCGCGTAAGCTGCTGCTGCACCTTGGGCAGGACGATGGCCAGAATGCCGTCGCTGTAGGTGGCGCTAGCCTGCTGCGGGTCCACCTCCGAAGGGAGCTTCACCCTCCGCTCGAAGAGCCCGCAGCAGATCTCAATCTGGTGGTACAAGCGGGTCAGGTGGCGCTGGCGGTCCTCCCGCTCGCCCCGGACGGTCAGGGTCTTGCCCTCGACGGAGATGTCGATCTCCTTGGCGCTGACCCCCGCAATCTCCACCACCACCACAACGTTCTCCGCTGTCTCGTAGACGTCGGTGGCAGGCTCGATGACCGGCGGGCAGAAATTGGGCGCGCCGGGCCGGCCCAGCGCCTGCTGCCAGGTGCGCGACATACGCTGGCGAATCTGCTCGAAGTCGGAAAAGATGTCATCCAGGGAAGCCCTCATCGTCGGGCCCTCCTCGTTCTAGGACCGGCGGTCTTTCGGTCGGCGCCGGGTCTCGTTTGCTTTGCGACCGGCTGCTGGGTGGTCGCCGCCCTTCGCCCACCGGCGGCGGTCTTCTTTGGCGGCGCCGCCTTGGATGGGCGCTTCGCGGCTTTGCCGGTGGCGACATTGGCCCCGGCGGGCGTCTTGCTCCTGCCGGGAGCCTTTCCCCTGGCGGGCGCGTCAGGCCCGGCGCCGTCGCCTGCCGGAGGCTCCATGCTCGGCTGGCTCGACAAATCGATAGTGGTGATGGAAGCCACGCTGTCACCAGGGTCCATGTCCATGAGCGTGACGCCCATGGTGGCCCGTCCCTGGCTGGCGATGCTGTCCACCGGCGTCCGCAGCACTATGCCGTTGCGCGATATGATCATCAGCTCCTGTAGCGGCTCCACCGTACGGGCGGCCACCAGCGGCCCCGTCTTGTCGTTGGGCCTGAAGGTTTGGACGCCCTGCCCGCCCCGGCTGTGGGTAGGATACTCTTCCACTGGGGTGCGTTTGCCGAAGCCGCTGGTGGTCACCACCAGAAGTTGACCGCCGGACGAGGCGGTGTCCATCCCCACCACTCTATCGCCCTTGACCAGGCGGACACCCCGCACGCCGCCGCTCTGGCGCGAGGCTGCTCGGAGCTGTCTCACCGGGAAGCGCAGGGCCTGCCCCCGGGCGGTGACCAGGATCGCTTGGTCCTCGTCGCGGGCCAAACGCGCGGCCACCAGGGCGTCGCCCGCCTCCAGGTCCATAGTAATGAGCCCGTTCCGCCGCACCGAGGCATACTCCGCCAGGGCAGTCTTCTTCACCTCGCCTAGCTCAGTGGCCAGGACGAGGTACTCCTGGTCGCCGCCGCGGGCGACCACCACCGCCGTTACCTGCTCGTTCTGCTCCAGGTAGATGAGGTTGATGACGGGGATGCCACGCGCCTGGCGCGATTCCTCAGGCAGCTCGTGGGTCCTCATTTGGTAGACCTTGCCCCGGTCGGTGAAGAAGAGGAGGTTGTCGTGGGTGTCCGCCACCCGCACGTGCCGGACGGCGTCGCCCTCGCGGTGAGGCGCTCCGATCTTGCCGCGGCCGCCCCGCCGCTGCGCTCGATAGTTCTCCAACGGTATCCGCTTAATGTAGCCCCGGGTCGAGATGGTGACCACCGTCTCCTGGTGGGGGATCAGGTCCTCCTCCCGGAAGTCTTCCAACATCCGCTCGCTGATCTGGGTCCTACGGTCGTCGCCGTGCTTCCTCTTGAGCTCCACCGTCTCTTCCTTGATGACGTAGTCGATCTTGCGCGGGTTGGCCAGCAGGTCCTCGAGGTAGGCGATCTGCTTGATGATCTCGGTGTATTCGTCCTGGATCTTCTGGCGCTCCAGGCGGGCCAGCCGGCGGAGCTGCATGTCCAGGACGGCCTGCGCCTGGCGGTCGCTCAGGCGGAAGGGCGCGCGCATCAGGCGCTCCTTCGCCTTCTCCGCGGACTCCGAGCGGCGGATGGTCTGGATCACCTCGTCCAAGTGGTCGAGGGCCTTGAGCAGGCCCAGGAGGATGTGCTCGCGCTCCTTGGCCCGCTCCAGGTCGTATTGGGAGCGACGGCGGATGACATCGCGCCGGTGGCCGATGAAGCTCTCCAGGATCTTCTTGAGGCTGACGGTGCGGGGCTGCCCGTCCACCAGGGCCAGCATGTTCACGGCGAAAGACGATTGCATGGCCGTGTGCTTGTAGAGGGCGTTGAGCACCTGCTGCGCCTGCGCCTCGCGTTTGAGTTCGATGACGACGCGGATGCCGTGCCGGTCCGACTCGTCCCGCAGATCCGCGATACCCTCGATGCGCTTGTTCCTGACCAGGTCGGCGATGCGCTCCACCATCGCCGCCTTGTTCGTCTGGTAGGGGAGCTCGGTCACTATGATCTGGTGACGCCCGCCCTTGGCCATCTCCTCGACATAAGTGCGGGCCTGCATGATGACCCGCCCTTTGCCGTCGGCGTAGGCGGTCTTGATGGCGTCCTGCATCTCGTAGCGCTCGGCCTCCACCCGCTCGCCGTCGGTGGGCTGCCGCTTGACCCGCTCGTAGCGGAAGATGATGCCGCCGGTGGGGAAGTCCGGCCCCTTGACGATGTCCGCCAACTCCTCCGTGGTCGCCTCCGGCTTCTCGATGAGGTGCGCGATGGCGGTGCAGACCTCCCCCAGGTTGTGGGGCGGGATGTTGGTGGCCATGCCCACGGCGATGCCCGAGGCGCCGTTCACCAATAGGTTGGGAAGCCGCGAGGGGAGGACGAAGGGCTCCTGCCGCGAGTCGTCGTAGTTGGGGACGAAGTCCACGGTCTCTTTGTCGATGTCCGCCAGCATCTCCTCAGCGATGGCCGCCAGGCGGGCCTCGGTGTAGCGGAAAGCGGCCGGTGGGTCGTTGTCCATGCTGCCGAAGTTGCCCTGCCCGTCCACCAACGGGTAGCGCATGGAGAAGTCCTGGGCCATGCGCACCATCGCCTCGTAGATCGGCGCGTCGCCGTGGGGGTGGTACTTGCCCATCACCTCACCCACGACGCTGGCACTCTTCTTGTAGGAAGCGCCGGGCCGGAGGCCCAGCTCCGACATGGCGTAGAGGATGCGCCTCTGCACAGGCTTTAGGCCGTCGCGCACGTCCGGCAGGGCGCGGGAGACAATGACGCTCATGGCGTAGTCCAGGTAGGAGGCTCGCATCTCGTCCTCGATGCGGATCGGTCGGACGTTGCCGGGCGTCGTCTCTATCACCATGCTCTAATGCGCTCCGTTCGAGGGCAGATGCGGGCCTTGCCTCTGCTGGAACCTAACACGCTAGCCCCATAATACCGCAGATAAGCGCTTTGTTCACTCGATCGCGGCGGCTCTCTAAGGCGCCGAGGTTATTCTCTCGCGGGTGTATGCTCGTTCGCCGCCCAATGGTCATTGAGAGAATGAACCCTGGACCTGATGTAGGCGAGGGTCTTCAGACCCTCGCGCAAAATCGCTGTCGGAGTCTTCAGACACCGGCCTACATTCGCGTCTAGCGCTCAGGCGCCGCCAGGAAGACCTTCGTGGGCCGCCACACAGCGCCCTCGCCGTCGTAGCGGAGGACAGCCAGCAGCGCGTCCTGGGGATCATAGGCGCGGGCGAGGGCGCCTTCCGCGGGCTGCTGGGGTGGCGAGAGGGCCAGGGTCTCAGCGGCCAGCGCCTGCCCAAAACGGACGGCCGTCGCCTGTTCCTCCGCCAGGTCGATGCGCGGCCAGTGCGCGATGGCGGTGTCCGGCGGTAGGAGGAAGTCCTGCCAACGGCCCTCGTCGAAGGCGTGCTCCAGGTTGGGCAGATGGCAGGCGTCCTCCAGGACAAAGGGGCCCACCCGCAGACGGACCAGGGACGCCAGGTGGGCGCCGCAGCCCAGGCGCCGGCCCAGGTCGTGGGCCAGGGAGCGCACGTAGGTCCCCTTGCCGCACTCCATCTCGATGGTGAGGAGCGGCGGGTCGAAGCTCAGAAGCTCAAGGCGGTGGATGACGACCCGTCGCGGCCGCGGCTCCACCTCGCGCCGGGTGCGGGCGTAGCGATAGAGGGGCTCGCCGGCGTGTTTGATGGCGCTGAACA
>Ga0153915_10003409_pt1 | contig 14603 bp, 13 predicted proteins | sample Opewatmetagenome_2_FD_107003 | JGI IMG/M metagenome (GOLD analysis project Ga0153915, IMG submission 107003) | Freshwater wetland microbial communities from Ohio, USA - Open water 3 Core 3 Depth 3 metaG | ecosystem: Environmental > Aquatic > Freshwater > Wetlands | place: USA: Ohio, Lake Erie...
ATAAGAGCGCGACAATCGTCCTTTATTGCGGCGGCGGTTACCGCTCCGCGCTCGCCGCGGAGAGCCTCCAGAAGATGGGCTACCGCAACGTGATTTCCATGGATGGCGGCTGGCGCGGCTGGAACGAGTCGGGTTTTCCCGTCGTCAAGGATTGACGGCGTCGCTATGCCGAGGAGACTTGCCGGCGGGTAGAGTTGGCTGGGGCGGTTGGACTCGAACCAACACCGTCCTCATTAACAGTGAGGTGTCCTACCAATTGGACCACGCCCCAACTCTTGGTCATATTACCATACGCTGCAAAGACTTACTGGACATAGGCGAGTCCGGTCTGGGCTTCCTCGGTCGCGGCGGTGCTAGTTCTGGTGTCAGTTGGGCCCTCAGGATTGGGCCTGATAAGGCGCTCAACGGCTGCTAAGGTGTGGGCTTGGGAAAGGTGCGAATACCTCACGGTCATGGCGATGCTTTTATGGCCCAGAAGCTCTTGAACGGTACGCAAATCAACCCCGGACATGATCAGACGACTAGCAAAGGTGTGCCTGAGGCAATGCCAGGAGAAATCGCGAATCTTGGCCATGCGAATGGCAGGCTCGAACCAATGGCGCGGATCTGACAAAGGCAAGCCTTTAACGTTACGAATTACTCGCCCGGTACTGTCCCCACGCTTATGGAGTTCCAAGAGCACGGCCACGGCTGTGGAGTTCAGCGGGACATGTCGCATCTCGCCATTCTTCGATCGGGGGACGGTTAGGATTCGCCGGGACAGATTCACGTTCTCCCACGTTAAACCGTACATCTCGCTTAGTCGCAGCCCGGTATTCAAGGCGAGCTCCAATTCAGGTATATGCTCCGGGTGCCGAGCCTCGATTGCCGCGCGCAAACGAGTTTCCTCCTCGGTGGCGAGCCAGCGTGTGCGGACGTTGTTAACCGGCCTGTGCTTCACCAGCCGCGCAGGGTTCTCCTTCACCTTGCCATTTTCGATTCCGAGTCGAAAGATGAGCGAGATGAGGGCCCGATAACGGTTCACCGATGCTGGTGCCCAGTTCCTTTCCTCCGCGGTTCGGGTAAGGTGGTGCTCAAGGTCTTGTGGGTTAATTGAATCAGCGGCGCGTTCGCGGAAAGCCGCCAAGAGCCACGGCATTCGTAATATGTCGTCCTGATAGGTGCGCTTGTGCGTCTTGGAGTAGAGGAGCGCGTCATGCGCGAGTTCCGCAAAGCTCACCGTGGGTGTCCGAAGGTTCTCCGGCAATTTCCTGCCTTGTAGAGCTTCCGTTTTCCGCTTCCGATAGAGAGTGAGAGCGGCACTCTTCGGGCCCGCCTTTTCGCGTCGGAGACGGCCCATCGTATCCGCATAGCGAATCCACCAAGTGCCGGAGCCAGGAAACTTCTCATACACACCGCGTTGCTTCATGATTTGCGCTCCTTTTTCGGCGGACGCCCGCCGAGCTTGCTGCGCTTTCGCCGAGATCTTCTAGATTGTCTGTTTACAGCCCCCTTTGTCTTCCACCAGCCGAGGTCACGGTGCCGCCGCGCGGCGACGCTGCAAGGAACGCTGCAATACAACTGCGCTGGCTTTCCGGCAATGAACAGGCGGCTGCACTGTGAACAAATCCTCGCGCGCCAGTTCTCGCGGAACAAAAGATATACCGCGCGCTGAAAGTCATTAAGGGGCGAATAGGAAAACTCGCCCCTGATCCAATCCACCGAAATATCGGGCGAAACTACGTCGCTGTTCGGGCGGTTCATCAGATTTACAAGGCTGACCTGAAACGGCAAGTCCAGCAGAGAATCAGGTTGCTCCGGACTCGCGCTTGCGGGCTTTTGCTTCAAGCCTAGCAGGATGCTTGGTACTTGCTGCCGTAGCGCTTCTTCCTCAGATCTCCACACGCGGCGAAGGTAGTCCCGCGTAGCTTTCACCAGCGAGTGGTACGACCTGTCTAGCAAGAAGCCCAGCGGTTGGTTTGTCTTATTGTCGCGTACCTCAACCGGCCAGAAGGTGGGCCATTGCTCTGTAAAACCACGGTATTCCTCGAACGAGCTTCCGAGATTTGCAAAGTTTTCTAATCCCTGAAAGAGCCGCTCCACATCTTTAGGTGCTCGTTGACTCGGAGCCTGTGCGCGGATAGTTGCGGAAGGAAGCTTGCTCATCTGAGAATTGTCCTATATATTTGTGCTCGCTAAATCGTTCGTTTACGTAAACGAGCGAATATAAGAATACTAGGAGGGACCCGAGATGTCAAGAGCAAAGAAAAGCGTATCCAAGCACGAACGAGCGCCGCTCCGCAGTTGCCTGTTTTCAATTAGATCAACAGCAGAGCGCCTCGGAGTGTCCGTTTTCACGGTCCGGAGACTCGTTCAGACCAAAGCACTCAAATCTGTGCGCATATCGCGCCGAGTGATGATCCCGGACGTGGAAATCTCACGGGCAATCAAGCACGGGTGCGGACAATAAGTATGGCTACTCAAATCGAGAGACTGGCAGTTGATATCAGGACTGCGGCGACGATGCTCAGTGTGAGTCCCCGCACGATCCAAAATTATCTTAGGGCTAAATTGCTGATCGGACGGAAGCTTGGCCGCCGCACCGTGATCCCCTTACGCGCGCTGGAGAACTTTCTGCGGACAGATCATCCCTCGCCAGTGGCGGTTGAACGAGATGCGAGAGAAGCCCATTAAAGCATGCGCCATTGCTCGCCATCGAGCCCGCTTACAAGGTCGGAATCGAACGACTAACAGTGCGCCGAAAGGGTGAAAACGTGCGTAAGAGAAGAAAGACGGTTCCACCTCAGCGGACCGACAAAGGGAACGGGGGAACTCTTCGCAGACCGGGAGCGACGGAATGGCCGCGAACACTCCTCCGGCTCTGCAGATCGATAACAAAATGAAACAGCCGCTGCAAAACAACACCTTCGTCACCGAACGACTTCAGCTCGCGATTTATTTCCACGCCACTGGAAGGTTGCGCTTCATCGGTTGTGAACCGATTGGGAGTGGCAAAGTTCGCTTCTGCTTTGAAGACACTAAGGCAGAGGGGCCACAGGCAGAACTCGACTTCGAGCGAGGTGCGATGGTACCGGCCACGGCTCTGTTTGCTTCGCAGAAGTTCCTGCGTAGAGCGATGAGCGTAATACTCGACAATCGAAAAATCGGAGAAACACCTAATGGTAGATCACGCTGAGCAAGAGGCAGCCGCACTCGCCATACGCCTTGTTAGGTACATCGAGCGGCACGATGGGCGATTTTTTCGCGACGAGGACGGCCAGCTTCAGATTATTCTGGCTGACCGCCGTATCCCAATCACATTTGAGCGCAGCAATGTCGCACTAGCGGGTCTGATGGTGAACGCATGTGGGATCACAACCCTTTCGCAAAAGGCTCAATGTGCGATTCAGCGATTGCAGATCATAGCTGCGGAGAAAGCCGCGCGAATGAAATTGTGCCGTTTCTCAGCGACTTCTGCAGATGGCGAGCGGATCTACATTCCCATTGCCAATGGGAACCTTCTTTGCATCGGAGCCGATTGTCATCATGAAGTGCCCAACGGTGACGATGAAAATGGCATGTGGATTGAGCATCCATACGAAGAACCATTCCAGTACGAATTGGATCATCCGGCTGAAGGACTTGCGCTATTTGAACAGTTGCTAGTGGAGACACAGGCTTGTGTGTGCCCTGAGATGAAGTGGCTTGTCGGCTTGCAGGCAGGCATTTTCCCTTACATCCGGACACTCTTCCCAGCTCGCTTGATCCTGGAACTTCGCGGCCCGAGTCAGCTTGGCGGTAAGACTAGTGGAGCACAGCGGTTCACGCTGTTGCATGGACTGGGTGAGGTCAAAGGGGATTGCAGCGTCGCAGCACTTAATAATGAGGGAGACGTCGGCCTGCTGGTGCTCGATAACCGAGAGCAGGCTAACTTTGATCAGCCGCTTGTTGACTATTGCTTATTTCTTTCGACAGGCGCCCAGCGGCAACGATCTACAGCGGAAGGCAGAGTCAGGACGAGCCGGGGTCGCCCTGTCGGAATCATAACTACAATTGAGGGCGTACCAAAGCAGGAGCTACAGGCACGCTGTGTCACAGTCGAGTACCTCATTCGGAGTGAGCACATTGATCGCGCTTCCATCGAAAGAGAAATTTGTAGGTGTCGTCACAAGATCCTTTCAGCACTCACCATCGTGCTCGCCAAATACCTAGAAATTCGTGGACGCCATAGAAACCCAAATCCCCGACCTAACCTGAGCGAAAACTTCGCGGCAGTCGCAGACCTGCTCCGCGCGTTTGAGGAAGTTGCCGAAAAGCCAAAAGGGTGGGCCGAGCAGATTATCACTGTTTGGGCTTCAGAAATCGGTGAGCGAGAGCCAGAAGAAAATGAACTTGAGCATCCCATTTGTCGCGCCGCCCATGAGGGGCTGAAATGTCGGCCGAACGTGAATTACAATGGACGGACTGGTAGCCTTTATTTCACTAATTGCGGGGAATTGCTGACCGTTCTGCAGAAGCTTAATCTACCGGATCGTTCGCTGCCAAAAACCCCAGAAGGTTTGGGCCGCCGCTTACGAAACCGCCGATTCCTCTCGTTCGAGGTGATTGACGAAAAGTCCAGGCCGAGTATCCCCGAACTCCGTCGAACGGGCAGAGCAAGGCTACTCGGGCTTTTCTTCCCGGATGACAAATGACAGATCGTGACAGGTCAAGTTTTCTGAAGCTGTCACCGTCTAAGCCACTGGCACTGCAGCAGTTAGCTGATGATCATGACAGATCTGACAGTTAATACAATACAGAGAGCCTGTAGTGGCGAAAGGTTAGAACTCTGCTTGTATCGATTCGCCTCAGACCTGTCACAACCGTCACTCACGTCCGCAACCAGTTTTGGGCTCAGGCTGTTACTCCATGACGCTTCTCTCAAAGTTGCCCGTACGGCGCCCTGTTCGCAGCGATGAGGTATGACTCCCAGCTTCACTCTTCCAACCCACGCACTACACCCCCTGGTCAGATAGCCCCGATTTCTAGATGGGACCCGTGATCCTGTGAAGACTTTCTTGCGGTTGTACGTGCTCGGCACTGTCTCGGCGCGGTGGGAGGTTTCGCTCCCGATTCGCGCGCGAATGACGTGGATTTGAGAGGGGTCGAGGCACGCGTGCCAGCCGTCCGCGCGACCACCCTTGGTCTGTGCACACGCGGGAGAAAATGCGAGCGCGCGCCAAGACTTCGCGAGAAGCCAGCTTTCCATTCACGCGCCTTGCGCCTTCGATTTCTCCCTCTTGTATGTCTCGCGGCCAACGTCGACTGCCGCTGTAATTTGCCCTTTCTTCTCCGTGAGCACTTCCTTGCCGCGCTCGACTAAATCTTCAGCGCGCTCCATCAGCTCCCGCGCTTTCTTCTGGGCGTACTCGCTCCCTTCTTTTGCCTTCTGGGACAGGTATTCGCGAGCCTCCTCCCCGGATTTCGGCGCAAACAGGATGCCGAGCAGCGACCCGATGCCCACTCCCACAAGGAAATACCCTACTTTGGAATCGGTCTTTTCGGCCATGGCTAACCTCCTACTTCAAAATTAACTGTGAATTCCCGATTTGAACAGACTTGGTTTAGGCTGGAATTTCCGTTTTGGGCTTCCCCTTCACCCGAAAGCCTAGCCCTCCTGCCCCGTCGTGTCAAACGCACGTCTCGCTGGCTCCTTTGGGGTGGCAGTGCGGCTCGTTTTGGCCGTTCTGCGGAGCCGCGGTGCTGGTTTTGCCCGCCCCAGTGTGCCTCTAAGACTTTCACCGAACTTCACACTGTGCGGCGCCTGGGTCACTGACTAGGTAACACAAGAACAATGAAAGATTATGTATCGGTAAATAGTTAGGCTCGCCGCGGAGGTACATAGGATGTAGCATGGACCCGTCTATACGTAACACTGCGCACGATCTAGCCTAGATAACTATAGAGTATAGAGTGCCGCCTACGCTACGATTGACACGAAGGCAGGGTGGCGCAATGTCGTCGCGGTGAGGGTGGGAACAGGCGGTGCAAGTCCTCGGCATCGAGGGATCTCCTGACCGATTATAGCATCCAGGGCATCGGTAGGCGCTCGCGCGGGATGGGAGAACTCGGCACTCCGTCGGCATTTCAACAGCGGACTCATAATCCGACCGGCTTACCGTGCACTGTTCTGCGCCACACTGTAAGTGAATGAAAATGTGAGAACTTTCAAAAACGTGTGGCAGCGCGTGACTGCGTCCGAATGCGTCAAAACTGACACCAAACTAGCACCACATTTTTCAGCGAATCCTAAGGTCACAGAGGTAGATGACGGTTACCGAGCGCACCCCTGATAAGGCCGCTTGAACGGCTGCCTCAAAAATGCAGCAGGCTGCAAGCCACTGCACATTGCAAGACTTAAAAATGCGCGTAATGTAGGTAGCTGCGTCAAACTGCGTAAAATTGCGAAACGGACCGACACCACAATAGCACCAAGAAACGCAGCTCACATTGTTTCAACCTAAGCGAAGGTCATTCAGCTCGGATTCGATGTCTTCGTGCTCGGCATACCGCGAATACGAATTCGCGAGTTGCCGGAGCAGGGCCGCCGTTCGTGGCCACCTAGCTTGGACAGCTTCACCCATTTTCCTGTAACCGTCTGCTAAAGCCTTCTCCTGTGCTCCGCCGTCCAGCAGCCCACGACTGACAACTCCGCGGCTGTTGAACACCTCTATTTGGATATGCTGGTCAATCACGTCGTTATTAAGGCGCTCGATAAGGTTCCGCACAGCCGTGTGCGGCCACGTACCATCCCGGTCGCGCGGCATGCGCGCCAACACGAAACCAAGCTGTATGTCTCCGCCTGTAACGTGGCGACTTACGGCGCACTGCGCGCGAGCAGCATCGACCCATTGCGTCAGCTGGTTTTCATCTACGGACCCGTCATCGTTGACGCCCGGCAGTAGTCGCCAGGAATCCACGACCGACCGCGCATTGTGTGCGAGCTTCTGACGAGTCTTCTCATCCATGCTTTCTTGAGTGGGATCAACAGCATTGTCATCGCGTTTGTACATGAATCCCACAAGTGTTGCAAAAAGCGAAGGATCTTCTCGCAATAGGCGATGAATTGCGAAGGGTGCGAACATGTACTGCTGTAAGGAATCGAATAGGTCCGCGAAGGGCCATTCCAGTTGTGCGATTTCTCCAATGGAGAGTTCTTCCCGCTCGTAGAGTTGTCTGAATACGTGTCCGAGATGGAAATCCATCATCGCACCGCCTTGCATTTTGCCCATTTGTGAACCAAGTTGCAGGATTGCTTGGATTAATCGTTTCAGTACAGAGCTCGGAACGGAGATGCTCGGTCCTCCAGCAATTTCGAGGGCCGTGAGCGGCCTGTCAGCATCGAGCAGCTTATCAGCGGCAATCGGGGCATCCCGGGATTTGTCCTCCCGTGAAAATCCGCTTGCTCGTTTCCAATAAGCATCTTCGACATCTTTGCCGAGTGCGCTAACTGCAGACCACGTTTTCGCACCCTCAGGCAAAGCAAGAAACAGGAGCGCGAGAGCGGCCGAAGACTTAACACGCTTGACCTGTTCGTACACCCACTCCTTACTAGTCGCCTCGATCCGACCTCCTGCGTACCCGATAATCAACCCAGGAATGTCCACAGCCCGCGCAATAATGGCAGCCAGCGTGGTTGCATCTTCCTGTGCATCGCGAACCACGCGTCCGATGGCGTGTCCCAAAATACCAGGATGCTTTAACCCTGCGGCGTAGGAGAGGATCTGTTCCATTGGGACTTTATCTAGAACTTCACGGGCGGCCCTCTCCTGGGCGGCCAACACACGCGCATCTCTCCCTTCGTAACTCTTCGGCTCCCCTTCCGGCAGTCTTGGCCACGGGTTACTCAAGAGCCAGTCAACGCGCTGCAATACGTCTTCAGGAGCGAATCTATTTAGCGCTCGATTGAGAGCCGCAACGTCCTTGCGTTGATCTTCATTCCCATAGCTATTTATCCAGTTGAGCACCTCTCTCAAGGACTTCAATAATTCCGTTCGTTCTTCCTGAGAAAGCATGGAGGCATCCGTGTTGCCCAATTGAGTGAGCAGCGCTTCACGGACGTCTGGAGGCAATCGGACGAAGTCCCCCACTGAACTGACAAGGTTCTCTCTATTGGAAGCCAGTTGAATAAGCCTTGGCCGGAGTCCAGTGACGTATTCCATAAAATCTTCACGCCGCTCTGGTTCGAGACCCCGTCTGTTGCCACCTGGATTTCGCCAACGGAACCGGTACGTCTCGCTAAAAAAACCATTGCCAGAAAGATAGACTCTTGCGAACTCCCATGCCTTGCTGGGATCCTTCTCTGCGATTTGGTCGAATGCGGTTAGCCGTTCCTGTGGCGTCGCATACGTTTGAGGATATTTCGGTTGAAATATTTCCTTTAGACTTTCTGTCGGGCGGTTGCTCCATCTGCCGCCCGGATCGATCCGAGCGAGATCAGCTAATGTGCCAACGGCGCCCGCAAAGTATGCTGAGCTCCAAGCGATAGACTCCAGAGCCCACAGCAACCCGGCATGTCTACATTCGTCAAAAATGCCAGCATCGCCCTTCAATAATTCCTGGAGCAGTGCAGGGTCGTTGGTGATGCAATGTCGAACGGCATCAATAAAGCCATTCGGGGAGGCCTCAGCAAGAAGCGGCGTCACGTGTTTGAGGGATGCCCACGCCTGCCACGTTATTGCGGAATCGAAAATCTCTTTCACGACGGTGTCAGCGAATATTTGGGGTGATACCACACTCGCACAGCGATCTCCGTAAACAGCAAGCAGCACCAAGCATTCAACAAGTCCCGTACGTAGCCATGAGGAATACACACTGGATTTGCCGAAGATGGCGGCGGCCCATCGCTGTTCCGTTGAAAGGTCGTATTTCGGATCGGTCTGAGTCAGTAAGGCCATCACCGTTTGCCTGAGCCGCCTCAAATTGTCGGCTGTCAGGTTGCGCGCTAGAAGAAACCACGCGTCGAGTGGGGATTTGAGCATCCATACGGTTCCAATCTTGCAAAGGGGTGCGTCATCCATCGAAACTAATGGCGCCAAACGCGTCGCAAGCGTTGCACAGTCTAGGCCTGAAAGCGCCTCCAGGACCTCCCGGTCACCTTGCATGCTCTCGTTCCACGCACCTGCCAAGAGCGCTGGCAATAACACGCCCATATAGTTACGACCCGCCCAGGCCGGGGTGCGCACGGCACTCGAACGGTACAAGTGGCGGCGAAGAACTGGAATGCTGCGTCCAAAGTCCCTGGCCAGCCGCTGCGCCTCTGCCGATGAAAAGCCGTTTGAGTTGAGATTCTTTTCAATAACACCGCGGTGAGGCCGGGAAAGACGGAAAACATTTCCAATGTCGATGACCATCGGATCCATGCAAAGAAATATATGGTGCCCTTTCGCGACGGCAGCACCGGCGGCTTCGATGCATTGGCCTGGAGCGACGATAATCAGCTCCCGGTAAGACTGAGTTAGCTGTCTTAGTTCGTTTATCGTTTCAACCACGACGCATCGCGAGAGGACTCGTGCTCGGCTTAGCTCAGGTAATGCCGCAACCCCCGCATACAGAATGGCGACTGCTTCGTCCGGTGAGTCACCTTGCACCGACAGGATGTGTGGCTTTTCGTTTAACCATTTGTGAACCCGCTCCACGTCAAGCGTACGGCCGCCAATCACCAGGTCGGTTGTCATTGCAGGATTGGTAGCCAGCGACCACTCGTCCCACATGTCCTCTAGGTCCCGGATATTATCGGAGACGACGTTACCGATCTTCCGTGCGAGCCAGCGAGCAACCGCGGGTGCGGAGTCAAGCCACTGTTCTAGGGCGTCTGCACCAATAACTCGAACGCTTTTCCAGTTGCCCAAAGCACGCTTTTCGGCTTCCCATTTGCCACGTCCGGGCCAAGTGCGTGTAGTCACAAACACGAAAGTCGTCTCACTAGGTTGTAAGCCCAGCGGATCGTCGGTTCGCGTCACGTAATCTGATTCTGCTTTTTTCCTTGGTGAGGTTTCGGTGCCGAGCTCCCAGCCTGAGGAACCGGCCGGGAAAAATGGCGATACCTCAGACGTTTTCAGCCGTCCGTCCCAGCCTCCCATGGCTACGCTGTCACCGCTTGGAAATTCTATTCCCTCGATTGAACTTGCGGGCGCAGTTGCGAGAATGAGGCGGCGTACGAGTTCTGGGAGCAGTTGGGCGCACTCGCGCTGGTTGCGACCATTCCAGTTCTTGATATCTCCGACATCTATCCATTTCATCGTTAAGTTCAAGCCTCGGAGACTTCTGAGTGTAGCTCTTAATGTCCTATGATATACACCGACAAGGTAAGGTCAAATCCTTCAATCAGCACGCACAGACCTTGAGTGTTGGCGGCTTATGGAAGAACTTGGGCATCTGTACTGCGCCTGGCCTGTCCAGAAAAATCTCTTTTTCGTGCGCGACTGGCGGCGTTAACTTTCGCTGCGGATTCAATAGTTACGGCGAAGATTTCCAAGGAGTTTTTCGTACGCATCCCTTTTGGTCCCATAGCCCGAGGTTCTTCTTCAAAAGGCTTCTGGGGGCCAAACCATTGAGGGCATGCTCGTGTATCCGGTGGGCGAGCAATGCATTGACCTGAGCTACACAATCGACGGCTACCCCGTAAGGATCTACACATTGAATCTCGGACAACCGTGGTATCGGATTGAAGCCGACTTGCTGACGCTTATAGCCGCTTAGAGCAGCGTGCGTTCCCGAGATGCGGCAATCCCTCTTTCAGCGTACCCCGTGCTGGACACATTCACCCCGGTCACATCAGAGGTTCCGCTCATGAACTGCGCGCGAATAATGCGGTTTTTGCGAGAGGTCGAGACACGTACACGCGCCAGCAGAAGTAGGAATCCTTGGTCTGTGCCACACGCGGGAGAAACTGCGAGCGTCCGACACAAGCAGTAACGCGGGCGATGCTCTGATCTTCCATCGCAGAGATGGCGTTGACGCCCCAAGCGAGGTCGCGTCGCGGAACGGCTGTGCAACAGCCTAGGGGATCATGCCGGGAGGCCTCGGTGCGGGCGTCGCGCTATCCTTGGTACGCGCGGTGCCTCTGGCGATGGCATTCCGAGACTCGATCAGGTTGGTCTGTCGGGTCGAGCCACCTCTGATCGTTAGCCGTGTCTGTTACGGTGCGACTGTGCCCAGTTTTGTGCCCACCACCAAACCCTACGCCTTGCTACAATGACAGTCATGGTCAAAGAAACGTGGGCGAAAAAAGACTTCAAGGTATTGGGGGGCCGCATCGTCGAAGTCACATGGGACCTCCTCAACAGTGAATACAACGAACCGACCGGTCTCGCGTCGGTAAGAACGTTCGACAACGGCCTCTTGGAATTGTTCCGACTTACACCAAAATTGCCGGACTTCCCGTTCTTCATAGTGCGGTGGGATCAAAGAGATGATTCTGTCGATGTCGATTTACGCGGCGAAGCGGCGGAGATTCGTAAGTTCGCTATGCAAGAATCAGGTTATCGTGGGCACAAAACTCAGAGAGTGAGTGCGAGCCCTCGCACCCATGCGCTGGATATTGAAATTCCTGGCACCGGACCAGTATTCAGAGGTGTCATCGCCCTTAACCTTGAATTCGCTCAGAAATTGAAAGCTGGTTCCAGGGTCAGTTCAGAATTTCAGGTGAACGCAGTACTCGTTCGGAACGGGACACCGACGCAAGACGAAGAGTAGCAACCCGACTCGGCGGAGATCGCTAGGGCCGAATCGCTGTACGCGGCCTGCCATACTCGCCCACCCCAGGTCCTTAGCAGCGAAGGGCGCGTCGTGAGGCGTCGTTTGACGCCGAAAGCCCTCCGCGGTGGGGGCGTCGCGCGATCCTTGGTACATGCGGTGCCTTCGGCAATAGCTGACCGGGTCCTCCTTGGTCTGTGCGTTGTCACTCGGGCCGAACCGTGAGGGGCATCGCCAGCACTGGGCACTGCCAGCTGAGTGTAGGGGATGGCCGGTCTGACGGTTAGGGGGAACACGCTGCATTGCGCTCCAACTTGCCACAGCAGACCTTCTCGCTACTTTTCTAGCTAGATAAAACGGGCTGTGAGATACTCCTGACGAATCGGGTGGATCGGGAGAACCAAAGAGAATGCCGGACCAAGACGTGCAGGATGTGCAAGACATCCAGATTGAAGACGTCCGAACTGATGAGGGCGATCGTGAGGTCGCTCCACTCGGATATAAAATCTCTAGCTACGGCGCTGACTATACGGTAGACGGTTTAGTGAAACGCATGCGGGAGGGGTCCGTCTACGTCCCTGAGTTCCAGCGAGGCTTCGTCTGGGACGTAAAGGATGCGTCGCGGTTTGTTGAATCACTTCTCCTTGGACTTCCAGTACCCAGCATTTTCCTTTCCAAAGAGGCCGATACCGGAAAGCTGCTTGTCGTGGACGGACAGCAGAGGTTGATGTCGCTGCGATATTTTTACGATGGAATCTGGGAACCAACCAAGAGAGAATTTTCGCTTAGAGGCGTGGACCGGACTTTCGAAGGGAAAACCTACAAGGGACTTCGAGACGAGGACCGTCGCCGTCTCGACGATGCGATTCTACACGTCACGGTATTCAAGCAAGACGAGCCGTCCGAGGACCAAAGCGGAATCTACCAGGTCTTTGAACGCTTGAACTCTGGCGGCAAGAAACTCACTCCCCAAGAAATACGAAGTGCCGTTCACCATTCGGGCGGGATGCGAGAATTGCTCCGTGATTTAAACAAGAATGCGAAATGGCGCTCCATCTATGGACCAGAAGATGGCCGTATGCGGGACCAAGAGTTAGTGCTCCGATTTCTGGCCTTTTTTTATGACGCCGAAACATATAAGAGTCCACTTGTGAACTTTCTTAATGCGTTCATGGGTAGACACAAGAAAATTGAACAGAACCGCGCCGCTGAAATGAAGAGGGTGTTCTCGGACACAATTCATATGATCCATCAAGCGGTCGGCACCTCAGCTTTCAGGCCAGTGCGAGCGCTTAATGCAGCCGTTTTCGATTCGGTTATGGTTGGCCTAGCGAAGCGCCTGTCGAGGGGGCCGATCACGGACATCGAACAGCTTAGAGCCAGGTATGAGGAGTTGTTGCGCAACCAGGCATTCCTGGACGCTTGTGGACGAGGCACGGCTGGAGAGGAGCGTGTCAAGATTCGCATTGGCTTGGCCACCTCCGCATTTTCCACACTTCCGTAGCCATGTTGGAGATTCATCAACAAAAACAGCGCCTGGACGAGTTGTTCAAAGCGGCGGGCAGTTTTTCTGACGCAGAAATGCAGTCGCATTGGTCTCGCTATCTTTGCGTTCTTGTCAGTGGCTTCCTTGAGAACTCAGTTGAGCTTTGCCTCTCGGAGTACAGTAGACGCGTCACCAATGTCGTCGTATCGAATTTTGTTAGTGCCAAGCTACGGGGCTTTCAAAACCCCAAGATGAGCGCAATCCTGGAACTCTTCGGCTCTTTCAATCCGGATTGGAGAACACAGTTGGATCTGGCGACTCAGGGACAATTGTCTGATTCTGTAAACAGCATCGTGGGGAACAGGCACAAGATCGCCCATGGTGAATCTGTTTCTCTTTCCATGAGTAGCTTAGCGGCCTACTATAAGGATGCTGTGAAGGTGATCGACCTTCTCCAAAGGACCTGTGGAGTTTGATCAGTCCCCCAATTGTTTTGATCCCGGCAAAAGCAAGCGTCGTTCCTTTTGTTTGCTGTGGAGCAATCGACGCACGCGTTCGGCCGCCTTTCAGTATGCAACCACGGCGAGGGATAGCCTGGTGGTCTTATAGAGACGATGTACTGCGGCTATCCCTCTCGGCCTGAATCTCCTGCTGATGCCCGCCGAGCATGTCCTTTAGCGTGATGTACCCGATGGCGCTGTTCAGACGAACGTTGTTGTAATGCTCTACGTAATCCCTAACCAGACGCCGCGCATATTCCAGCGACGCACAAGCTGCGCAACAGCCTCAGGGACTAGGCCGGGGGCGAAGCCCTCCGTGCGAGCGTCGCGCGCTCCTTGGTACGTGCAGTGCCTCCTGACATGGCCTCCTGATGCTTGGGGTGAGGGCCCAGTTCGTGCAAGACCTTGCAAAACTTGCGAGGAGGCAGAATGGCTCTCAGACCGTTCTTTTTGGTCTGTCGGAGGTGTCCCTTGCTTAGCGGGTGTCAGTCCTGGTGTCGGTTGGTTCTGCCAGGTCTTGCGTTCCCCTGCTCGGGGCTGCGCGGGGAGCAATCCAGAAAAGGCCCATGAATACAGGCGTTCTTCGCTATCGAGCGCTGCGCTGCGCTCCCGTTCGCGTGCCTGCAAAACGACCTCGCGCGCATTAACAGTGAGGTGTCCTACCAATTGGACCACGCCCCAATCAACAAATGATTCTACCAAAAATTTATGCAAATCTCGCGGGGACGCGAAGGATGTCTTTAAGATTTTCTTGCGTGATCCGCAGCGCATTTCGATGAAAGTGGATTGGCGCACCCCCGCCGCGGGCGTAAGAGGGGTGGTTGGACTCAGGCTTCGGCGGTAGGTGGTCAGGGAAGGAAGCCGGCCCAGCCCTCAATCCCCTAAAGGGATCCTCGGTCATC
>Ga0153915_10003410_pt1 | contig 14602 bp, 11 predicted proteins | sample Opewatmetagenome_2_FD_107003 | JGI IMG/M metagenome (GOLD analysis project Ga0153915, IMG submission 107003) | Freshwater wetland microbial communities from Ohio, USA - Open water 3 Core 3 Depth 3 metaG | ecosystem: Environmental > Aquatic > Freshwater > Wetlands | place: USA: Ohio, Lake Erie...
ACGATTAGAGGTTGAATGACTTGATGCCTGCCCGTCCGGTAGGCGGGTTGTTGAAAAGAATTGAAACCGAGAAAACCTTTACGATCCATCTTAGATCAGCGACTAAAGTTGAATGACTTGATGCCTGCCCGTCCGGTAGGCGAGTTGTTGAAAGGAATTGAAACAAACTATAAAAAACTGGTAATACAAATGGTCTAAGTTTATAATCAACTAAATTTGAACAAATCAGCGTTACGCGCGGATTTTGTTTGAATATTTTTTGTTCTACTTTATTTCCATTTTGTCCTAAAATCATAAAGCAACCGATCCATTTAAATCCTTAACTCAAACACAATTTTCAGCAATCCAAATAGTTTGGACACGTTGGACGCCAAAATTTTCATTTTGTCTCTGAATCAAAAAAAGTCGCGTCCATCCCGTCCATTAAAGTCCCCTCTCCTTTTTCCAAGAGCCTGTCCCGCCTTGGCGGGAAGAGGGCGGAGGGTGAGGTCGAAAACTTAATATACCTCTCAATCCCGGACTTTCTTTCATTAACAATAATTCCTTTAATTTTTGCCGCTTCTTTCAGCCATTTTGTGAACCGGCCTAATTGTACCTCGGCGAATTCCTCATATTCATGTTTGAAGTTTTCTACTAAATCTTTCTTCCTAAATTCCTTTCCAAATTCAATTGAATTAAAAAATTCTGCAAATTCCTCGCAAGTCGAATCAATCATCTTTTTCTTTTCAAGATTAATGTGATTACACTGAATCAATCCTTTGCTTAAATAAAGCTGTAGGCATCCAATCATGTAATTCAAAAAGCAATTCCATTCCTCGTTATCCCATTCATCAAAAAAACGTTGCCCGAATTCATCAATCGGTCGGTGCGATTTATTATAATGGTCCGAAAACTCAACTACAAATTGCCTGTCCAATGTTGAATCGTCCGATCCTTCTATTGTATAGTTTGTTGAAATAATAATTTTTGGTGATTGATGAAACGGGATGATTATTTCATTCTGATTTTTCTTCTCGACAGTTATATCATCTGTGATAATTGAAAACAATTTATCAAAATTGAATTTCTTCGTTACATCATTGAACTCTATAATTGCTGTATCAAGAGTAACAGATTGAAAGCTGAAGCTTTTCGAAAAATTAAAATTTCTTCCATCCAAACGAATTGTTTTCCGCAGCTTTCCAATTGCCTGTGCAAGTAATCCTTTCCCGCTTCTTCCATAAGCGCCGTCGCTCAATTTCTCATCAAGAAATATCACAGCTTTGGCATTTGTTGAGTCTTTGTAATTGTGAAGCAAATAACCAATCGCACTTTTGAACGACAGTATTCTTTGCCCATTACCTTTACATATATTTCTAACAAAAAATTCAAATTTGGATTCTTTTCTATCGAGTGTTATTCGTTTGTTTATTATCTGTTTATCCCAGATAAATCCGTCTAACTCTTCATATCTTTTCACATATACTTTATCTGCAGTTGTTTCAACAAAACAGTTTGAAAAGAAAAGATATCCTCTTTCTTTTGTATCCCTCAAAAATTCCAATTCTTTTGTTTCCAAAAACTCAAGAAATGTCTGAACAAAATGCTGCGGAGCTCCCTTAATAACAGCATCAATTACTTTTATTCTTGGTGCTTCTTCGAAATGTTCATCATCTAATCGCTTTAGGTAATCAATCACAAAATCTTTGATATTGAAAATCTCCACCTCGCGAACAATATTCTTACTTACTTTCAGAAGTATATAACCGCGTTCCAGTGGCAGTTTGCAAAATCCATTCTCTTCTAAAAATCTCTTGAAGTTCTGCTTCGATATTTTCGTCTTTTCGTTTTCTATATACCAGAACTTTACAAACGGTTTTTGCCAGCCGTATTTTTCCGCGGTATGATATATTGTACCGAGCGTTATCTTTCCGTCATAATCTTTTTGAAGTGAATCGAATTTCTTACTTATCTCAAATTCTGTATCGTGATAATTTATGTTGCCAAGACTAAGATTTAAAAAATATTTCCTCCCTTCTTCGCCGATTGTTGCTAAACCGAAACCTATTTTATACCATTCGTCATAACAATTAGCCGGAAGATTATTCTCAAGAAACTCAACAGCGCTTTCCAATTTCTCTTTATCAAAACTCGCCGGCTCAAATGTTCGTTTACCTATCTTAAGAATTTCTTTCTCTTTCTGCAGTTCGCAATATTCCTCTATACAATCAATTAAATTATCGGCGTCAATTTCGGCTGGCGGTTCTTTCGGTTCATCATATAAAAACAAATATCTATTTCCGCTTTCATGTTTAGAATAGGGAAGTACCGTCTGAGATTGTTTCCATCTCAATTCTATATGATCGCACAATCCCTTTTTACCCGGCTCGTCATCATTGAGACGGGCATCTTTAAGATAAAGTCTATAAACACTTTTTGGTCCATTCAACAAATTTTTCAATCTTTCGCTTTCTCTTACCTTAAACCAAATATGATATCCAGCACCGCTCCCGCTTTTTACAGTCCATAAATATTTATCACCAAGTCCCAACCTTTTACACATCATTTGCACCAAACTATGGCCTGATCCTCCTTCAAAAGGGTCTATGACCCTATCAAAATCCATATTTCGTATATCGTTTATTCCGCAAATACCGCCAACACCGGTTACGCTTGAATTCCACCCAAGATTAATTACATCCTGTTCTGTTTGTTCAATTAATTGCCAATTCTCCCAAGGTATTGTTGGCCGCTTTCCCTGGATTGGCAATACATTAAATCCGAATTCATTTCTATAGATTTTTGCTAGCTCAATGAAATTCATCATTATTTCTCCATAGAATTAATTCTAAAAATCTTTAGTGAGGATTTCTCCCTCTCCTTACCAAGAGCTTGTCCCGCCTTGGCGGGAAGAGGGTCGGGGTGAGGTCCACCAGCATCAAGCATCCTGTATCCAGTATCTAGTTTCTTCACCGCTTCTCTCAGCGCGTCCATATTCAAATGCGAATAAATTTCTGTAGTTGAAATCGAAGAATGTCCGAGCAGTTCTTTAACAGTATAGAGAGGCACACCCTTTTGAACCAGATTGGAAGCGAACGAATGTCTTAGCGAATGAAAATGAATCGCATTATTCAAACCCGCAGCTTTACAAGCATTCTTAAATTTTTTAGAAAAATAATTCCCGGTAAACTTCTCGCCATTTTCTTTGCAAAACACGAATGCGTTCAGATACTCTCCCCCTTTTTCCAAGGGGGAGATGTCCAACGGACAGAGGGGGTTCATATTCTGCACTCTACACTTGTCCACCGTCTGTTTGGTGGATTCTACACTCTTTGTTCTAAGCAACGAATCGAGTGCTTCCTCACAAATCGGTATAAACCTTTGATTTCGTCCCTTCGTAACAAAGCTTTCATCACCAACAATAATAACCCGATTATGCAAATCAATATTCTTCCATCTAAGATTTACTATTTCATCTAACCTCATGCCGGTATGGAAAGCAAAACTCACAAAATCTCTAGCTGTTTTATTTTTTATCTGTTCACAAATCTCCGATAATTGTTCACTATTAATAAATGTTGGCGCTGACTTTTGTCTTTTCGGCAGCTTCACTTTTATAAAATAATTTTCCTTAACATAATCCCAATCTTTAGCCTTATTAAATGCAGCTTTCAAGTTCCGGAAATAAACCACGTAACCCTTCTTTACTTTTTGCTGAAGATCAATCATAAAATTCTCTATTTGTTTTTGCATTAATGTATGCACAGGGTATTGTATGCCGAAAAATTCAATCATATGGTTAAATGCGAGTTTTACTGATATGTAATAAGATTTTGATCTATTACTTTGAATAAAATTCAAATATTCATCTCTAAACACCCGCAGTGTTATAACCTCTTTCGGTTCAGTTTGTGGAATAATCGAAAGCAGCATCTTCAATTTTTCCAAATCCTTAGAAGAAATATTTTTCAAAATCTCTTCCATCTCTTTATCCGTGTCAATCAGTTTAATCAGTGTAATCTGTGTTCTATTTTTTCCTTCTACTCTTCAACGGGAACTCAATTACAATCTTATGTCCCGAGCCTGTCGAGGGATCTTCTTTCTTCCCAAACATCTCCACCTGGTTAGGATCAGAAGTAGTGAGCACTGTCGAACAACTTTCTGTGTCTGCCTTACATCTAGCATCTTCTGTCTTACAACTTTTGCTTCTAAAAATCCATTCGTCTATTTCATTCTTTGAAAAGAAAATCATCTTGCCGGTTGGCTTATAATGCGGTATTACATTTCGGTAGGTTAACTTGTAAAGATAACTTGGCGCATAACCCAAATATGCGCAAGCCTCTTTAAACGTCAGCGGCTTATTTGTCTGCCGATAGGCATGATCATTGGTTTTCTGTAGTAGGTTTTCAATTGCGGTAAGCCTCGAAAGGATTATTTTAATGTTTGTCTTAATAATTCCGGGCGGAGCCTGCGGTGAGTTTTTATGAACCGACGGGGAAAGATTCTTTGCCATTGTTTGAACTCCTTCTTTTGTCGGAGTCCAACTAAATAAAAATGAGAAATAATATTCGTTATATTCGTGATATCATGTTTTTTTGTAACTCCTCTACATGTTTTATTATGTCTTCAAGTTCCATCTCTTTATTTTTAAATCCTTCTTCACATAGTATTTTAATAAATTTAACTAAGGCTTCGCTGTTTGAAGAACTGCCCTCTTTTTTTAACCTGCTTTTCGTTGAGTTATATCTTTTCTCAAATATTTCTTTATCCTGTAATTCTGCATAAAACTGCTCTGCAATTTGTTTAACCGAAGTCATTGATGATATTATTTCAGCTTTTTTCAATGATTCAAAGATTCTCACAATATCTGTCATACTGGATTTTATTTTTATTCTCTCAATAATTTCTTTATAATTTTTGTCTTCATTACAGGAAATACCTTCTTCCTTTTTCTCAGAAACTCGTTCACTATCAAACTCCAAATGCATTTTAATTTTTTTTATCCCGTCTATTTTGAAATTGGGATTGTTCTTTAACAAACTGTCAAGTTCAAAAGATAAATATGAAGGTTGTTGTTCTCTTACAATAGATGTGTTGTTAATCAAGAAAGGTTCAGTTTCACTTCCGTCTAACAGCCAATAAAAACTATCGTCAATATTGGGTATGCCGGTTTTTATGCTTTCATAATTAATATCCGTATCATCAAATAATTCGGCCAACTCGATTATTCTATCACAATCCTTGATAATTTTTTTAAGGTATGCAATTTTATCTTCCTTCTTTTCAATATTGTGGCATACTTTAGAAATGATCTCATAAAAAAGAGTAAACTTATTCTTTAAGTTGTTTGCACAATCACCCCGTTCCATCTAATAACCCCGTTTATTTTAATTGCCTGCCCTTAATTTTATATTTATTCCGGAATTAAGAAGGGATGTCCCGACTCTTCAAGTCCCGGACATTTCAGAATTTATTGTTATTATATTTCTATATTAATGATATTTCTTAAAATATTCAGTTTAATATTTATAGATTTTCTTTTTTTATTTATTTGCTTGTTTATTCTTTGTTTATTCTTTGTTTATTCTTTGTTTCTTCTTTGTTTCTTCTTTGTTTCTTCTTTGTTTCTTCTTTGTTTCTTTTATGTTATTTTAAGTTAAAATATTTGCCGTGAAATTTATTTGGTAAAAAAATAGGGGCTGTTCCAATTGATTAACCAAACTCCGGAACAAATCGCGAGAGATAAAATTGATAAACTTCTCCTCGCTTGTGGATGGGTTGTTCAAGATAAAAAACATATTAATCTTTCTGCCTCTCCTGGCATAGCTGTTACAGAATATCAAACAGAAGTTGGTCCTGCAGACTATGTCTTATTCATCGATGGAAAACCTGTTGGAATTATTGAAGCAAAAAAAGAAGATGAAGCGGTTCATCTTACAATACACGAAGAGCAATCTCTTGATTATGCTGAAAGCAAACTTAAATATCTCAATAATGATCCTTTACCTTTTGTTTATGAAAGTACAGGCGAAGTTACTCGTTTTACTGATTACCGCGATCCTAAACCCAGGTCTCGCCCGGTCTTTTCATTTCACCGCCCAGAATCTCTTCGTGAAATAATCAAACATAAGGATACGCTAAGAAAAAGATTTTTTGATATCCCTATTCTTCAAACTCAAGGTTTTCGTAATTGTCAAATAATTGCCCTCAATAATCTTGAAAATTCTTTTAAAATGAATCATCCCAGAGCTTTAATCCAAATGGCTACTGGTTCCGGCAAGACTTTTACAGCTATCACTTCAATATATAGATTGCTGAAATTTGCTAAGGCAAGCCGAATCCTTTTTCTTGTTGATACTAAAAACCTTGGTGAACAAGCCGAACAAGAATTTATGGCATATTTGCCTAACGACGATAACCGCAAATTTACTGAGCTTTATGGTGTCCAGCGTATTAAATCAAGTTTTATCCCTACTGATAATCATGTTTATATAAGCACTATTCAACGTCTCTATTCGATATTGAAAGGAACAGAACTTGACGAAAAAGCTGAAGAGGAAAATCCTAACGAAAGATGGCAGCCGAAGGAAGTGCCACCTGTTGAATACAACAGCAAAATTCCAATTGAGTTCTTTGATTTTATTGTTATTGACGAATGCCACAGAAGCATTTATAATTTGTGGAAACAAGTTCTTGAATATTTCGATGCATTTCTTATTGGTTTAACCGCTACCCCTGATAATAGAACTTTCGGTTTCTTCAATCAAAATATTGTAAGTGAATATACTCATGAAGAAGCAATTACAGATGGTGTCAATGTTGGATTCAATACTTTTTTAATTGAAACTGATATAACAAAAAAAGGATCTAAAATATGGAAAGGTGAATTCGTAGATCACCGGGAAAAACTTTCGCGCAAAAAACGGTGGGAACAATTGGACGAGGATTTTTCCTATGAAGCTAAACAGCTTGATAACGATGTTGTTAATCTCAACCAGATCAGAACTGTAATAAAAACATTTAAAGATCATTTGCCTGAAATGTTTCCTGATCGATATAACGAATATGGTGAATTCGAAATCCCCAAAACTCTAATATTCGCTAAAACCGATAGCCATGCAGACGATATTATTCAAATGGTTCGCGAAGTGTTTGCAGAAGGAAATCGTTTTTGTAAAAAGATAACTTACAATGCCGATGATCCCAAAAGCACACTTGCTCAATTCCGTAACGATTACTATCCTCGTATTGCCGTGACTGTAGATATGATTGCAACCGGCACCGATGTTAAACCTTTGGAATGTTTGCTCTTTATGCGTGACGTGAAAAGCCGCAATTATTTTGAACAGATGAAAGGACGCGGAACTCGAACTATATTGCTTGATGATCTTAAAAAAGTTTCCCCTTCAGCCAAATACACCAAAAATCATTTCATTATTGTTGATGCTGTCGGTGTTTCAAAAAGTCTAAAAACCGATAGCCGTCCGCTTGAAAAGAAACCCGGCGTTCCTCTTAAAGATTTGTTAAATGCCGTTGCTGTGGGCGCTAGAGAAGAAGAATTGTTCACAAGTCTTGCTAACCGGCTTATCCGTTTGGAAAAACAAATAACCGATAAAGAGAAAGCACGATTCTCTGAAATGGCTAATGGCAAATCTTTATCTCAAGTTGCCAAAGATTTATTGAATGCTTATAACCCGGATACTCTTGAAAGTTTACAAACTCAAATCAATAATAAAATGCCCGGTGCTTCTCCTGCGGAAATCAATACACAATTCTCTATTTCACTCTCTAAATTGTTGAATGAAGCGGCAAGCGTCTTTAACGGTGAACTTAATACATATATCGAGAATGTACGTAAGGTTCACGAGCAGTTAATTGATTTAATAAATCCCGATAAAGTTATCTCCGCCGATTGGGATAAGAATAACAAAAGCAAAGCGGAAGAATTGATAAAAAGTTTTGCCGATTGGATTGTTTTACACAAAGATGAAATTACAGCCCTTCAAATTTTTTATGCGCAACCTTACCGCCGGCGGGAACTAAGTTATAAATTGATAAAGGATTTGGTGGAAATACTTATTAACGACAAACCTGCTCTCGCTCCTTTATCTGTTTGGCATGCATATGAACAATTGGAAAAAGTTAGCGGGCAGCCTAAAAACGAATTAGTAGCCCTCGTTTCTTTAATTCGTAAAGTAATTGGAATTGATTCCGTTCTTACTTCCTATGATAAAATTGTTGACCGTAATTTCCAGCAATGGATTCTTAAAAAGAATGCCGGGCAGCATAATCTTTTTAATGAAGAACAAATGAATTGGCTACGTATGATAAAAGAACATATTGCCTCTTCTGTTCATCTTGATATTGATGATCTCGATTATACTCCTTTTGATGCTTACGGCGGCAGAGGTAAAATGTGGCAGCTTTTTGGCAGCCAGATGGATGAAATTATTAATGAACTAAACGAAATATTAGCCGCTTAATAGTATTAAAATTATCTTTATCTTTGCGCGAAGAATATTTAAGATTATCAATGTACTATAGAAGAAAAATATTGCTTGCTTTACTGCAAACATTCGGCGGAACACTTACAAAACTGGATTTACAGAAATATTTGTTTTTGTTTAATCAAGAAGTTGAAATACCGTTTTTTGAGTTTATCCCCTATAAGTTTGGATGCTTTTCATTCCAGTCAAATCAAGATTTGTCAACCTTAACAAAATATGGGATAGTTAAAGATATTGATAAACATTGGAATGTTGTTGATAGAACCGATTATTTATCTCAATTAAAAACAAATGATAAAATTCGTCTTTCCTTATTCCACACTAAGTATAATAAATTAAAAGGGAACGAATTAATTAAATATGTTTATGAAAACCATCCTTATTATGCAATCAATAGTACTATTGCTGATAAGCTTTTAGATGCCGATCAACTTGAGGCAGTATTTAATTGTAAACCGACAAATCAAGAATACACACTCTTTACAATTGGTTACGAAGGTAAATCTGTCGAGCTCTATACAAATCAATTAATAAAAGAAAATGTAAAAGTGCTTTGCGATGTCCGTAAAAATCCTATCAGTATGAAGTACGGTTTTTCAAAAAGCCAATTAAAACATATCGTTGAAAATGTTGGAATTAAATATTTGCACTTCCCTGAACTCGGTATCGATTCTAATAAAAGACAAGAACTTAATTCAAATGATGATTACGAAAGACTGTTTGGGGATTATGAAAAAAATACCTTACCCGGTAAGGAAGCTGAACTTGATAACCTTTACGAGATTTTCCTTTCAAACAAAAGAATATCTTTAACCTGCTTTGAAGCAGATTATAATTGCTGCCACCGCAGTAGAACTGCCAAGGCGCTCTATAATAAATTCGATAAGGATTATTTAGTTAAACATTTATAGGTGCGTTATGCGGATGAAAGTTCTTATCACTGTTAAAGCTTACCCCGCACTTTCTAAAAAATATAACGAAACTGTTTGTACTGCCGGTATAACCGAAGAAGGCAAATGGATTAGAATTTATCCTATCCCTTTCCGGCAGCTTGATTACGACAATCAATTCAGTAAATATGAATGGGTTGAGTTGGATTTGATTAGAAACACGAGCGATTTTCGCCCCGAATCTTTCCGCCCAAAAGATTTATTGTTGAAAGATCTCGTATCGCACGGTATTGTCGAATCTGACGGAGATGCATGGATTGAACGCAGAAAAATTGTTCTTAATAAAGTTTATACAAATCTTAAAACATTGATTCAAGAAGCGAAATCAAAAAGTATTTGTACTTCTCTTGCTGTCTTTAAACCTACAAGAATTGTTGATTTCATTTATGAAGAAGTAGAGAGGGAATATAAAAAAGATAAGCTCGATCACTTTAATTCAAAGAAGCTGCAGCTTAGCTTTTTTAATAACGAAGAAGAGTTTGATATTACCGAATTTGAGTTGGTAAATAAACTACCATATAAGTTCTCATTTGTTTTTGAAGATGATGAAGGTAAAAGATCAACTCTGATGATTGAAGACTGGGAAACCGGTATGTTATATTGGCATTCTTTGGAAAGACACGAAGGAGATGAATTTAAAGCGTGTGGAGATGTAAAGAAAAAGTATTTTGATGATTTTGCTAAAACAAAGGATTACTATTTCTTCCTTGGTACTACAAAACTAAACCATTACGTAGCTCCTAATCCTTTTGTAATAATAGGTGATTTCAGACCTAAACATATTTCTCAAGAAAATCTTTTTAATTAACGCTCGATGAATAAGGGACATTATATTCCGAAAAATTGGATATCTATGAAATTAGGTGATGTTTGTTTTACAACAAGCGGCGGCACTCCTAGTAGAAAAATTTCTAGATATTTTGTTGGTAAAATTCCATGGGTTAAATCTGGCGAACTTGAACATAATATAATTCTAGATACTGAAGAAAAGATTACTAATGAAGCAATTGAAAATTCAAGCGCAAAGATTTTCCCAAAAGGGACTTTACTCATAGCATTATACGGTGCAACTGTAGGAAAATTAGCTTTTCTTGGGATTGAAGCTGCAACAAATCAAGCAGTATGTGGAATTTATAAAAGTGAAGCTATTAACCAAAAATACCTTTATAATTATTTACTTTCACAAAGGAACAATTTAGTTAGCCAAAGTTTTGGAGGAGCACAACCAAACATAAGTCAAGGTATATTAAAGGAATTAATAATTCCTCTTCCTCCGCTTCCCGAACAACACCGCATCGTTTTAAAAATTGAGGAACTCATCAGCAGTTTGGATAAAGGAATAGAATCGCTCAAAACCGCACAGCAGCAATTAAAAATTTACCGCCAGGCAGTTCTCAAATACGCCTTCGAAGGAAAACTGACAATTAATATTGAATTCACTTGGGTAAAAACTGGTGATGTGATTAGCACGATAAATAATGGCTATACACCCAAGGCTGAGTTCATGACGGAAGGAAATGGCGAGATTCCTTTTTTGAAGGTTTATAATCTTAATTTTGACGGGACTTTAAACTTCAAAAAAAATCCAACATTTATTCCAGCTGTGATTCACAAAAAAGATTTGAAGCGCTCAATTTGTTATCCCGGAGATGTTCTTATCAATATCGTTGGTCCGCCACTTGGTAAAGTTTCAATTGTAACAAATCAATTCCCTGAATGGAATATTAATCAAGCAATTGTTTTTTTCCGCCCAAATGAAAAGGTTACATCAAAGTATATTTCATTATTCATGCAGAATTTTGTTACAATACATTGGCTCGAAGACACTTCAAAAGCAACAGCTGGTCAATGGAATGTAAAAGTGTCAACTTGTCGAGAAATCCCTTTTCCGATTTGTTCTGTTAGTGAACAAAATCAAATTGTTAAAGAAATCGAATCCCGTCTTTCTGTTTGCGATAAAATAGAAGAAAGCATAAAGCAAAGTCTCGCACAAGCCGAAGCGCTGCGGCAAAGCATACTCAAAAAAGCATTCGAAGGTAAATTGGTCCCACAAGACCCCAACGATGAACCCGCAGCAAAACTTTTGGAAAGAATAAAAGCGGAGAAAGAAAAAGCTGTTGTAAATACTAAAACAATCAAAGAAGCTAAAACAAATGTAAATTCACCCGCACTAAAAACAGTAGTAACACAAGCTATAACAACAAAACCAATGGCTGCAACAAAGAAAATGACGTCGTCGTCGTCGACATTTAAAACGGAAAGAACTTCAAAGACGAAATCAAACACAAAAAGAAAAAAATGACCGTTAAGCGAAAACGAATTAAAATATTTGTAGCATCGACGGTGTACAACAACAGAGATACGCTTTTGCAGATTTGTGCCCTGCTTAAAAATTACGGCTACAACGTTATTAATTCTGAGTACGGTACATTGTATAATCCTCTAGGTCAGCATAATGCTAAAGCTTGCCTTGCCGCCGTTAAAGAATGCGATATATTTTTGGGAATTATTAATCCTTTTTACAGTACCGGAATTACTCATGAAGAATTTAAAGCGGCAATTAAGCTGAATAAGCCGAGAAGATTTATGGTGCATAGTTTTGTAACTTTCACCAGAAAGTTGCTGGAACAATTCATGTATTCGGATGCAAAAAGAACTATCCGAACGAAATTCAAAATTCATAAAACATCTGTAATGGATGATATCCGTGTAATTGATATGTATAACGAAGCAATACAACAAAATTTACCTTATGAGCAAAGAACATATCATTGGGTGCAAGAATACTTCAGAATCGATGAGGCGTTCAGGTATGTTGAAACCGTATTTTCGGATATAGATAAAGTTAATAAAGAACTAATTAGTATAAAGAAGAAGAAATGATTAAAGGAGAAAACATAAAGGACTTACTTTCTAGAAAAGAAAGCGGTCAATTGGAGTTTAAGGAAATATTTTGCAAGGAAGAAATAGGCAAGGTAATTTGTTCTTTCCTTAACCATGAAGGCGGGCAATTGGTTGTAGGCGTAACGGATAATAAAAAGATTTCCGGAATTTCAAACGCCGGCCATAAAAAAATAGAAATAGAACAATATCTTCTTGAAGAAATAATTCCCGAAGCACCGATTATGGTTTCTGCAGAAATATCCGGTAATAAAGAGTTATTGCTTGTGAAAGTTTATGCTGGATCAAAAAAACCTTATTTATTTAAAGGTTCCATTTATTACAGAAAAGGCAATTCTTCAGTACAAGCCTCTACAAAAGAAATATCGGCATTAATACACGACAGACAAAAAAGCGACGAACATTGGGAAAGACAGCCTGTTTTGGGTTTTGAATTTAAAGATCTTGATACGGACGAAATCATAAATACAATTTCAGCCGCAGAAAAGGATAATAAACTAATTTCCAATTTTAAAGCACCTCTTGATTTCCTTTCTTATTATGGGCTGTATCAAAACGGTTGTTTTACTAATAGCGCCGTTATTTTATTCGCAAAGGAACCAGCGCGTTATATCTCTCAGGCAAGAATTCGTGTTTCCTTTTTGAGGGATGACAAAATAGGAACGGAATTTTACGATGATAAAATACTCGAAGGGAATCTTTTTAAGAATATCGATTACATACAACTCTTTTTTAAAAAACATCTCACATCAGTAAGAAGCTTCAAACAAAATGATTGGGTAAGAAAAGACGATTATATCTTTCCATTAGACGCTTTAAGGGAAGGTACTCTCAATGCCCTTATCCATAGGGATTATTCAAACATTTCCGGTACTACAAGCATTTTAATATATCCTCATAAAGTTGAGATAACCAACTTTGGACAGCTGCATTACAAGCCAAGTGAATTGCTCAAAAGTCATTTATCGGTTCCGGTAAATCCCGATATAGCTCAAATTGTTTTTCTTCGTGGATATATTGATAAAATTGGAAGGGGTACAATAAAAATTATCGACGCATGCAAAAAAGCAAAGCTCAAAAGCCCCGTTTGGTCTACCGACAGCAATAGTGTTAAACTTACTTTTACGAGTCCTACAAAAATTGAGGGTGTAACTGGGGGAGTAATTGAGGGAGTAACCGAAAGCAGTTCCGAGGGAGTAATTGAGGGTGTAATTGAGGGTGTAACTGAGGGAATATCTGAGGGTGTAAAAACTAAATTTAAGTCGCTTCTTATGGCTATTGCTGCAAATGAAGGAAAACGTATCCCGTTCTTAGCAGATGAAATCTCCGAATCTATAAAGAGCGTTGAACGTTACATTAGACAACTTCGTGAATTTGGTTTGATTGAATACAAGGGTAGCAGCAAAACCGGCGGCTATTCTTTAACGAATAAACTTAAACAAAAAATAAAGTAATGCGTATTTGAAATTGAGAATATAAATATGGACTACGAAACAAATAATACCTCCAGCATAATCAGCAAAGTCTGGAGCTTTTGTACCATCCTTAAAGATGATGGTGTTGGCTACGGCGACTACCTTGAACAATTAACTTATCTGCTCTTCTTAAAAATGGCAGATGAATTTAGCCGTCCGCCGTATAATAGAAAACTACCCGTTCCGCAAGGATACAATTGGGAAAGTTTATCCTCTCTAAAAGGTGCCGAACTGGAAATTCATTATTCCGAATTGCTGAGGGTGTTGTCAACATCAATAGGTATTCTCGGTCAAATATTCACAAAGAGTCAAAATAAAATTCAAGACCCGGCAAAACTTTATAAGCTGATCGACATGATCGATAAAGAACAGTGGAGTACGATGGGTTCTGACGTTAAAGGTAAAATCTATGAAGGGTTACTTGAGAAAAATGCTGAGGATACTAAAAGCGGTGCCGGTCAATATTTTACCCCGCGACCTTTGATTAGAGCAATGGTGGAATGCATTCGTCCTGAACCTAGTAAAACAATTGCAGATCCGGCATGCGGAACCGGTGGTTTCTTTTTAGCCGCATATGATTTTATTTCTAATCCCAAAAACTATACTCTCGATAAACAGCAAAAAGAATTTCTTAAGCATAAAACTTTTTTCGGAAATGAAATCGTAGCAAGTACAAGACGGCTTGCTTTGATGAATATGTTCCTTCATAACATTGGCGATTTTGACAGCATAAGTTTTATCTCTCCCGCAGATTCTCTCGTTTCGGATTCCGGTCTTAGGGTAGATTATG
>Ga0153915_10003411_pt1 | contig 14600 bp, 17 predicted proteins | sample Opewatmetagenome_2_FD_107003 | JGI IMG/M metagenome (GOLD analysis project Ga0153915, IMG submission 107003) | Freshwater wetland microbial communities from Ohio, USA - Open water 3 Core 3 Depth 3 metaG | ecosystem: Environmental > Aquatic > Freshwater > Wetlands | place: USA: Ohio, Lake Erie...
GCTACGGCAATCACGAGCGCCAATCCGAGCATGCGCAACTCGCCCGCGCGCCAGTCCCGCGCGAACAAGCGCAGCGCCAGTCCCATGTCTTTCGTGAAACTCATCTCAACCACTCAGAGAGGCGAGAAGAGATAGGAGATAGGCGCAAGAACACTTCTTCCACCTTTTCGCCAAACTCCTGTCGGCTCTCACCTCTCTCCTTTCGCCTCTCGCCTCTCACCTCTCACCTCTCTCCAATTCGATTCTGCCTCGGGCGAGGCGAATCAAACGCGAGCAGCGGCGCGCCAGCATCTCGTCGTGGGTGACCAGCGCCAGTGTCGTGCCGCGCTCGGCGTTGAGTTGGAAGAGAAGATCGATGATATCGGCGCCGGTAGCGGCATCAAGATTGCCGGTCGGCTCGTCCGCGAGCAGGAGCTTGGGCTCGATCACGAAGGCACGGGCGAGCGCGACCCGCTGCTGCTCGCCGCCGGACAGCGTCTTTGGATAGTGATGCAGCCGCTCGCCGAGGCCCACACGGTGGAGCATGGCCACCGCGCGGTCGGCGGCCGCGCCATCGCCCGCGAGCTCGAGCGGAAGCATCACGTTTTCCAGGGCGCTGAGCGCAGGCAGCAGGTGAAACGACTGGAACACGAAACCAAGCAGCCGCGCCCGCAATACGGCGCGACCGTCCTCGTCAAGGCTGAACAGGTCGCGACCATCGAGTTCGACGCGGCCCGCGCTCGGGGTGTCCAAGCCGGCCAGCAGGCCGAGCAGCGTCGATTTTCCCGAACCGGAGGCACCGACGATCCCCACCGCCTCCCCCGGCATGACCTCCAGGTCAATATCCTGCAAAATAGCAAGCGTATCGGCGCCATTCGGCACCATTTTCGACAGCTTGCTCGCCCTCACGATCGGCGGTTTAGTCTCCATGCTCATGTTACGGAAGCTTCTGATCGCACTCGCACTGCTGGTTTCTGGATGGGCACACGCCGGTCCGGCGATTCTCGTCTACGGTGACAGCCTTTCAGCGGCATATGGCATCAGCCAGAGAGACGGATGGGTCACGCTGCTGCAGGAACGCCTGAAGCAAAAGCGCCTCGATTATACCGTGGTAAATGCAAGCATCAGCGGCGAGACCTCGAGCGGCGGCGCATCGCGCATCGCGGCGACGCTGGCGCAGCACCAGCCGGCGATCGTGATCCTGGCGCTTGGCGGCAATGACGGCTTGCGCGGGCTGCCGCTCAGGCAGATGCATGAAAACCTTGCTCACATCCTGCGTGCGTCGCAGCGGGCCGGCGCCCGGGTCCTGCTCGTGGGCATGAAATTGCCGCCCAATTATGGGTCGCAGTACACCAGGGATTTCGAGGCGGTATTCGTGGCGTTGGCGCGCCAGTACCGGACCGCGCTGGTGCCGTTTGTGCTTGAGGGCGTGGCAGGCAATCGCGAACTGTTTCTTGACGACAACCTCCATCCCACGGCGCAGGCCCAGCTGATCATACTTGAAAATGTCTGGAAGGGCCTTGCGCCGATGCTGAAATGACGATTCATACGCAGCATTTTCCAGCAGGCGGCCTTGCAGCAGACGGCTGTCGGGCAAAAATCCGGCAACCTCCTATGAAGGCGCTTCCACCGGCAATCCCGCGCTTTTCCATTCCGGGTAACCGTCTTCCAGACGGCGCGCTTTGATGCCCTTCTTACGCAGCACCTGGACTGCCTCATAAGCCAACAAGCAGTAGGGACCACGGCAGTAGGCGACCACCTCTTGGCCGGCCGGGATCTGATGCAGCTTTTTCTTCAGTTCCGTCACCGGCACGTTGATTGCGCCGCGGATGTGTCCTTGGGCGTATTCCTCGGGCGGACGCACATCCAGGACCGTCACCAGTCCTTGTTTGACCCGCTGCCACAGTTCCCTGGCCGGCACCGGCTCCAAGCTGTCCTTGCTATCGAGAAAAAGCTTGATCAGCCGATCCACATCGGCCACGTGTTCTTCTCCCACGGCACGCAGCGTGGTCAGCAGCCGGACGATGCCATCTCCGGCGATCCGATAGAAAACGTAAAGGCCTTCCTTGCGCGCTGTTACCAGCCCCACTTGACGCAGCTGCTGAAGGTGTTGCGAGGTGTTGGCGACGGAGAGCCCCGTCATCTGTGCGAGCTGCTCGACGCTGCGCTCGCCCTGTGCCAGAAACTCCAACATTTCCAAGCGCTTACCACTGGACAACGCTTTGCCGATACGCGCGAACTGCTCGAACAAGTCGCGCTTGAAGTTGTGCTCTGACATCGCGCCGGGCTCCTTTATCGCTTGACTATTCAAGTAATCAATTGAATAATGTTACCACATTCCTGCCTTCAGTTTAACCCACCGGAGAAATTTCCGGTTTGCTATGGATACATGGTTGATCACTCATGCCGCGGGCGTCCGGCTCGGCGTGTTCTTCGGCGTCTTCGCTTTGATGGCGGCGTGGGAAGTCGTGGCGCCGCGGCGTGCATTGCGGGAATCAAAGCTGCTCCGATGGACGAGCAATCTGGCAATCACCGTGCTCAATAGCGCCCTGCTGCGTATCCTGTTTCCAGCGGCGGCGGTCGGCGCGGCAGCGTTCGTCGCCGAGCGCGGTGCCGGGCTGTTCAACATCTTCGCGGTGCCCTATCCGTTGGTGCTTGTCCTTTCGCTGCTGGCGCTGGACCTGGCAGTCTACCTGCAGCACCTGATGTTCCATGCGGTGCCAATCCTGTGGCGGGTGCATCGCATGCATCATGCCGACCTGGACTTCGACGTGACCACCGGCAGCCGCTTTCACCCGATCGAAATGATCCTTTCCATGCTCATCAAGTTCGCCGTGATCGTCCTGCTCGGCCCGCCGGTACTGGCGGTGCTGGTATTTGAAGTGGCGCTCAACGCCACGGCGATGTTTAACCACTCGAACATTCGCATTCCGCAGCCGTGGGACCGCGCGCTGCGCTGGCTCGTCGTGACACCCGATATGCACCGCGTTCATCATTCCATCGACGCACCGGAGTGCAACAGCAACTTTGGCTTCAATCTTCCGTGGTGGGACTGGTTGTTCGGCACCTATCGCTCGCAGCCGGCGGCCGGGCATGACGGGATGGTCATTGGCATCAAGCAATTCCGTTCACCGCGGGATCTATGGCTCGACCAGATGCTGATCGAGCCATTTCGCGATCAGACCAGCGCTTATGCCATCAATCGCCGGCAGGAGGCACGATGAAAACGTTGTTCATAGTGAATGATCCACCCTACGGCAGCGAGCGCAGCTATAACGCGCTGCGTCTCGCGCGGTCGCTGCTGAAGACGGGCGGCGCCGAGGTCAAGGTGTTCTTGATCGGCGATGCTGCCGCCTGCGCCAAAGCCGGGCAAAAGGTGCCTCAGGGTTTCTACAATATTGGCGACATGCTGGGCATGGTGCTGCGTGCCGGCGCCGAAGTCGGCGTATGCGGGACCTGCATCGACGCGCGCGGCATCACAGAAACCGATCTGATACAGAGCGCCCACCGCAGCAGCATGGACGAGCTGACCGCATGGACGCAATGGGCCGACAAGGTGCTGGTGTTCTGAGACTGCCATGACATCCCGCAAAACGGTTCTGATTCTGGGTGGCGGTGTCGGTGGAATCGTTGCCGCGACACGGCTGCGACAATTGCTGACTGCCGAGCACCAAGTGGTGCTCGTCGAAAAGGAAACCGATCACGTCTTCTCGCCATCGTTGCTCTGGCTTATGCTTGGCGAGCGCAGCCCCGCGCAGATCTCCCGCCCGATAGAAGCGCTCACAAAGCGCCGGATCGAGCTGATCCGGGGCTCGATCGAGCGCATCGACCCGGCTACGCGAACGGTCCACGTAAATGGCGCGGAAATAACGGGGGACCATTTGATCGTTGCCCTCGGCGCAGAGCTCGCTCCGGAACTCATTCCCGGTCTTGCGGAGGCGGGGCACAACTTCTACACGCTCGCCGGGTCCCAATCGCTATGCTCGGCGCTGCCGAAGTTGAGCAAAGGCCGCATCATCGTTTTGGTCGCAGCCATGCCCTTCAAGTGTCCGGCCGCCCCCAATGAAGCGGCGATGCTGCTCGAATACGATTGCCGCCGGCGCGGAGTCCGCAATGACGTTCAAGTCGACCTCTATACGCCTGAGCCGGGACCCATGCCCGTAGCCGGAGCGGAGGTGTCCGCAGCGCTGCGGCAAATGGTTGAAGCAAAAGGCATCGGCTATCACCCTGGCCACGCGGTAACGAGCGTCGATCCGGCCAAGCGTCGGCTCACCTTCGCCAATGGTGCCGAAGCCGATTTCGACCTGCTCGCATATGTACCGCCCCATCGCGCCCCCGAGGTAGTGCGGGATGCCGGAATGTGCGGCGAGAGCGGCTGGATCCCCGTCGACCGGGGTACGCTCGCAACCAGGTTCCCGGACGTCTACGCGATCGGCGACGTGACGGGCATCATGCTCACCTCCATCGGCAAACCGTTGCCGAAGGCGGGCGTGCTCGCACACAACCAGGCGGAAGTGGTGGCGCACAACATCTCCGTGGCCGTCACAGGGCACGGCGCAACACGACAGTTCAGCGGCGAGGGTGAGTGCTTCGTGGAAACGGGCGACGGGAAAGCAGGTTTCGGGAGCGGCAACTTCTACGCCGACCCGGCGCCGCAAATCGCGCTCAAATCACCCAGCAGGCTCCTGCACTGGGGCAAGGTGGCGTACGAGAAATACTGGCTGTGGCGCCGCTTTTGACTCCTTCGCAACCCTATACTGATCCCGTCCACCCATCCGGGCCAAAGCGTCGCCATGGATCCCGCCGCCTATGATGCCTGGTATCGCACGCCGCGCGGCAGCTGGATCGGTGAAGTCGAGTACCGACTGTTGTACCGCATGCTGGCGCCTTCGCCTGGAGACAGCCTGCTGGATGTCGGCTGCGGGACCGGTTACTTCGCACACCGCTTTGCGCAGGATGCCGGCCTGTGCGTAACCGGCCTCGATCCTGACCGCGATGGGCTCGATTACGCCCGTGCGCATGGCGGCCCGAATGAAGTTTACATTGCCGGTGATGCGCGTGACCTTCCATTTCCCGATGCGAGTTTCGACTTTGTCGTCTCGGTCACCGCGCTCTGCTTCATTCAAGACCAGCGCCGCGTACTGCAGGAGATCACGCGCGTCACCCGCAAGCGGTTTCTGTTGGGACTGCTCAACCGACACAGCATGCTCTATCGGCAGAAGGGACGCGGTGGCGGCACGGGCGCGTACCACGGCGCGCACTGGCATACGATCCGCGAGGTTCACGATTTGTTACGCAATCCTGCCGTGCGCGATGCGCTCGTCCGTACTGCGGTGTTCATCCCCTCCGCGGGCGCGATCGCCAGGATCCTCGAACGGCTTGCGCCGAACGTCCTCCCCTGCGGTGCATTCATCGCGGTTGCGGGCAGCCCATGCCCCGACAGCCCGGTGCGCGGTGTCAGGATATCGTAACGCCGGCCGGGCCGGCCACAAGCCGCCCGATGTCGCGCGCGTGCTGAAAACCCTGCGCCTGGAAGATCGAAAGCACCTGGCGGGCGCTGTCGGCGGTGCACGCCACGAGCAACCCGCCGCTGGTCTGTGGATCGCACAGCAGCTTGCGTTTCCAATCCGCCATGCCCTGGGGCAGCTTGACCTCGCGCGCGCAGCTTTCCCAGTTGCGTTCCGATGCGCCGGTGACATAGTCCTGCTGCACCAAATGCAGCGCAGCGGACAGGATCGGCACGTGGTCAAACTCGATTTCACCGCTCAGCTGCGAGCCGCGGCACATTTCGAGCAGGTGGCCGAGCAGCCCGAAGCCGGTGACGTCAGTCATCGCATGCACACCCTCGAGCTCGGAAAGAGCGATTCCAGGCGTATTGAGCTGCGTCGCGGTTTCCAGCATCTGCGCGTACGCTTTCGGATGCAGCTCGCCCTTTTTAAGCGCTGCGCCCATGACGCCGATGCCGAGCCCCTTGCCGAGAATTAAGACATCGCCGGCGCGCGCCCGGTCGTTGCGCTTGACGCGATCGGGATGGACCAGCCCGAGCGCGACCAGGCCGTAGAACGGCTCGGGTGAATCGATCGAATGGCCGCCTGCGATTGGGATGCCAGCCGCATCGCATACCGCGTGCCCGCCGGCAACGATGCGCTGCATCGCCTCGCGCGGAAAGTCTTTCATGGGCACGCCGAGGAGCGCGAGCGCGAAAATCGGCCTGCCGCCCATCGCATAGACGTCGGAAATCGCGTTGGTCGCAGCAATGCGGCCGAAATCGTACGGATCGTCCACGATCGGCAGGAAAAAGTCGGTGGTCGCGACGATCGCCTGCTGGTCGTTCAAACGATAGACGGCGGCATCATCGCTGGTCTCGGTCCCGACCAGCAGGTCGGGAAAGGCGGACGCGAGTGGCGACTGCTTGAGAATTTCCCCCAGCACCGCTGGCGGTAATTTGCAGCCTCACCCTCCACCGTGCGAGAACCGGGTGAGCTTGATCTGCGTGGATTCCAGAGGTTTGTTCATTTTTCCCGTAAACTATACGCGATGACCGCCCGCATGGATGCACACACGGCCGCACATACGACCAGACAACCACCGCACGCGCCTAAACCCGGGCCTCGCGGGCCCGCGGCCGTAACCGTAGCACAACTGTCCGAGTTTGACGAGATAATCGACGTCCGCTCGGAGGGCGAGTTTGCGGAAGACCACATCCCGGGCGCCATCAGTTGCCCGGTGCTCGACAATGCGGAGCGCGCGCACGTCGGCGCCATTTACAAGCAGGTTTCTTCTTTCGAAGCCAAGAAAATCGGCGCCGCATTGATCAGCGCAAATATCGCTCATCACCTGCGCGACCGGTTCCAGGACCGGCCTCGTGATTGGCGGCCGCTCGTCTATTGCTGGCGCGGCGGCAGCCGCAGCGGCGCCTTTGCCCACGTGCTGCACCAGGTCGGTTGGCGCGTCGGCCAGCTCGCCGGCGGCTACAAGGCCTACCGGCGCGCGGTCGTCGCTGACCTGGCCGCCCTGCCGGCGCGGTTCGAGTGGCGCGCCGTGTGCGGGCTCACCGGCGCCGGCAAGAGCCGGCTGCTGCGCGCGCTTCACGACCGCGGCGGCCAGGTCCTCGACCTTGAAGCGCTCGCGGCGCATCGCGGCTCCGTGCTGGGCAATCTGCCGGACGCGCCCCAGCCGTCGCAGAAGATGTTCGACAGCCTGATCTGGACTGCGGTGCGCAGGTTCTCTCCGACGCGCCCTGTCTACGTCGAAGCCGAAAGCAAGCGGATCGGCAACCTGCGCCTACCCGAAGCGCTGATCGCAGCGATGTGGCGCAGCCCCTGTGTGGTGCTGCAGGCGCCGGCAGCCCTGCGTGTCGCCCTGCTCAAGGAGGAATACTCGCATTTCATCGCGGAGCCGGCGACGCTCATCGCCAAGCTCGAGTGCCTGTCCGGGTTTTACGGCCACGCCGCGATCGCCGCATGGAAAAAACTCGCGCTGGAGCAGCGCTGGGACGAACTCACCGAGGACTTGCTGGTGAAGCATTACGATCCGGCCTATACCCGCTCCACGCTCAAGCATTATCCCGCTTTGTCGGGCGCACTCCAGCTTGAACTCAGATCGACCGACGAGGCAGAATTCGTGCGCCTGGCGGTGCAGTGTCTCGAAAGCGAGAGGCGTGACCCGAGAGGCGGGAGGGAATAGGCGACAGACGTGAAGCGAAGACCCGGTGGAGCCGTAGGCGGTTATGCCACTCTCCTCTCATTTCGCCGGTCTTGACGCATGAAGCTCGGGCTCAAGATCGACGTCGTCACCCCGCGCGGCGCCCGGGAAGGCGTGCCGCGGCTGGTGGAGCTCCTCGCCAGGCACCACGCGGGCGCGACTTTCTTCTTCACTTTGGGACGGGACCATCTGTTCGGGCAGACCTGGCTGCCGGGCGGCGACGTGGGCCGGCGTTGCGCGGATGAGATACGTGCGGCACGCAGCGCCGGCTTCGAAGCCGGCATCCATGCATTCGATGCGGCGCGCTGGCGGCGGGCCGCCCCCGGCGCGGGTGCTGCATGGACGCGGCGCGAGATGCAATCCGCATGCGAACGTTACCAGGAGATCTTCGGCGAGCCCGCTCTGACGCACGGCGCCGCTGACTGGCAGATGAACCGCCACGCTTACCGTCTGACCCAGCGGCTGGGTTTCCGTTATTGTTCGGACACGCGCGGCATATGTCCTTTCGTTCCGGTCTACAACGCCGAGATCATCGCGTGTCCGCAATTGCCGACCACCCTTCCCGTCCTCGACGAGCTGATCGGCTTCAACGGCGTCACAACGGATAACGTGGCGGATCATGTGCTGCGCTTGTGCGCGGCGCCGCCCCCGGGCGGCCACGTCTACACCCTGCGCGCCGAGGTTGAAGGCATGAAGCTCACCCCCGTGTTCGACAAGCTGCTCAGCGGTTGGCGCGCGCAGGGCTATGTCCCGGTGGCGCTGCGCGATCTCGCGGACGACATCAATGTGGCGCGATTGCCTCGTCACTGCGTAATCGACGGCAACATACCCGGCCGCGCGCACACGGTGGCGCGGCAAGGCAAGGAATTTCTGTCGTAGCTTTCGACCCTTGCGTGCCGCTTTCATTTCAGTCAAGATTGGCGGCAACAGATGAATGTGAGGAATCAAGCGCCCGAATGCTAGACCAACCTGCGCCAGATTTTGAAATCCCTGCAACCGGTGGCAAGACCTTCCGCCTCTCGAGCGCCACAGGCAAACCCTTAGTCCTCTACTTCTATCCGAAAGACAACACTCCGGCCTGCACCACGGAAGGCCAGCAGTTTCGGGATCTCCATCCGCAATTCAGCAAGCTCGGCTGCGGCATCTACGGCCTGTCGCGCGACAGCGTGAAGTCGCACGAGAACTTCAAGGCCAAGATGAAGTTTCCGTTTGACCTGCTGTCCGACACCGACGAAATCGCGTGCAAGCTGTTCGACGTCATCAAGATGAAAAACATGTATGGCAAGAAAGTGCGCGGCATCGAGCGCAGCACCTTCGTGATCGACGCCCGGGGCGTGGTGCGCAAGGAATGGCGCGGCGTCAAGGTGCCGGGACATGTCCAGGAAGTGCTCGAATTCGTCAAAACCCTCAAGACCGGGTGAACGAATCAACGGGTGAACGATTGAATCCCCTCACCCCGACCCTTTCACCGGTCGCGGGGAGAAAGGGTTTTCCCGTTCACCCGCTCACCCGTTCACTCGTTCACTGTCCAGCTCAGAGAGAACCATGATCCAGCGCAAGCCTGCGTCAGTCGTCGCCCGTTTCCCCGCCCCGATCAAGCTGTTCGTGCTCGATACCAACGTGCTGATGCACGACCCCACCAGCCTTTTCCGCTTCGAGGAACACGACGTTTACATCCCGATGGCCACGCTCGAGGAACTCGACAACAACAAGAAAGGGGTTTCCGAAGTCGCGCGTAACGCGCGCCAGGCGAGCCGCTACCTCGATGAGCTCATCAGTCATGCCGAGTCGAGCATCGTCGACGGCATTGCGCTCGAGATCCACGGCGACAAGAGCGCCTCGGGCAGACTGTTCCTGCAGACCGAGGCGATCAACGGCGATCTCCCGGCGCGGCTGGCGAGCGGCAAAGCCGACAATCAGATCATCGGCGTGGTCAAGTACCTGCAGGAGATCCATGCCAAGCGCGAGGTGATCCTGGTCAGCAAAGATATCAACATGCGCATCAAGGCGCGCGCGCTGGGGCTCGCCGCCGAAGACTATTTCAACGACAAGGTGCTGGAGGATACCGATCTCCTCTACTCCGGCACGCGCGCACTGCCCGCCGATTTCTGGGACAAGCCCGGCCGGGAGATGGAATCCTGGCAACAGACCGGCCACACCTTCTACCGCGTAAAAGGGCCTCTGTGCTCGAGCCTGCTCATCAACCAGTTCGTTTTCCTGGAAGACGAGAAACCCTTCTATGCGCAGGTCAAGGAAGTGAGCGGCAAGACCGCGATTCTCCAGACGCTCAAGGACTACACCCATCACCGCCACAACGTGTGGGGCGTCACCGCGCGCAACCGCGAGCAGAACTTCGCGCTCAACATCCTGATGAATCCGGAAATCGATTTCGTCACCATGCTCGGACAGGCCGGCACCGGCAAGACGCTGCTGACACTCGCCGCGGGACTCATGCAGACGCTCGAGCACAAGACCTATTCCGAGATCATCATGACCCGCGTCACGGTGCCGGTGGGCGAAGACATCGGCTTTCTGCCCGGCACCGAGGAGGAAAAGATGAATCCGTGGATGGGCGCGCTCGAGGACAATCTCGACGTGCTCAACAAGACCGACGACGAGGCCGGCGAATGGGGCCGCGCCGCGACCCGGGATCTCATCCGCTCGCGCATCAAGGTCAAGTCGCTCAACTTCATGCGCGGCCGGACGTTCATCAACAAGTATCTCATCATCGACGAGGCGCAGAACCTGACGCCGAAGCAGATGAAGACGCTGATCACGCGCGCCGGGCCCGGCACCAAGGTCGTGTGCCTCGGCAATATCGCGCAGATCGACACGCCTTACCTCACCGAGGGCAGCTCCGGGCTGACCTATGTCGTGGACCGCATGAAAAGCTGGTCGCACAGCGGGCACGTGACGCTCGCCCGCGGTGAGCGCTCGCGGCTGGCGGATTACGCGGCAGAGGCTCTTTGAGCCTGTTCCAGGTTGTGGGTTTCCGGTTCGGGGTTATGGGACCTTGAACTCGGAACCGTGAACTCGGAACTTTGAACCCCGACGGCGGAACGCCCCGCTAGAACCGGTCGCCGCCCGCGTAGTTCTCGAAGCGCGTGTGTTTGCCGAGGAAGGTGAGATTGACTTTGCCGATGGGGCCGTTACGCTGCTTGGCGATGATGAGCTCCGCGACGCCTTTGCTCGGCGTGTCCGGGTTGTAGACTTCGTCCCGTTAGATGAAGATAATCAGGTCCGCGTCCTGTTCTATCGCCCCGGATTCCCTGAGGTCGGACATCATCGGCCGCTTGTCGGTGCGCGACTCGACGCTGCGATTGAGCTGCGACAGCGCGACGACCGGCACTTTGAGCTCCTTGGCGAGCCCCTTCAGCGAGCGCGAAATCTCGGCGATTTCGGTCGCCCGATTCTCTTCCCGTCCGCCACGGCTCGCCGACATGAGCTGCAGATAATCCACGACGATCAGGCTCAAGCCGCCGCTTTGCGCGCACTGCCGGTGCAGACGCCGGGCGCGCGAGCGCACCTCGAGCGCGTTCAAGCCCGCGGCGTCATCGATGTAGATTTGCGCCTCGTTCAGCTTGCCGACGGCATCGACCAGGCGCGACCAGTCATCTTCCTTGAAGGTGCCGGTTCTCAGTTCGTGCTGGTCGACGCGTCCGACCGAGCCCATCATGCGCATGGCAAGCTGTGCTCCGGACATTTCCATGCTGTACACGGCGGCCGCTTTTTTTTCCGCCAGCGCGACATGCTCGACGATATTCATCGCGAGGGCCGTCTTCCCCATTGACGGCCTGGCCGCGATGATGATCAGCTCGCCCGGCTGCAGCCCCGAGGTCATCCGGTCAAGATCGACAAACCCTGTCGCCAGCCCGATGATGTCGTTCTTGTTCTCGCGACTGTACAGCATGTCGATGCGCTCGACCGTTTCGGTGAGCAGCGGGTCGATCTTGACGAAGCCTTGCTGCGATTTGGCCCCGGCCTCGGCGATCTGGAACACTTTGGCCTCGGCTTCATCGATCAGCGCGCGAGCTTCCTTGCCCAGCGGATTGTAAGCCGAGTCGGCGATCTCGGTGCCGACGGCGGCGAGGTTGCGCATGACCGAGCGCTCACGCACGATTTCGGCATAGCGCCGGATGTTGGCTGCGCTCGGCGTGTTCAGGGCGAGCGAACCGATGTAGGCCTGGCCGCCGACATCGTTGAGCCTGCCGCTGCGATCGAGGCTCTCCGCGACTGTTAACGCATCAGCCGGCTTGTTGTTCTCGACGAGCTGCGCGATGTGCTGGAAAATCGTGCGGTGGTCAGCACGGTAAAAATCATTCTCACCCACGACATCGGAAACGCGATCCCACGCGCTGTTGTCGAGCAAGAGACCGCCAAGAACCGATTGTTCTGCTTCGATGGATTGCGGCGGGATCCGCGTTGCCTCGACTTGTGGGTCCTTGATGAGCGGAGTGACGACTTGAGCCATTTATCCTGCCACCTGAAGTTGCGCGAGCCCGTTTATTCCGACGGTTTATTTTTCGGCCTTTCGCGAGCAAGGAAAGGGCGAAAAAATCAATTTACCGAAAAAAAAGGGCTGTCGCCAGCCCTTTTTCGCGCTTTCGAAAAGCTGTTTCGAATTAGCGACTAAGCCTGCTCACCGAGCACCGACACGGTGATCGTGACCACCACGTCGGTATGCAGCGCGACCTTGAGCTGGTGATCGCCCACCACCTTGAGCGGGCCCTGCGGCATGCGGATCGCCGCTTTCGGTATTTCGAATCCCTGTTTCTTGAGCGTTTCCGAGATATCGAAATTGGTGACCGAGCCGAACAGCTTGCCGTCCACGCCCGCTTTCTGCGTGATCTGGATCATCAGTCCATCGAGCTTGGCGGCCTGTTCCTGCGCGGCGGCGAGTGCCTCACCCTGGGCTTTTTCAAGCTCGGCGCGGCGCTTCTCGAACTCGGCGAGGTTTGCAGGCGTGGCACGCCGCGCCTTGCCATGGGGGATCAGGAAGTTCCGCGCGAATCCTTCTTTCACCTTGACCACCTCGCCCAGCTGGCCGAGGTTCGCAACTTTCTCGAGGAGAATAACTTGCATATTTCTGCTCCTAATTTTTCATCCCTTCCCCCTCAGGGGGAAGGTTAGGATGGGGGTGGGGCAGCTTGCCCATACAGTAACCCATCCCCACCCTAACCCTTGAAGGGGAGGGAATAATGTTTAATGCAAATCGGTGTACGGTAGCAGCGCCAGAAAGCGCGCGCGCGCCACCGCTACGGAGAGCTGGCGCTGGTAGCGCGACTTGGTGCCGGTAATTCGCGCCGGAATGATCTTGCCGTTCTCGTTGATGAAGTCCTTGAGGAGATTGACGTCCTTGTAATCGACTTCCTTGATGCCTTCAGCGGTGAAACGGCAGAACTTGCGGCGGCGGAACAACTGCCCGCCCCGCGGGCCCTTCTTGTCCAATCCCTTGCCCTTGCCCTTACCTTTGCCTCTCGCCCTGCTCGATCCTAATCTTGGCATGATCTCATTCCTTTAACGTTTGTGCTTTCGTCACGTGCAATATGATGTGCGCGCTCATGCGGTTCTTGCGATTAAGAAATCCCTCGACGCGCACCGCGTGCCCCTGCCGCATGCGCGACATCGCCACCGCAACCTCGCCTACCGCCACCCCGCTCATTTCACACTCTACCTGGCGCTTGTAACCGGCCTCGAGCTGCTGCGATTTGTGCGCCAGCCTGAAATTGACCAATGGGATTCCGGCGGGCGTGTGGCGCAGCGGTTCGATGTCGACGAGTTCGCCGCTCAATGCGACCGCATTGACGTCCACTTAGGCGGCGGCCTCTTCAGACGCCGCCGCCTTGGCGGGCTCCTCGCCCGCCGTACTGAGCGACTTCGACTTCTCTTCCTTCATCATTGGCGAGGGCGAAATGACGGGGCCGCTCATCTTGACCGTGAGGTGGCGCAGCACCGCGTCGTTGAACTTGAATGCGTGCTCGAGTTCGTCGAGCGTCTCGCCGTCGCATTCTATGTTCATCAGCACGTAATGCGCCTTGTGGACCTTCTGGATGGGATAGGTAAGCTGCCGGCGTCCCCAGTCTTCGAGGCGATGGATCTTGCCGCCCTTGCCGGTAACCATCTGGCGATAGCGCTCCACCATCGCGGGCACCTGCTCGCTCTGGTCCGGATGGACGATAAAAACGACTTCGTAATGTCGCATTCAGTAGTCTCCTTATGGGTTAAGCCTCCCGTCATGCGAGAAACGGTGAGGCAAGGACTAATCGGTTTCTCGGTTCTGAGTTCTAGGTGAGGACTCTGAACCCCGGCCCGCGCGTATACGCGGTGCGGCTTCGCGACCGCGGACCGAAGGGGCGCATTATACCGGAAGTCGAAGGAATTTCAAGTGGTTAGAAACAGAAGATCGGCATACCCGGCAACCGGCAACGGCGCGGGGGCGAACACGACGTCGACGCCGAAGAGCGGCGATTCATCCCAACCGACGCTGGCGGCGGGTCTCGGCCAGGCAGATGCCGGCGGACACGGAAACGTTGAGGCTTTCGACCGCTCCGAGCATCGGGATGCGCACCCGTTCGTCGCAATGCTCGCGTGTGAGCCGGCGCATGCCCTCGCCTTCCGCGCCCAGCACCCATGCAAGCGCGCCCTGGAGCTTCGCCGAATAAAGATCTTGCTCACCTTTCTCATCCGCGCCGATGAGCCAGATCTCGCGTTCCTTCAGCTCGCGCATGGCGCGCGCAAGATTGGTGACCGCGATATAAGGGATGGTCTCGGCGGCGCCGCTCGCGACCCTGGATACGGTGGCGTTGAGGCCGACCGCGCGATCTTTGGGCGCGATCACCGCGTGTACACCCATCGCGTCCGCAACTCTGAGGCAAGCACCGAGGTTATGCGGGTCGGTCACGCCATCGAGAATCAGC
>Ga0153915_10003412_pt1 | contig 14600 bp, 14 predicted proteins | sample Opewatmetagenome_2_FD_107003 | JGI IMG/M metagenome (GOLD analysis project Ga0153915, IMG submission 107003) | Freshwater wetland microbial communities from Ohio, USA - Open water 3 Core 3 Depth 3 metaG | ecosystem: Environmental > Aquatic > Freshwater > Wetlands | place: USA: Ohio, Lake Erie...
CCGCCACCGCCGGGTAGACGCCGAACCATGCCTCGGGAAGGCCAAGCGGATCCGGGAGGCGCCCCGGGATTCTCTCGATCAGCCTGACGGCATCGTAGCCCAGCCAACCGACCGCGCCCCCGGCGAACGGTGGAAGGTCCTCGAGCGGCGCACGCCCCGGGCGGGTCAGCACGCCCCGAAGCACGTCGAGAGGCGCGCCCTCCGCCTCCACGCCGTCCACGCTCACTCGACCGTTGCGCAATGTGACAAGGCGGGAGGGGTCGGAGCCGGCGAACGACCACCGCGCCACCCGTTCGCCCCCTTCGACGCTCTCGAGCAGGAAGGGGTGGCGACCGGCGCGCGCGAGACGCAGCAACATGCCGGTTGGCGTCACAGTGTCCGCGGTCAGCTCACGCACCACCGGCACAACGAGGTGGTGCGCCGCGAGTGCGGCAAACTGGGCGCGGGTGGGACGGATCACCGGGAGCCTTCCGCGGTGCGTGAGGGTCTGCCGACGGCGTCAAGGCCGCTCAAACCGTCCCCCGACTCCCGGCACGCAGCGACTCCACGTGCAAGGGAAACTTCTCCTCCGCTGCAAGGGTGGCGGCGGCGCGGGCAAGGGCCCGGTAGCGGTGTGCCGCCACCCGCACCACTGCGGTGCGGTGCACGAAGTCCCACACCCCGAGAGGCGAGGAGAAGCGCGCCGCCCCGGCCGTCGGCAACACGTGGTTGGCGCCCACGACGTAGTCGCCAACCGCCGCCGGCGCCCACGGGCCCAGGTACACCGTCCCGGCACGCTCGATGGCATCCAGCAGGCGCAGCGGTTCCTCGACGAGAAGCTCGACGTGCTCGGGCGCGATGCGGTTCACGACGTCGCATGCCGCCGCGAGGTCAGGCACCAGGAGGATCGCCCCCCACTTCTTGACGGCCTGCCTGGCCGCGGCGCCCTTTGGCAGGGTCCGGATACGGTTGGCGACGCGACGGCTCACCTTCTCCGCGAGGGACTTGGAGGGTGTGACGAGCACCGCCAGTGCGTCGCGGTCGTGCTCGGCCTGGGCCAGCAGGTCGGCGGCCACGATCTCGGGCTCCGCGTGGCTGTCGGCGACCACCGCGACCTCCGTCGGGCCCGCCACGCCGTCGATGCCCACGATTCCGCAAACGAGCCTCTTGGCCACGGCGGACCAGCGCCCTCCCGGTCCCACGATTTTGTCCACCGGCGTCACCGAGTCCGTGCCGTAGGCCAGCGCCGCAATCGCGTGAGCGCCGCCCATCAGGTAGACCTCGTGCAGCTCGAGGCGATCCAGCAGATAGCGCAGCTGCGGGGAGGAGAGGAACGCTCGCGGTGGGGTCGCCACGGCGATGCGTGGCACACCCGCGATGCGCGCCGGCACCGCCGCCATCATGAGCGAGGACATATACACCGCGGAGCCACCGGGCACGTAGATGCCCACCGACTCGATGGGCCGCACGCGGATTCCGAGGTCACCGCCATCCTGTTCGATCGTGTAACCCTTGGGCATCTGCGGCTCATGAAACGCCTTCAGGTTGGCGAGGGCCAGCTCCACCGCCTTTACAAAGTCGTCCCCGACCTCCTCATCGCCCTCGACCGGACCCTGGACGTGGAGGCTTTCCATCGGGAGCCCCTTGAGATCGTGCTGTCGTACGTACGCAACCAGCGCCTTGTCGCCGCGCTTCGCGACCGCCGCCACCACCTTGCGCACCTTGTCCTCGAACTGCGGGGAGAACACCTCGGTCATGCGGTTCTCCAGCCGAGCCAGGTACTTCTCGCCCTTCTCCTCCGTGCTGCGCAGAACCTTCATGGTCGTCCTCCCAGCATCCGCCAGGATGCGCGGATCCCTTCGCCCCCACGAGTAGCTCCACTGAGCCCGTCACAACCTGCGGCGCTGCTCCCAGCCGATCGTGCGTCGGGCGCAGCCCATTGTCGCGCAAGGTGCGTGGCGTTTCCACAATCACCGGGCTCCGCGCCTGCGTGGGACGGAGCCGCTGCCATCACCCTCCAGCCACGTCGAGCCCGAGGGCTGCCGCCATGGCCCGCACCGGCGGCGCCACACCGGTCATCGCCGCGAACTGCGAGATTGCCTGAAAGAGCAGCACATCGCGCCCACCCACGAAACGCCAGCCCCGCGTCGCCGCGAGCTTCTCCAGAAACGTCGGCACGGGGCCGTACGGCATGTCCACGACCAGCCCCCCCTGGGGCAACCGCAACGATTCGAGCCACGCGTCCGGCCTCCCGTCGGCGCCGGCCGGCGTGGCGTTGATCACCACCGCGGCGCGCTCGCTTGCCCCCACATCGGTGACGACCGCTCCGAGCCTGGCCGCCGTCTCGCGTGCGCGGGCCGCGTCGCGCGCCGCGATCGCCACCCGCGCGCCCGCGAGCTGCAGCGCCACAACGGCCGCCCGCGCGGCCCCACCCGCGCCCAGGACAAGCGTCCGCGATCCCCGCAGCTCAACCGCCTCCTCGGCGAGAACCCGGGTGATGCCGTCGATGTCCGTGCAGTCACCCAGCACCTTGCCGGGACGCGGAAGCACGGTGTTGACGGCCTCTGCGCGCCGGGCCCGGGGCGCAAGCAGGGTGCAGCGCTTCGCGGCCTCCCCCTTCCAGGGCATGGCCACTGCGAACCCGCCCACCGAGAACCCCAGGTCGTCGAGGCACGACTCGCCCGACGGCCGCAGCAGCACGTCCAGCTCTGCCGGCTCGGCGACCTCTAGGGGCACGAATACGTTCGGGAGGCCGAGTGCTCGGTAGGCGGCCGCGTGCAGTCGCGGCGACAGCGACGCTCCAACCTGCGAGCGGAGCACTGCGAACAGCCGCCTCGGCGGCCCGGACAGATGCCCGATCAGCGCCAGCATCTCCTCGGGGAGGTACTGCCCGGGTGCGGCAACCCTTGCCGCGTCCCAGGCCGCGTACGCCATGGGGGCCCCCAGCAGCGGCCCGAGGAGACGGGTCGCGCGGCCCGCTTCGCCGGTCGCGAACACCACCACCCGCCGTGCAGGGCGGCTTACCTTGTCGAGGGCGAGTGTCAGGTGCAGCACCGCCACCACATCGGAAAGCGTCGTCGCCGTCGGCACGACCTTGATGAAACGGGTTCCCGCGGCAAGCATCGCCGCTGCGTGTCGTTCCAGGTCGGCCGCCACGCCGCGCGTGAAGTGCGCGGACAGGATCACACGGTCGCAGGGGACCACCGCGTCCACCAGCTCCCCGTCGCGGGCCGCCTCGAGGTCGAAGAGCACAGCCGGGAGGGAGGCCGCGCGCTGGAAGAAGCGCCGGCGCTCGGCCGGCTCATCGGGGCCCTCACCGCCTTCGGCGCGCGAACGCAGGGTCACCACAACCGGCAGCGGTGAGGCCGCCACCAACGACGCGAGGTTGAGGTCCCTTTCAAGCAGATCGGCGCGCAGCTCGACCGAGGTTGCACCGGAGGGTGGGCGACGTACCTCCTCCGCCGGGTCGATCCGGGAAGCCGGGACGAAGGTAGCGACGATCTCCATCAAGAAGAACCTCCCCGCCGGGTGCGGAGAGGTTGTCTTTCACTGGGGCCCTGTCTCCCCGCTGGTGCCCGGCGCCCAAGCGGGGTGCCGCGCCCTCGTGACGCTAGAGCACCCCGTCGCAGGCTGTCAACCTGAAACCTCCGGACACGGTCGTTTGCGCTACGATGGAGCCGGCGTCACGCCAGGAAGACCGCCGGATCCTGTTCGGAATCTCCAGGAGCTGTGCCTTCCCCCGGGCTGCCTCAACCGACGAGACGCCGGAGAGCGACCACATGAGCCACCCGTGGCACGACGTCCACATCGGTCCGCAGGCGCCGGAGGAGTTCCTGGCGGTGATCGAGATTCCGAAAGGAAGCAAGGTCAAGTACGAGCTCGACAAGGAGACCGGCCTCCTGCGGGTTGACCGAATCCTCTCCTCCTCGGTGATCTACCCTGCGAGCTACGGCTTCATTCCGCAGACGTTGGGCGACGACCACGACCCGCTCGACGTGCTTGTGCTGATGCAGGAGCCGGTGGTGCCGCTCTCGATCCTGCGCGTGCGCCCGATCGGGATGATGACGATGCTCGACCAGGGCGAGAACGACGAGAAGATTGTTTCTATCCACCTCGACGACCCCGAGTACCGCGAGTACACCCACATCCGCGAATTGCCCGCCCACCGGATGAACGAGGTGCGCCGGTTCTTCGCGGACTACAAGGCGCTCGAGCACAAGGAGGTCCTGGTCCAGGACTTCCTCGGCCCAGACGAGGCAAAGAAGGCGGTCACGCACGCGATGGCCCTCTACGAGACGCTCTACTCCCACCGGGACGGGCAAAAGCCGCGCAGCTAAGCTCAGGGGCGCCTTGGCGACCCGGCCGAGATGATCATGAAGTGATGAAGTTACGCGCTGGTGAGTGCGGCGCGGGCGCGGGTGGCCATCTCCTCGGGGGTCATCGGGACGCGCGGGGCCGGGTCGGTCTCACCGGCGTCCACCGCAAGATTGAGGAGCGCAGGGCCTCTGGCGGCGAGCCACGACTCCACTGCACCCCGCGTGTGCTCGCCGGAGGAGGAGCGGCGCGCCCACAGGTACCCTGCGCCCAAAGCGGCCGCTGCCAGGTCTACCATCCGCGAGAGCGCCGGCTGCCCGCCGGTGGTTGCGTAGCACCCGTTGTCGAGAACCAGGTGGTAGAGGTTCGCGGGCTTGAGCCCACCGACCATCGCGAGCCCGCCGAAGCCCATGAGGAGGTTGCCGTCGCCGTCGAGGGCGACGACGCGCTCGGTGCGCGTCATCGCGAGACCGAGGGCGATCGAGGCCACCTGCCCCATCGAGCCGAGCATGTAGAACGTCCGCCGGCGGTCGAGCGCGCGGTACGCCTCCCGTGAGATCGCCCCGTCGGCCGCCACCACGATGTCCCCGTCCGCGAGCGAAGACAGTGTGAGCGCGACGGCCTCCGCGCGGGTCATACGTCGGCCTCCTTGCCCACAAGCAGCACGGCGGGCGTGCGCTCGCGCTCAGAGGCCTCGACCAGCCAGTGCGCCTCGGCCTCATGTTCGCCCGTGTGTGCCTCGCGCCACGGGATTCCGAACAGATCCAGGAGCCGGCGGGTGCCCTGGCCCAGGATGCGGTGCTCCTCGTAGTCGGTCGGGGCCCCGCGGTCGGAGACCACCATCGGCAGCGGGATCCGGTACATGAGATGCAGTGAGGTCAACACCTCCAGGCAGTAGCCGAGGCCCGAGTTCTGCATCGCCGCCAGCGCGCGCCGCCCCCCCAGCCAGGCGCCCGCGCACGCAGCCACTGCGTGATCCTCACGGACTGCGGGGAGAAAAAAACCCGCGGGCAGCTCCGCGCACCCCGCGAACAACTTCTTTAGGTACGAGCACGGCACGCCCGCCACGAACCCGACCCCCGCCTCCAGCAGCGCATCGAGTCGCCGGGATGCGCTCACTCCCTGCTCTCCGGGGCCAGTAGCTCGGTGTCAGGGGTCGAGTCGGGAGTGATTCGGGGACCCGACTTCACGTCCTCGCGGATGATGAGGTCGAGGAACATGTCGCGTACCCCCGCCTTGCCCCGCTGCTTGTAGACGCGCGCAACGTCGCGGGCCGACAGTTTGATCCCGGTCATCGTGTGGAGGTACTGCGTGAACACCCTCGGGCGCGACAGGAAGCTGACGACCAGCAGCAGGAGCAGGACGCCCACGCTGACGATCAAGAACGTGTTCATTTGAGGGGAAAGCTCAATCATCGCGTGAATCCTCCTCGCTGCCGTTCTCCTGAGTGGCGTCCACCTCTCCGAAGTAGTCCGCGGGGACCAGAACCTCGCGCCCGCGTGAGCCCTGCGAGGGGCCCACAACCCCCTCCTGCTCCATCATGTCGAGCAGCCTCGCCGAGCGGGCGTACCCGAGGCGCAGCTTACGCTGGATGTACGACGCCGAGGCCTTGCGCGAGGCCACGACCAGGCGGGCCGCCTGGTTGTACATCGGATCGTCCCAGTCCTGTGCGCCGCCCATGGCCGCGCCGGGCTCCGGCTCCTCGAGGACCTTCGGGTCGAACTCAGGCTTGCCCAGGCGCCTTAGGTGCTTGAGGACGGTAAGGATCTCCTCCTCACGCACCAGGCAGCCGTGCAAACGGATCGGGCGCGAGGTCCCCGCCGCCAGGTACAGCATGTCGCCCTGGCCGAGCAGGCACTCGGCCCCCTCGGTGTCCAGGATGGTGCGCGAGTCGAAGCGCGTGCGCACCTTGTAGGAGATCCGGCAGGGGAAGTTGGCCTTGATCACCCCGGTCACGATGTCCACGCTCGGGCGCTGCGTCGCGAACAGGAGGTGGATCCCTACGGCGCGAGCCATCTGCGAGAGGTGACCGATCGAGTCCTCCACCTCGGTTGGGCAGGTCATCATCAGGTCGGCCAGCTCGTCGATGATGATCACGATGAACGGCAGCGGCCGCAGCGTCTCGGCGCCAGCGGTCCGGGCAGCCACGCCGCGCGCCTCGGTGTCGGCAAGCAGGGCGTTGTACTGGCTCAGGTTCCGCACCTTGCAGGCGGCCAGCAGCGCATACCGCTCGCGCATCTGCCGCACCGCCCAACGCAACGCTCGTGCCGCCTCCTTGGGGTCCGAGATGATCGGAGTCAGGAGGTGGGGCAGCTTCTCGTAAATTCCCAACTCCACCTGCTTGGGATCGATCAGGATGAAGCGCACCATCTCCGGCGTGGCCTTGAAGAGGATCGACATGATCATCGAGTTGATGCCGACGCTCTTGCCCGAGCCGGTGAAGCCGCCGATCAGCAGGTGCGGCATGCGCTGCATGTCGGTGACGAACGGCCGCCCGTGAATATCCTTGCCGAGCGCCAGCGTCAGCGGGGAGGCCGAGTGCACGAACTTCGAGGATTCGACGATCTCACGCAGCACGATCGTCTGCCGCTCCGGGTTGGGCACCTCGATCCCCACGGTGGCCTTGCCCGGGATCCTCTCGATGCGGACGGCCTCCACCTGAAGGCCGAGCGCGAGGTCCTCCTCCAGCCGGACGACCTGCGCGTACTTCACGCCCGCCGCGGGGCGGAACTCGTAGGTCGTGATGACCGGCCCTGGCAACACGTCCTCCACCCTGCCCTCGACCTTGAATTCCAGGCACTTCGCCTCTACGTGCTCGCGCATCGCGGCCAGTTGCTTGGGGTCGAGCTCCGGCGCCGGCGGGGGCTGCAGCAGCATCGTCTTTTCCGGCAGAGGGGAGGCGGGCGTCTCGCCGACGAAATCAAAGACCTCCTGCACCGCAAGCGGCTCGACTCGCGGCGCGGATGGCCGGCGCGGCCTGGGTGGTGCGGCCCTCCGCTCCGGCGCGGTGGCGGACCTGACCGGCGCCGGCGGCTCCTCCTCGCTGATCATGGCCACCTGGTGCAGGCGCCTTATCCGGAACCTCCCGTCGCCCGTCTTCTCGCGGGCCACCAGAGCCGGGCGCGGCGCGGACGGGTGGCGCTCCTGGTGACGCCGCAGCAGCTCGTGGCGCATGTCGTCCCTACGACTATCCTCCCTGCGGCGTGCCCAGCGGGCGGAGAACTCGGAGCGCTTGCGGTTGACGAGCTCCCCCGTGCCCGTGAAAACCTGCGCCAGCGAGCCACGGATGCCGAACACCACCCCGGCCACCAGCGCGCCGGCGCACAGCGCCAGCGTGCCTATCGGCCCGAGCGACTCGTTCAGGCCGGCAACGACCAGCCGGCCCACCTCCCCGCCCAACTCCAGTTCACCACCTCGGTAGGATGCGCGCCCGGCGAGCGCGGTCAGGAGGCCGGCTCCCCCGACCACGGCGACGGCCCATGAGCCTCCCTGGATGCCCGGCGACTCCAGCTCTCTCCCGCGCAACCAGTGCCATCCCACCGCAATCATCGCCACCGGCACCGCCAGCGCGGGGACGCCCAGGAGACCGACCAGGATACCCGCCACCGCCGCCCCACCGTGGGAAAGGAGGTTGTGGACCACGTCGCTGCCGGCTGAGAAGAGCGAGGGGTCGAGGGGGTGGTAGGTCAGCACCGCGAGCAGCACCAGAGCCCCGATCAGGCCCAGGAGGTAGCCCGCAATCTCGCGCGTGATCTCTTCCCGCGTGCGCGCCATCACCAGACCCCCCAGAGCCTCAAGGCCACGATGAGCGCGGCCAGGGGCAACAAGTAGTAGGCAAACAGGTGCAGGCGTCCCTGCTGGACCAAACGCCGGGTCAACACCAGTGCGGCGAACCCCACCACCGCCGCAGTAAGCGTGCCGGCAACGACCGGCCCCATGAACTCCCTGGCGCCCGCCAGCTCGGAGCGGTGCGTCCACCCCTCCACCACGGCCGCGCCGAGGATGGCGGGGATCGAGAGCAAGAACGAGAAGTCGGCCGCCCAGCGCCGCGAGAGTCCGGCCCCTAGCCCCGCCACGATCGTCGTCCCCGAGCGCGACATCCCTGGGAGCAGGACAACCACCCCCTGGGCCAGGCCAACGAACGCCGACGCGCCCCAGGTCATGCCGGGCCCATCGATCCCGCCGCTGGCCGGCCGCACTGCGACGAGCAGCACTGCTGTCACGACGAAACCGGCGGCGATCAGCAACGGGTACTGGATTGACTCTTCCGCCCACCGGCGCAGCGGTAGCGCCAGTGCCGACGTTGCGGCCATCGCGAGCACCAGGTGCGCCCCGAGGCGGACGAGGTACCGCTCACGGACGGCCTCCACGATTTTCTTCCACTCGAGAGCAACGATCGCCACGACCGTTCCGAGGTGAAAAGAGACGTCGAACACGAGGCCGGGCTGGGAGAACCCCGGCATCAGGGCCTGCGCCAGCGCCAGGTGTCCGCGCGAAGACACCGGCAGAAACTCGGTGAGGCCCTGGATCGCGCCGAGCAGAACAGCCTGAGCGACCGTCATGCTAGAGCTCCACGACCAGCGCCACGACCACGGGACGACGGCGCGTGCGCCGACGCAGCTCGCTTCGCAGCCACCGGCTCATTGTACTGCGCAGCCACTCGGGATCGCGGCGTGCGAGCGCTCCGGCACGGGCAAGCTCGCCGGCAAGACCGGCGAGCAGGTGGTCGCGGACAGCCGGGGAGAGCGGCATACCCGAGACGTGCAGCTGCGGCTCCCCCACAGGGCCCTGGCCGGTGCACGAGCATGGCAGCACCGCGACCACCAGCCCCTCGCGCGCAAGCGACCGGCGGTGGTGCAGCACGGCGGGATCGAGCACCTCTTCTCCGACGTCGTCGAGCAGAATCCGGCCCACCTGCCTGACCTCACCGGTGGTGATGACCTGCCCGCCGTGCCACGCCAGCTCCTCGCCGTTCTCCGCCACAATCGTCATGATGCCGCGGCGGCGAGCGATGTCGGCCACGGCCTCCAGGTTGCGGCGTCTGCCGTGCACGGGCACCACGACCTTGGGCCTCATGAGGTCGAGCAGGCGCTCCAGCTCGCTCCGGTGCGGGTGCCCGGAGGCGTGGATGGGAGCCTCCGCGGACGTGACCACCCGCGCCCCACGCCGCACGCAGTGGTCGAAGAGCTGGGCGAGCCGGCGCTCGTTGCCGGGGATGATGCGCGCCGCGTGGAGCACCGTGTCGCCCGCGCGCAGTCGCAGGCCCGGGAGCAAGTCCACCGCGAGGCGGGAAAACGCGGAACCCGGCTCCCCCTGTGAGCCGGTTGCGACCACCACGATCCGGTCGCGCGGCAGCTTGGGAAGCTCGCGGGCCGGCCGCAGCAGCCCCGGGGGCAACCTCAGCCCTCCAAGCTGCCCCTGCACCTCCAGCGACTCCACCAGGCCACGCCCTACCGGCACGACGACCCTTCCCGCCTGGGCGGCGGCCATCGCCACCTGCCGGAAGCGCCCCAGATGCGAGGCGAACGAGACCGCGATGACCGCTCCTCGCGCGCCCCGTACCTGCTCCTCGAGGGTTGCCGCGACCTGGTCCTCCCCCGGCGGCTCGGCCTCGACAAGGGCGTTGGTGGCGTCGAGCAGGAGTAGGTTCACCCCCGCGTCCCCCCACCCCGCCAGCGCCTCCGCCGAGGTCGTCTCGCCCAGCGCCGAGGCGGCGAGGCGGAGGTCGGTCGCCAGTACCAGGGTGCCGGGCTCCCCGTCTAACCGCAGCACGACCGCGCCGGGGATTGAGTGCGATACCGGCAGCGCCTCGACCGCGAACTGGCCTGCCCGCTGACCCGTGCCTCCCTTGAGCTCGCGGGCGGCGAGGGGCTCGCCGTTGGAGAGCGCCCGGCGGGCCCATGCGAGGGTTGTGCGGCTGGCAAGGATCTCGACCGCGGGGAACGCCTCGCGCAGGAACGCGAGGCCCTTGATGTGGTCGTCGTGGGCGTGGGTGACGATCACCGTCTGGGGTCCGTGCCCACCAAGAGCGGCGAAGTCGGGCACCTCGTAGCCGACGCCGAACGCTGCGAGGTCCGAGAACGCGGCGCCGGCGTCGATTAGCAGGTTGCCGCCGGACTCCGGTTCGATGAGCAGCGAGTTTGCCCCGAACTCGCCGAGCCCACCCAGGGCCAGCAGACGTGTCGCCATCACGCACTCCCTGACGCCGGCAACGCCCCGGCGAGGGCGAGCCAGAGCTCGAGGGAGGGATCCTGGGGGCGCATGTCGTCCTGGGCTCCCACGGCCACCAGCGCTGCGACGATCTCGTCGAGCGATCCGACGGACGCCAGCGCGTTGGCGAGCTTCTTCCGGCGATGGGTGAACGCGACCGAGGCGAGTCCGAGGGCCCTCTCGACCGTGCCGGGTGGGGCGGGCGGCGGGTGCAATGCCAGACGCACAACGGCGGAGGTCACCCGCGGCGGCGGCGAGAAGCAGCGGGGCGGGACGGTAAACAGGAGCTCGGCCCGCGCGTATGCTTCAGCCTCCAGGGTGAGCAACCCGCGCTCCGCCCCTCCGTCCGGAGCCACCAGTCGCCGCGCGACCTCAACCTGCACCATCACGACAAGCACCGTGAAAAGGTCGTGACGCGGCAGCAAACGCCTGAGAATCGGCGTTCCGACGCTATACGGGAGATTGGCCGCGACCTGCCATGGGCCCCCTTCCGCCAGCCCGTCGAGGTCGTGGGCCAGGCCGTCCCCGTGGCGGACGTCGAGGTGTGCAGGGCGTCCAAGGCGTCCCGGAAGGGCGACCGCCAGCCGTTCGTCCAACTCCACTGCTCGGACCATCGAAAAGCGCTCCAGCAAGGGGCGGGTGAGATCGCCTCTCCCCGGCCCGATCTCCAAGACCCTGGGCGGCGTGTCGGCGAGAGCGGCCACGATGGCGTGTGCAGTTGCAGGGTCGCGCAGAAAGTGCTGGCCGAGCCTCTGCCGCCGACCGCGCAAGGTTGCCACCCCCTCCCGTCACGCCTACAATAGCGCGCCCCGGCGGTGCCGGGGCGGCGGAATCGGCAGGATCTCCGCGATCTTGTCAGCGTCGGGGGATAGGGCTAGACGGCGAAAACGTGCCGGGCCCCCGGAAGGAAGGGGAACACAGAATGGGCGGAAATGTCTCGCACATCACGGATGCCACCTTCGAGTCCACGGTGATCAACAGCGACAAGCCGGCAATGGTGGACTTCTGGGCCACCTGGTGCGGCCCGTGCAAGATTATCGCCCCCCACGTCGAGGCACTGGCCGACGAGTTCGCCGGCAAGGCCGTCATCGCCAAGCTGGACGTCGACTCCAATCGCCAAAGCGCCATCAAGTTCGGGATCCAGTCGATTCCCACCCTGCTGTTCTTCAAGGGCGGGAAGGTGGTGGACCGAGTATTGGGTGCCGTCGACAAGAAGGTAATCAAGGAGAAATTGACCGCCCTCCTGTGAGACGTAGTGGCGCGGGCGTCCTCGCGAGCGGAGCGAGGGCCGCTGCGCCTGGTTCGCGGGGATCGCGCCAAGTGGCACACCGGCATTCCCGTGCCGAGAACTGAGTATGGGCAAACCGGAACTTCACACGTTCCAGGGACCGCGGGGGGCCGTCGCCTTTGAGCGGTGGGGCGGCGGGACTCCGCTGCTTCTGATCGCCGGTCTCGGGTCCCGCGCTCGCCTCTGGGGCGAACTCCCGCGACTGCTCTCCGAGCGCTTCACCGTGCTTGCCCCCGACAACCGGGGGGTGGGCGGCTCGAGCGGCGGCGATCCGTTCACCCTCGAGGGGAGCGCCGATGATGCCGCGCTGGTGCTCGCGGATGCCGGCTTCTCGGCGTCCGGCGTCGTCGGCGTGTCGATGGGCGGCCTGATCGCGTGCCAGCTTGCAGCCCGACACCCGGAAGCGGTCCAGCGCCTCGTGGTGGCTTCCTGCGGCGCCCGCCTCACCCCCTCCCACGCGCGCGTGCTGCGCTTCTTCGAGTTGGCCTTCACGCGCCTTTCCCCCGAAGAGGCTGCCCAGGCCCTGATGACCTTCGCCTTCGCGAGCACGTTCGCAGACCGCTACCCCGGCTTCGTGGATCAGGCCGCGCACCTGTGGACGCTCGACACGGAAGATCAGCCAGGTGCCCTGCAACAGCTTGCCCACCTGAAGGCGGGGTGGGACCTGCGGCCGCAACTCGGTAGCATCGCCTGCCCGACGCTCGTTCTCGCGGGGGAACTCGACCTGCTGGCACCTGCAGCCTCGACCCGGGAGCTGGCCGCCGCGATCCCCGAGGCGCGGTTCCGGGAGGTGCCGGGGGCGGCACATTCGGTCCTGGCCGAAGGAGGCAGCGCTCTCCTGAACGAGGTCATCGAGTTCCTCTCGACTTGAGGTGGAAACCCAGGGAAGAGTCGAGAGTTAAGAGTCAGGAACTTCAGCAATCCGAAATCCCCACCGCCCAAAGCAAATGCGGCTCGACCGGCTAGAATCCCGGCCGTGGACGAGCACCGGGGCCGGGAGGCCGGAGTCGGCCCGCTGGAGCCTGCACTCGAGGAGCTGCGGGGGCGGCTGGGGGCCGACCTGGATGCGCTGATGGCGGTGGTGGGAAGCCTGAGCCAGAAACAGGCCGAATGGAGGCCTGCGACTGACCGCTGGTCGGCGGGCGAGGTGCTCCACCATCTTGTTCTCTCCAACCGCTCGTTCGCGCGCGTCGTCGCCAAGCTCGTGGCGCGGGGGCGGCGCGAGGGGCTGGCCGCCCGCCCGGACGCGCGCCGCTCGTGGCCTCGGTTGCGCGGGATCTCCGACGTCGCGGCCTCGGGTCCGGTCAAGAACCCAGACAGGGTCACGCCGACCCACGGCCTGCCAATAGAGCAGCTTCGCCGCGAGCTGGTCGAGTCGCACCAGGCCGTCGCGGCGCAGATACCGGGCCTCGCCGGGCTCGACATGGGCGTCCTGCGCTTCCCGCATCCGCTGGGGTTCGAGCTAAACCTCTTTCAGTGGGTCGACATCACCGGCGCCCACGAGCGCCGCCACCTGCACCAGATCGAGACGCTGCTGGCAGCCAACGGGTTCCCGCCCGCGAATTCCTGAGGCGTGCAGGGGGCTTGCCAGACGGGTGCGCCGTGTCCGTTTCGCTTCGTTACACTGCGGCCGTGCGCGTCCGGGCGCGAGGCCGTGTGCCGCTCGGGGGCCACTTCGGAGGTGTGACGTGCGTCTGTGCCGACTGGAAGTTGCGGGCGTCCCGCGCTGGGGGGTGATCGAGGGCGAACTGGTGACGCTGCTGGCGGAGTCCCCGTGGGGTGAGGTGCGAAAGATCGCGGGTGCGATGTTGCTCGCCACTGCGAAGCTGCTCCCCCCGTGTGAGCCCACCAAGGTTGTGGCCGTCGGTCTCAACTACCGCGCCCACGCCGCTGAGATGGGCAAGGAGTTGCCCGAGGAGCCGCTGCTCTTCCTCAAGGCCCCTTCATCGCTGCTGCCCCCCGGCGGGACCGTGGTACTGCCCAGGCAGTCGAGCCGGGTGGAGCACGAGGGGGAGCTGGCGTTGGTCATCGGCAGGATGGCGTCCAGAATAAACGTCTCGCACGCCCTGGAGTACGTGAGGGGATTCACGTGCCTGGACGACGTGACGGCCCGAGACATCCAGCGCAAGGAGAAGGTCTACGCGCGCGCCAAGGGCTTCGACACGTTCTGCCCGGTCGGACCGTGGCTGGAAACAGAGATCGCCGACCCGCAGGCGCTTTCCATCGAGCTGCGGGTCAACGGCGAGGTGCGCCAGAAAGGCTCAACCGCCGACATGATCTTCTCGGCGGCCGAGGTGGTTGCTTTCGTCTCGCACATCATGACGCTTTACCCGGGTGACCTGATTACCACCGGCACCCCGCCTGGCGTCGGCCCGCTGGCGACCGGGGACAGCGTCGAGGTGGAGATCACAGGGATCGGTGTCCTCCGCCACAACGTCAGCGCCGCTTGACGGAGACCCGGGACGTTGGTATTTTTCTCCCCCGCCCAGGAGACCGGGCGTCGAGCGGGAATAACTCAGTGGTAGAGTGCGACCTTGCCAAGGTCGAAGTCGCGGGTTCAAATCCCGTTTCCCGCTCCATCCATCTATTGCGGGGGGCTCTGCGGCCCCCCGCGCCATTTACCCGCCGCAGAAGTGCCCCCCGAACCCCTCGCGCTCCGCGGGAGTGAATCCCGCTCCGCGCCTATTGCGGGGGCTCTGCGGCCCCCCGCGCCATTTACCCGCCGCAGAAGTGCCCCCCGAACCCCTCGCGCTCCGCGGGAGTGAATCCCGCTCCGCGCCTATTGCGGGGGCTCTGCGGCCCCCCGCGC
>Ga0153915_10003413_pt1 | contig 14600 bp, 5 predicted proteins | sample Opewatmetagenome_2_FD_107003 | JGI IMG/M metagenome (GOLD analysis project Ga0153915, IMG submission 107003) | Freshwater wetland microbial communities from Ohio, USA - Open water 3 Core 3 Depth 3 metaG | ecosystem: Environmental > Aquatic > Freshwater > Wetlands | place: USA: Ohio, Lake Erie...
TAAACGGTGAGGTCCGCGTTGTCATCCTGGTCGTCGTGCATCGTCCAGTTGATCGTGTGAGAGGAGCCCTTGAACCACTCCTCCCCTCCGACAGGCGAGATTATCGCGACGCTCGGGGGGGTGTTCGGCGGTGGCGGTGCCCGGATGGTGAACGGTCCGCTCTGGTCCCATCCCTTCAGGCCTGCGGTGTCGATGACGGTGCCGTTGACGACGACATCGGTGGCAGCAATTGTCGGAAGGGTCCAGGAACAGGAGCCGACGCTGCCTGCAATGGGCCCACAGATGCCTCCGCCTCCCGCGCTGGAAGTGTAGTTGATCCAGACCAGCAAAGATGAAGGCGCGTCTTCGAAGTCAAAGGCTGTCGACGCAACCGTGCGGGAAGAGCCCTGTGTCCATACCTCACCGCCAGAGGGGGCGGTGATGTCAATAGTCGGAGCCCTTGGTAGCCGCAGCTTCGCCACGAAGGCGTCCCTAGCACCACTGTGAGTGACATCGTAGGAGCCGGGAGTGACGGGGAAGTCTGTTGATTCAGCCTCTCCGGCCACAACGGGGTTGCCGGAGGCGTCGAGGACGAGACCGTCGGCGAAATCTAAATTGCCGCCGCCCAGGTAGGTGGCCCAATAGAGAGAGGAGCCATCGGGGCTCAGCCACGCCACGAAGGCGTCCCAATCGCCATTGTGCGTGACGTCGTAGGCGCCGGGAGTCGCGGGGAAGTCCGGGGACATCGTGCCTCCGGCCACGACGATCCCTCCATTGGCATCGAGGGCGCTGGCTGAATCCACGTCGCTGCCACCTAAAAACGTCGACCAGCGAAGGGAGGAGCCGTCAGCGCTCAACTTCGCAACGAAAGCATCACGTCTGCCATTTTGCGTGACATCGTAGGCGCCGGGAGTCACGGGGAAGTCCACGGAGTATGTCTCTCCGGCTATGATAGGATTGTCTGATGGATCGAGGGCGACGACGAGAATTCCCTCATCGAGGGCGCCGCCCAGGAATGTGGCCCAGCGGAGTGAAGAGCCGTCGGCGCTCAACCTCGCCATGAATGCATCCCACCCGCCATCATATATGACGTCATAAGCACCCGAAGTCGCGGGGAAATCCGAGGACATTGTGTTTCCGACCACTCCAGGATTGCCCGAGTCGTCGAGTAATATGTCATGGGCCCATTCCGAATCGCTGCCGCCCAAGAATGTCGCCCAGAGGAGGGTGGAGCCGTCGGCGCTAAGCTTCGCCACGAAGGCGTCGTCGGTGCCGTTATGGACGATGTCATAAGCGCTTGAGGTCACGGGGAAGTCCGCGGAATATGTGCCTCCCAATACCACGGGATTGCCGAGAGCGTCAATGGCGAGCGAGCCGCCCTCTTCAAAGTCGCTGCCGCCCAGGAATGAGGCCCAATTGAGGGAGGAACCGTCCGCACTCAAATTCGCTACGAAAGCGTCTCGGCCGCCATTGTACGTGAAGTCATAAGCCCCCGGAGTCGCGGGGAAGTCCGCAGACGAAGTAAGCCCGGTCATGAGAATGTCGCCGGAGGCATCGAAAGCGAGGTCGAAGGCTTCATCCCGATCATCGCTACCGCCCAAGTAGGTAGCCCAAAGGAGTGAGGAGCCGTCCGCGCTCAACTTCGCCACTGTGACATCCCGCCCGCCATTGTACGTGAGGTCGTAGGCGCCCGGAGTCGCGGGGAAGTCCGCGGACGTTGTGTATCCCACCACGACAGGGTTGCCGGAGTCATCGAGGACAGTTTTGTAGGCTTCATCGAAATCGCTGCCCCCCAGGAATGTGGCCCATAGGAGGGGGTCGATGACAAGCGTATCCGAATGATTCCAATCCTCGCACGCGAATCCTGCCGACCGCATTCCGATATGGGTGAACTCGCACCGCACGGGTCCGTTTCCTGCCGAGGCCATGAGGTTTCCGTCACGCACCTCACCTGCGGCCGTCTGAAGGACGAGGCTTTGCGCGTTTGCCTCGAGGGAATCCACCCCCTCGTACATCATGCGGATGATGGCGGGATCGGCTTTGGGATGCACGAAAAAGTCGTACTTCAGCCCGTCAGGTCCGACGTGGTAGACGAGGTCGATTCCATTGTACAAATCCTTGTAGGCCACTTCCCGGAAACTGCGCACGCCCGTCCGCCATTGTGAGGGCTCGTTGCCTATGAAGAAGTTCGTCGGAAGGGGCATGAGGTCCATGCCTCGCGGAGCCACCCTGTTCGCCCCTTCGAAGTCGAGACGGAGTAGCACTCCCTGAGTTGGCAGTTGCTCAGGCGGGGCTGAGCGTATAAACTCTCGGTCAAGTGGCGACTTTGCGAGTGGTGCGTCCGGGCGCTCCATAATCTTGATGAGCACGGCACTTTCGGCGAACCCTATCTGCATTTCCCCGGATGTCGTGTAGAAGCGGACATCCTTGTTGCTCAACTGTCCCACGTTCTCGATGAAGTAGTCGGCGGGCATCGATTTGAACAGGTCCTTCGGGGGAAGAATGGCGGCAAGAATCGGCTCGCCCGTTCCTCTCGAATCCTCTCTGTCCTCATGTGGGAGAGTGACCAGGAGCATCGCGCAGCATGCAACCGCGAAAACGCGCATCGAGAACCCTCGCCCCATCCCTCTCATGCTGCCGCCCATGGGAGTGCATCGACCCTGAAGATGATAAAGCCTGCGCGCGGAGCGAGGAAAGGCCTCCTCGCCTTTCCGATTCCAAACGATCATGCCTCTGACAATCATGCGCGAGGTGGTCGCTGTCGCATGATTTCACCAGTACGAGTCAAACTGTCTGGCTTTTGTCAAAGCCCTCCGACAACTTTTATATAGGGTCAAGATATACATGCCATTTGTCTGACATCGGTCAGACAAGTCAGAAGGGAATCGATGGGACGACAGCATCAAGGCTCTCCTTCCAGATTTTCAGGCGGTGATTCTCAGTGTATCTGAAAGAAGTCCACATGGAGAACTTCAAGTCTTTTGGCCACAGGGTTACGGTACCTCTGCTTCAGGGCTATACCACCATCACGGGGCCGAACGGATCGGGCAAGAGCAACATCGCGGACGCGATCCTCTTCGTCTTGGGCCCGAAGAGCTCGAGGGCGATCAGGGCGGGCAAGCTCACCGACCTCATATGGAACGGCGGGAAGGACCGCAAGGGCGCTGACTACACGGAGGTTTCCTTAGTCTTTGACAATTCAGACCGCGTCATACCGATGGAGTCAGATGAGGTACTCCTCACGAGACGCGTGAGCCTGTCCACCGGCGTCGAGGGCGGCTACAACTCATACTTCTATGTGAATGGCAGGAAGTCGCAGCTCCAGGAGTTCGACTCCCTCCTCGCGCACGCGCGCATTTCCGCTGAAGGGTACAACATCGTGCAGCAGGGCGACGTTCAGAAGGTCATTTCGATGGGCAGCGTCGATAGGAGGCGGCTGCTCGACAACGTGGCGGGATTGACGAAGTTCGACGAGGACATCGCACAGGCGGAGACGAAGAGGACGGCGACTGAGGAGAACCTTGCACGAATTCAAATCATTCTCGACGAGATCAAGGGGCAGCTCGGTCAGCTGGAGAAGGACAGGACCGGCGCGCTGAAGTACAAGGAGCTGAAGGAGCGCCTCGACCTCGCCAAGGCTCAGATGGCCTTCAAGAACAAGGAAATGGTCGAGGAAGAGATCAACGGGACGAAGAAGCAGCTCGCGAAGTACGAGGCGGAGAGGACGAAGCTGCAGGAACAGATCACCGCCCTGGAGACAGAGCTGCAGAAAGCGACGGAAGGTTTGGCGGGTGTGGAGGCAAAGATCGCGGAGCGCGGCGGGGACGAGGCGAAGCAGCTCAAGGACAAGCTCGACAACATGCGAGTCGAGAGGGCGAGGGCAGCCGACGGGATAGAGACAAGCAAGGAAGAGATAGTTCGGCTGAAGAAGGAAGCGATCGACGTCGGGCGGGAACGGGGAAAAGTCCAGAAGGAGATGGATGTGCTCACCAAGGAGAGGAAGACTGTTGCGACGGACCTTTCCGAGGCGGAGGAGAAGCTCAAGGACGCGGAATCCGAGCTGAGGAAATTGGACGGCGTCGCGTCGAAGTCCGATTCGAAGGTCACCGCCATCCAAAAGGAGATAGTCACTCTCACAAAGAAGACGGGCGAGCTCGAGGAGAAGGTGCACGACCTCGTCCTGGAATCAGACAGGCAGAAGCAGGAGTCGGAGAGGCTGGAGTCGGACATCTCGCAGCTCGACCAGAGCAGGAAGACGTGCGAGCTTGAGGTCCAGGACGCGGAGTTCCAGATCAAGGAAATCAAATCAGGCACGAAGGACGCGACCAAGGGCGTCAGGAAGCTCCAGGAGGAGTTCTACGCCAAGAGGAAGGAGGAGCAGGAGCTCACGAAGCAGGCGGGCGAACTCGAGGCCGCGATACAGACGCTCACGAGGGAGTACACGAGGCTGAAGGCGGAGAAGGATGCCGCCGAATCCGTGCAGAAGGGCTACACGAGGGCGGTCAGCGCGATCCTCGATGTGAGGGACCGAGGGGAGATCAAAGGCATTCACGGCACGGTCGCAGAGCTGGCGAAGGTCGAGGAAAAGTACGACACGGCCATCAGCGTCGCGGCGGGCCAGAGGATGCAGGCGGTCATCGTCGACTCCGATGCGGTCGCGGCGCAGTGCATCCAGCACCTCAGGAAGGAGAAGAGCGGGCGGGCGATCTTCCTTCCCCTCAACAAGATGCTCTCATCGAGGCCGAGGGGCAAGGCGCTCCTGGCGGTGAAGGAGTCGCTCGGCTTCGCGATCGACCTAGTCAAGTTCGATGAGAGGTACAGAGATGCCTATTCCTACGTTTTCGGAGACACGATCGTCGTCGAGACTCTTGACCAGGCCAGGAAGCTCATGGGCGGGATAAGGCTCGTGACTACGGAGGGCGACCTGGTCGAGGCGAGCGGCGCGATGGTCGGCGGGGAGTTGGAGAAGAACATCCTCCGCTTTGGCGGGCCGGAGAAGGGGCAGGTCGAGAGCGTCTCCTCCAGGCTGAGGCAGGCGACGGAGGAAGCCGACAGGGTTCGCGCCAGGCTGCAGGACCTGAGGAGCGAACTGGTCGAGCTGGAGTCGCAGCTGAAAGAGGTCGGGGCGAAGACCCAGACCACCGACGTGAAGGTAGACGCGCTCGAGGCGAAGAGGAAGGAGTTCGCGACGAGGCTCAAGGCAATCGACGACGAGATCGAATCCAAGAGAAAGAGGCTGGAAGACGTCACCGCGACGGCGAAGCGCGTCGGGGCCGATCTGGAAAAGCTCTCGAAGGAACTCAGCGATCTGAGGAGTGAACTCGAGGAGCAGAAGACGCTCGCCATGGAGGCGACGCCGCAGCAGATTTCATCGAAAATGAAGGAGCTCATGGCCAGGAAGGCTTCTTTCCAGGAGACCTACACGACCCTCAAGGGAAGAGCGGACACGATCGATGCGCAGCTCAAGGTCCTGACGGACAGGAGGACCGAGCTCGAGGGCAGGCTGGCAGCTCTGGACTTGCAGAGGATGGATCACGAGAAGCGCGTCGAGCAACTCGGAGTCTCCCTGGGGCAGTTCGCGACGGAGCTCAGGGCGCTGGAGAAGATGGAGGCCTCGATGGGCAAGGAGATGACCGATCTCCAGGCGAAGAGGGATGAGCTCTACCGCCAGAAGACAGACTTCGAGGCGGAGATAGACAAGGTGAAGCACAAGATCGAGACGAAGGAGGACTTCCATCTCGGCCTGCAGACTGAACTCAAGGTCCAGGAGGACAAGCTCGCGGAGGCGGAGAAAGAGCTTCAAGGGTTCGAGCTCAAGGCGGAAGGCAAGCTCCCGTCGATGGACGAACTGAGGAAGACGGTCTCCGACACCGACGCTCAGATGCTCGCCCTCGGGAACGTGAATATGAAGGCCCTCGAGGACTACGAGATCCAGCAGAAGAGGCACGGGGAGCTGAGCGGCGAGCTCACGCAGCTCAACAGCCAGAGGGAAGACCTGATCAAGCTGGTGGCCGAACTCACGGAGAAGAAGAAGGACGGCCTTGCAAGAGTCTTCACCGCCATAAACGAGAACTTCAAGCGGGTCTACACAGACCTGTCGGATGGCGGGGAGGCGGAGCTTCTCCTTGAGAACGAGCAGGAGCCATTCCAGGGCGGGCTGCTGGTAAGGGCGAAGCAGCCCGGGAAGAAAGTTCTCAGGATAGAGGCACTCTCCGGCGGGGAGAAGAGCCTGGTGTCGATGGCATTCATCTTCGCGCTGCAGGAGTACGACCCCTCGCCGTTCTACATCCTTGACGAGGTCGACCAGAACCTGGACGCCGTCAACGCGGAGAAGGTCGCGAAGATGCTCCACCGCACGAGCTCCAAGGCTCAGACAATCCAGGTGAGCCTGCGCAAGGTCACCCTCAAGGAGGCGGACCACATCGTCGGTGTCACGATACAGAAGTCCGGCATCAGCGAGGTGGTCATGAAGGTCAACATCTCTGACATCGAGGAAGAGAAGCCGGCAGAGGCGGAGGCGACGGCATGAACGAGACATACGACGCGGTGCTCGGCCACCTGCTGTTCCACAAGTCGCTGATCAGCGAGCAGGACGGCGGGGAGCGGATCTCGAAGTACATGGCGATGGTCCAGGAGATAGAGCAGTGCCAGCATCTGGCGGTGAGGGATCCGATGGAGAAGAGCATCGCCGCCGCGTTCGAGCTCGTCCTCGAGAAGCAGATGGACCCCTGGGACATCAACCTCGCCGAGTTCACGAGGATGTACCTCGAGAAGGTCAAGGACGACGGCTACGTCAACTTCGTCACGGCAGGAAAGCTGGTCTCGATGGCCTGGTCGATCCTCAAGATGCAGAGCGACAAGGTGCTCACCGCAGCCGAACCGGCGCAGCAGGAGTTCCCCTTCGCGGACTGGGATATGGGGCTCGCGACCATGGATTATCCCGGGGAGCTGGACTTCACGCAGTCCGTGATCGGCGGGAGCGTGATGCCCCTGCAGGAAGCGATACGGCGTCAGGGCAAGAGGGCGGTCACGCTCATGGAACTGATGGACGCCTTCGACGAGGCGAAGCAGGAGGCCGAGAGGCACCTGCAGCTCATGGCCCTCAGAGAGAAGGCGCGCAATGTCAGGATGACGATCCCCCGCGCGAATATACACTCCGAGGACTTGTTCGAGGACCTTGATTCAACGTGGTCGCGGATAACCCGATTCAACGGCTCGCCGATACCTATGGCCGACCTGTGGAACGGCGACTCCTATGACCGGGTCACGGTCTTCACGTCGGTCCTGTTCCTCGCGAACCTGCAGAGGATTCGGGTCTGGCAGAAGAAGTTGCCCTACGGTGAGATATTCGTGCAGAGGATAACCGAGCAGACCGAGCTGTCGAGCGAGGAACTCGCGGGTCTGACGGGTGCCGCGACGAAGATGGCGGGGAAGACCGAGGCGGTGGCTTGAGGTGTCCGAAGACAAGGGTGTAGTGGAGGCGGCACTTTTCTCGGCGGGGAAGCCCGTTGATCCAGAAGAGATCGCGGAAAGTACGAAGCTCCCGGTCGAACAGGTAATCAGTTCGCTTAAAGGCCTCAGGAAGGCTTATGACTCGATGAAGAGCGCGCTTGAGGTCACGCAGATTGGCAAGAAGTGGACCATCCAGATCAGGTCAGAGTACACGGAGAAGGCGAGGTACTTTGCACCCCCTGAACTGCCGGAGGACGTTGTGAAGACTGCGGCGCTGATCGCCTATCACCAACCCATAAGGCAGAGCGACCTCGGGGACATGATAGGGGAGAAAGTCTACGACCACGTGAAGATGCTGAGAGGTCTCAACCTGGTGAGCGCCAGGCCCGAAGGGAGAACACTGAGCCTGACAACGAGCAGGCAGTTCCCTGATTTCTTCGGTCTCAAGGCGACCGCCAGGAAGGACATCAAGAGGTTTATGGAGGAGAGAGCCGGTGTGAAGAAAGAAACGAATCCCGCCATAAGTACGGTATCAAATGACTGAGACGAACACTTTATATAAAACTGGGTTCATACTTTACAGTTGGAGCCTGCTGTCTACGGTAGCCCCCCGATTAGACCACGGTAGTCCTTCACTTATGGAGCTGATTTTCTGAGCGGCTACCTGAGGGATATCCAGCTCCGGAAGCAGCTTGAGGAGAAGGTCAAGGAAGCGACCAAGAACCGCCAGCAGGCAGAGAAGGAAATGGCGGCAGCGAACACGGCCCTGAATTCGTGCCGCGCCATCGACGCCGAGACAACCGAGGCTGAGACGGCGCTGGCCGAGGCGACCTCAGCAATCAGTGGGAAGGACTACAGGCTCGCCCTGGAGAAAGCGATCGAAGCCAGGGAAAAGGCGAAGAAGTCGTACGGCGAGCGTGTCGTCGCGATTGTGGATTCGAGCGCAGGCCTGCTCAACATCGCGAAGAACATGGGCGCAAACGTCGTCGACGGCGAGGCGGCGATAGAAAAGTCGAGGGACGCTCTGACGAAGGAGGACTATTCCACCGCCCTGGATCTCGCGAACAGGATATGGAAGAAGTTCGAGAAGATAGTCCACGAGCATCTTTCAAAATCATTCTCGGCAGCACAGTCGCTTATAATGACCGCCAAGAACCTCGGGAAGGACACGGCGACCGTCGAGGATCTGCTCTCGAGGGCGAGGGGGGCGGTGGAGAGCAACGATTTCGAACTGGCCCTCAGCTACACGAACGAGTGCCTTGAAGCGATCAGGAGCGAGCTGACGGAGGAGGTGTCGAATGCGACCGCGGAGGTCGAAGCGCTCCTCAAGACATCCCAAGAACAGGGAGTGGACGTCAGCAAGATGTCCGCCCTGATCGAGAGGTCCAAGGCCGATGCGGCCAAGTCGGAGTTCCAGAAGGCCCTCAATGCGCTGAGGCAGAGCAAGGCGGAGGGCGAGAAGGCCCTGCAGAAAGGCCTCGACGTGAAGCTGGCCGACGCCACGAAACTGGCAGACGCCGCGACGGAAATGGGGGCCGATGTAGGGAACGCCAGGAACATGATCGAGCAGGCGACCACATCGCTCCGCGAGGGTAGCTTCCAGCAGGCCGCGAATCTGAGCAAGCAGGCGCTGGCGGAGATTCAGGCAGCCCAGTTCCAAAGAGTGCTTTTCACGATCGCGCAGTCGAGGGACAAGTTCGTCGCCGCCAAGAACATCGGCGCGGACATAACGCCCGCCATGGACGTACTGAACAAGGCGAGGCAGTCTCTGCAGCAAGGCAGATTCAGGGAGGCACTCGACTTCGCGAAGAATGCGGAGGATGAGGTAGAGAAATCGCTGGGGCAGTTCCGACAGGTCGAGTCGACGGTGAGGGACATCAGCAGCGATTTCGTCGAGGCCGAGTCTCTCGGCGTGAACGTAGCGAGCGCCCGAAGGCTCCTTGAGAGGGCGAAGAAAGACCTGAATGCCAGAGACTTTGCTTCTGCGCTTGAAGAGGTTCGCAAAGCGAAGGAGGACCTCTCCAGAAGCGAATACGAGAGAACGATGGAGGTCATGGAGCGGTCCGAGATGATCATGACCCTGGGCGAGCGCATGGGCGCCGACCTCGGGGAGGCGGGCAAGCTCCTGGAGGACTGCATCGTCGCGACGAAGGAGAAGCAGTACAGGAAGGCAATCGAACTGGCGCAGGGTGCGAGCTCGAACGCCGAATTGTCAATCAAGGGCAAGCTCACTGACGCCCTGGCGAACCTGAGGGGATCGATGGGCTTCCTCGCCGAGGACGCTGCGAACCTCAGGAGCCTTGTGGACAAGGCCGAGGGAGCAATGGCCGCCAAGGACTACGATGGGGCGTTCACGTTCGTTTCAGAGGGACAGAAGCTGGTAGAGGGAAGGACCAAGACGAAGGCGGATGAGTTCCATCAGATGCTGAAGTCCGCGGTGGAGCTTGGGGCCGAACTGGGCGCGCCCGTGGGCGCGTTGGCGGAATTGTTCAAGGAAGCTGATGCCGCGCTGGAACGAGGCGACCTGGCCAAGGTCGTATCGATGCGGGAACAAGGCATCGCGGATCTTGGCACGATAGGCGAGACGATATTCAATATCGTGAAGGAGAGGGTCGTCGAGGCCAGGAATTCCAGGATCAACATAGATGAATTGCTCCAGCTGCTCAAGAGGGCCCGCATGGCGCTGAGCGTCGGGGAACTCCCCGAGGCTTTCAGGCTGATGGGCGACTGCAGCCAGAGGACCTCGCAACTGATGTCCATGCACAAGGAGACCTACAACGCGATATCCTCCGCTGCTGCGCTCGTCGCAGAGGCGAAGAAGAAGGATGTGGATGTCTCGACGGTCCTCGAGATGCTCTTGGAGGCGAAGAAGGCCTTCGAGAGGTTGGATTACGAGAGGGCGCTGGAGCTCGCGCGCAGGGCGAAGGCCGAGACGGAGAAACTGATGATACTCTACGCCTCCGCGCAGAACATCATAGCGACCAAGGAGAAACTGGAGGTGGCGGAGACACTCGCCATCGACACCGCAACCGTCAGAGAGAACCTTGATCGCGCGAAGGAGGCGATGAAGAGCAAGTCCTACGATGAGGCGCTGAAAGTCTCAACGAAGACGCAGCAAGCGATTGACGAGCTGCTCGACCAGAGAGTGAGGAGCCTCATCTCGCAGGCGGAATCGATAATGGAGTCCCTCAAGGACTCGCAGATGTCCGAGCAGAAGGAGAAGATAGCAAGGGCGAAGGAGCTGCTCGGGAGGAGCCTCTGGGGCGAGGCCGGCGAGATCGCGATGACCGCCAGGGACGAGCTGGAGGCGGCTATCAAGAAGAAGGAAGAGGCCGGCGTCGCGCTCAAGAAGTGTCAGGACGCTCTATCGGAGATTGAGGCGCTCAACATCGAGACGCCTGACGCGAGGAAGCTGATGGACAAGGCCGAAAGGGCAGCGAGGGCGGGAGACTTCGATGCGGCTCTTGAAGCCGCCGTAGGCGCAGGTCAGGAGCTGGAGAGGGAACGGGACGTCAGTGTCAACAAGACCATTGACAAGTTCCAGGACGCCATCAACAAGGCGAAGCGCGAAGGAATCGACACAAGGTCTGCGGAGAAACTCTTGGACAAAGCCCGTCAACAATTCCGGGACGGAAGGTACCGCCAGGCGTTGTCCCTCGCAATGCAGAGCGAGGCTGAGGCAGAGAGGATAGGCCTACAGCAGGACATGGCCGCCAAGGCGATAATGACCGCCGAGAAGAAGCTCAAGGGCTACGGCAGCCCGATGCCCGACGTCTCGAACCTGATTACCGGGGCGCAGAGGGCCTTCGAGGACGGAGACTATGTGAAGGCGCTGGACCTCGCCATCAGGGCGGGGGACAGTTTCAACAAGTACCGCGAGCTGCTCGAGGACACCCAGGACATCCGGGTCAAGGCGGACAAGCTCACCAAGACCGCGTTCCAGATCGGCGCTGACGCGGCGAAGCTCGATAAGATTCTCAACGAGGCGAACGCCGCGTTCGACGCGGGCGACCCGAAGTCCGCGAGGGATGCGTACCAGCAGTGCGTTGACTGGGGGCTGGGGCTGTGCAGGAGCTACCTCGGGAAGCAGCATGCACAGGTGACCGATTTCGCAGAGGGCCTGAAGGGGCTGAATCTGGACGCGCAGCCGGTGGCGAAGAAGCTCTCAGAGGCGAAGGCGCACATCGATTCCGAGAACTTCGAGGCGGCATTCACCCTCATACAGGAAGCAAGGAAGGACGCTCAGGACCGGATGACAAAGGCGGTCAGCGAGGTCATGTCGGCGTCCGAGGGCACCATCGAGCATGCGAAGAAGATCCATGCGGATGTGGCAGAGGCCGAGCAGCTCCTGGCTGATGCACGCAAGGCGATGGAGGCGCGCCAATACGAGAAGGCGACTCGCCTTGCCAAGGACAGCGTCAGCCGTGTGGAGGCGAGGCGCGAGTTCGAGAAGAAGTTCGTCGATTTCAGCTACAAGGCCGACTCGACCATCCGAAACGCGAGGAAGTACGGCATCGATGTGATCGAGGCGGAGAGGACCCTGGCCGAGGCCCTCAGGATCAAGAAGACCGACATCGACAAAGCGATTGAGATCGCCGAGAAGTCGTACAAGCAGGCGAATGCCGCGGTCGAGGCGTTCGCACCGAAGATGGAGATACGCCTTGAGGTCCCCGGCGCCGTCCGGGATCAATGGGTGGACGGTTCTCTGACCCTCGTCAATGTCGGGAAGGCGCTCGCCAAGGACGTGAAGGTCAAGATCCTCGGGGACGTGGAAGTCCAAGGGCTCCAAGACGTCGCGAGCGTCAGGGCGAAAGGCGAGGCGAAGCTCTCGCTGAAGGTCAAGATGAGGGCGAGCGGCTCCATCCCTCTCTCGGTGAACATCGTCTCGCACAGGCTGTTTGACGGAAAGGACTTCGCGCAGGAGATAATCGCGCAGGTCGACGTCACGGAAAAGGCCCAGGAGGCGGTGAAGCCCAAGGAGGAGCCGAAGCCGAAGGCGGCGCCCGAGCCCCTGCTCGCCGTGAACGAAGGCCGCTGCCTCATCTGCAAAGGCTCGATCAAGGTGGGCTTCAGGATAGCGAAGTGTCAGTCCTGCGGCACGGAATTCCACGAGATGTGCGCCTCGCGCGCCAGGGTCTGCCCCGCCTGTCAGAACCCGTTGTCATTGAATATGAGCTGAGCGGATTGCGTTTCTCAGCCGATCCTACCTATTGACTTCTCCGCAGCCGCGACTATGCTGCCCTCTCTCATCAGACCCATGACGACCTCGATGTCACCGTGCTGCGGCCTGTCTGATTCCAGATGCGGTACGACCGTCCTGATGATCGTGTGCGCAGCCCGCGGGCCCTTGCCCGGCAATGCAGGCTGGCGGAAGTCCAGACCCTGTGCGGAACAGAGGTATTCGATTGCGATGACCCTCCGCGCGTTGTCGAGCACGAGGCGGGACTTCAACGCCGCCCATTGACCCATCGGAACATAGTCCTCTTGGTTGGCGGACGTGGGAATCGAATCAGCGGATGCGGGGAATGACAGGGTCTTGTTCTCAGACACCAGCGCCGCAGCGACATACTGCGAGAGCATCATGCCGGAGTTGAGGCCGCTCTCCTCCGTGAGGAATGGAGGCAGATCGCTGAGGTGCGCGTCGACAAGGCGCGCTATCCTCCTCTCGGAGATGCCGGACAATATCGTCATGGCCAGGGCGAGCTGGTCGAGGGCCATCGCAGCCTCCTGACCGTGGAAGTTGCCGCCGCTCAGGCTTTCCTTCTCCTCCACCATTATCAGCGGATTGTCAGTGGCAGAGTTGATCTCAATCTCGATCACTCGGCGCGCGTTCTCGATCGCATCCGCGCAAGCTCCGAGGACCTGGGGAATGCAGCGTAGCGAGTATGGGTCCTGGACGCGATGGGAGCCGGGATGAGATGGGACTATCTCGCTTCCAGCCAGGAGCCGCCGCATGTTCGCGGCAACCCGGACAAGCCCGGGGTGCGGCTTCAGGTTGGCGATGCGCGGGTCGAACGGCTCGGGCGCGCCTTTGAGGGCCTCGAAGCTCATCGATGCGGCGACCTGCGCATCCCTTAGGAGACAGATGGCGTCGTGCACGACGAGAGAACCCACCCCCGACATCACGGAGGTTCCGTTGACCAGGGCAAGCCCCTCCTTGGATTGGAGCACAAGCGGACGCAGGCCGGCGGCCTCGAGCGCCTCCCTGCCTGTCATTCTCTTGCCGCCGAAATGCGCTTCCCCCTCCCCTACCAGAACGAGGGCCATGTGGGCCAGAGGTGCGAGGTCGCCGCTGGCGCCTAGCGAGCCCCTGCTCGGGATGACCGGGTGCACTCCCCGGTTCAGCAGCTCGACAATCATCTCGAGGAGCTCTTCGCGGACCCCCGAATAACCTTTGGAGAGTGCATTCGCCCTCACCAGAAGCGCCGCGCGGACCTCCTCCTCCGGCAGGGGGTCGCCCAATCCTGTGGCATGACTTCTGATCAGATTCAGCTGAAGCTTGAGGAGGTCGGTCCCGGGAATCGCGACATTGGCCAACTCGCCGAAGCCCGTCTTGATGCCATACGCCAGCTTCTCATGTTTCACTATCGCTTCGACCGCTTCCCTCGATGCCCTGACCTTCGTCCTGCAATCCCTTGAAAGGGAGACCTTGTCGCCTCGGCGGGCGACGGCGGCGACGTTCTCGATCCTCAGCGAATTGCCATCGATGCGCAGCAAGTCCTCGCCCCGGCCGGCCATGCCTGGATTCTCTTAAAAGGTTTCTCGCATGGGCTCAGCTGTGTCGAATCCGACCGCGCGACCCCATTGTCTATTTCTTCGAGACGGGAAACATTATCTTCGCGTAAACGATCGCAACGCCGTCAACTACCTCGGGCCTCTTTGAATAGATTTCCATGGGGGGTCCTGACAACTTGAGCCCTTTCTTCTCTCTCCATTCTCCGAGGATAGCGTAGCTCTTCCGAAATTCGCTCCCCGGACCCTTGTGGGAAATCGTTGCCACCTTCATCGCCGGTATCTGGCAGACCTTGATTCCTGAGCTCCCCTTTGCATTCCCCTTGAAGGTGATCCCGATGTCGGACCTGCACTTCTCCAGAGGGACGACCTTGGGGTCATCGTGATAGATGCCCATCGGGTAGAACCCCGGCATCACCTTCTGCTCCTTCGCCCAA
>Ga0153915_10003414_pt1 | contig 14597 bp, 12 predicted proteins | sample Opewatmetagenome_2_FD_107003 | JGI IMG/M metagenome (GOLD analysis project Ga0153915, IMG submission 107003) | Freshwater wetland microbial communities from Ohio, USA - Open water 3 Core 3 Depth 3 metaG | ecosystem: Environmental > Aquatic > Freshwater > Wetlands | place: USA: Ohio, Lake Erie...
AGCAGCTGGGTCATCAACGCCACGATGTAAGGCTGGGAGATGGTCTGCCCCTCGTCAATGGGCAGGGGTCGGTCCGTGTAGGCTTCCCCCACGAGGGATGGCCGCACGAAGTGATGTCGCGGGACCTTCCCCATCGCCCACAGCACCCGGGCATCGGTGATGTCGCGCGCCTTGAGCTGACGCTCGACCATCCCCTGCCGCGCCCGGGCGAACACGGCCTCGTCCTGACCGACTGCCGGGGCCGTCGCGGCCAGCCATCCGGCCCCCAACAGGCAGAGGATCCGCCCCCACTCCGCTCGCATGGGATTCTCCATCGGCCGGGTCTCGTCTCCGCATCGCCGGTCACGGACCGACCCGGCCCTCCGCCCTTGGCCGCCCCGGGCCGCCCCGGGCCGCGGAGCGGAGCTGTGACTTGAGAATCTTGCCGGTCACCGTCTTGGGCAAGGCAGGCACGATGTTGAGTCCCCGGGGGATCTTGTAGGCGGCGAGCCGCTGACGACACCAGGCCAGGAGGCTCTGGGACGTCGCCTCGGCCCCCTCGCGCAGGACTACCATGGCTTGGGGGACCTCGCCGCGCAGCGGGTCCGGGACGCCGATGACGGCTGACTCGGCCACCGCGGGGTGCTGGGCGAGCACCAACTCGATCTCGCGGGGGTAGACGTTCAGGCCCCCCACGATGATGAGGTCGGTCTTGCGGTCCACGATGTAGTAGTAGCCATCCTCGTCGACCCGGCCCAAGTCGCCGGTGTGGTACCACCCGAGGCGCAGGGCCTCGGCCGTATCGGCAGGACGATTCAGGTACCCGAGCATCACATTCGGCCCGCGCGCCACGATCTCGCCTACCGTCCCGCCAGGCTGCGGTCGGTCCTCGTCGTCCACGATGCGCAGCTCCACATCGGGGATGGCGGGCCCCACCGACCCGATCTTACGGACCCCGCCCGGCGGGTTCACCGTCAGGACCGGGCTGCACTCAGTGGGACCGTACCCCTCGTAGATGGGGACGCCGTACTTGGCCTCGAAAGCCTCCAGCACCGGGGGCGGAAGGCCCGCGCCACCCGAGATGCACAACCGCCACGAGGAGAGGTCCAGGGGCGGCCGCGGGATGGCCGCCAGCATCGCGTACATGGTGGGCACCCCCGAGAACAGGGTGATGCGATGATCCGCCACCGCCTTCAGGACGAGGTCCGGCGCAAAGCGTGGCTCCACCACGATGGTGGCTCCCAGCATGATCGGGCCCAGGAACATCACCGTGGCGGCAAAGGCGTGGAACATCGGGAGCACGGTCAGGAAGACGTCGGTCTCGGTCGCCTCGAGGACTTGGTTGAAGGCGAGGAGGTTGCTCAGGAGATTGCCATGCGTGAGCATCGCGCCCTTGGGACGGCCCGTCGTGCCCGAGGTGTAGAGGCAGACGGCGACCGCGCCGCCATCGAGTGGTGGGATCGCGGTCGCAACGCCCGAAGCTGCCGCGGCCGTGAAGGCGACATCTTGCGCGTCCCGTCCGTCCGCGTCGCCTCCCAGGAGCATGATGGGCACGTCCCGCCCCAGCCCCTGCCGAGCCTCCTGCAGCACGGGATAGCCCATCGGCAGGCAGAGCATGGCCGCCACCTCCGAGTCTTGGAGGACGTAGCGGACCTCATCGGCCTTCAGGAGCGGATTCAGGGGAACGACGGTTGCCCCGGACATGAGGATGCCGAAATACGCCACCCCGAACTCCGGGGCATTCGGCATCTGCAGGGCCACGCGCTGCCCGGGGCGGACGCCAAGCGACGTCAGGCGACGACCCACCGCGTGGGCCCCGGCGAGCAAGGCGCCGTAGGACATGCTCCGGTCCCGGAACACGAAGGCCGGCCGCTCCGGAACACGGCCGGCACTGCGGGCGAGCATGGCGAGCAGGCTCATGGCTCCTCCACCGATCTCGCCGCCGGCACGGCGGGGGCGATCTTGTCGCCGACACGACCGTTTCGATCGGGGGGAGTATAGCAGAGGCCCCTCCCGTGTGCCACGGCCTTCTCGGCGCGGCCTGCTTCAATTCGGGATGGATCGGTGGCGGGCGGCGGGAGGATCGGACGAGGGAAGGGGAGGGGCCCGGTCTAGATTTCTGGCAACCGCTCGATCTCCGCGATGAAGACCCTCACCAGGGCCGGGTCGAACTGGGCCCCCCCATTGCAGTGTAGCTCGGTGAGTGCTCGCTCGCGGCTTGCACCACGCCGGTAGCTACGGTCCGAGGTCATGGCTTCGTAGCAGTCGGCGATGAAGATGATCCGGGACAGCAGCGGGATGGCCTCACCCCGCAGGCCGTCAGGATACCCCGCACCGTCGATCCGCTCGTGGTGATGACGGATAACGTCAGCCACCTGGATCAGGCCCTCGATGTGCCCGATGATCTCCCCACCCTTCACCGGGTGGATCTTCACCACCTCGAACTCACCGGTGGTCAGGGTGCTGGGCTTGGTCAGGATCTGGTCCGGGACACCGATCTTTCCAACATCGTGCATCGAGGCGGAGAGTTCGAGCAGGTGTTTCTCGTCGCTCGAAAGCCTAAGGCCCTCGGCCAGCACCAGCGAGAGCCGCGTCACCCGGGTGGAGTGTCGCGCCGTGTACGGGTCCTTGGCATCCACCGCCGAGGAGAGCGCCTTGATGGCGTCAAACAGGACCTGCCCCTCGCGTTCCTTGAGGCGCGCAGCCTCCAGGCGCCGGCGTGTGAGGTTGCGCTCGATCACGATGGGCAACTCCCGCACGTTGATCGGCTTGGTGACGAAGTCGCTGGCACCGCGCAGCAGCGACGAGCGCGCCAGCTCGACGTCGCTGTGCCCGGTCAGCAGGACGATGGGAATATCAGGATGGATGCGGCCCGCGGCCTCAGCCAGCTCGATCCCCGACAGGCCCGGCATCGCCTGATCGGTGAGCAGCAGATCGAAGTGCTGAGAGCGAAACAGCTGGAGCGCCTCCTCGCCAGACCCGACCGCCACCACCTCGTAGCCCTGGAGGCGCAGTGAGTCCTCCAGGGCCAGACGCATGGCCTCCATATCATCGACGACCAGCAATCGCGCGAGTCGTCCCATGCAGGGTTCCTTTCGTCCCTCAGGCGCCCGCGCGGGGGAGCCCCTCGGCAGCGGGCGCCCCGCAGACGCAGTTGCCCCCCCGGGCCTTCCCCCGGGCCAGGGCTCGATCGGCCAGTTCCAGCAGGGTGGAGCCCTCGGCGGCGTCGGCGGGACTGCAGGCATAGCCCACGGTCACCGTGCTGGGCCCGGCGAATGCCACGGCGGCGCGAAGCTTCTGCGCCACCGTCACGGCGGCAGGCGAATCACTCTCCGGCAGCAACAGGCCAAAGGCGGGCCCGCCCAGGTGCGCCACCAAATCCGCCCGGCGGATCTGCCGGCGCAGGATCCCGGCCAGCCAGGGAAGATCCTCCGCCGACGGGACCGGCTCGAGATCCAGTCGCAGCACGGCAAACGGCCGGCGGGTGCGCCGGCCTCGGGCGGCCTCGCGATCCACGGCATCCTGCAGGCTTGTCCGCGTGGGCAACGCCGCCTCGGCACGGCCCGGTGCGCCCCAGGCGGTCGCGAGCGGCTCGGCCAGGGCCTGGGCGCGGTCGAGGTCGGCCGATCCATACCCGTGGGGGGTCACGCTCTGGGCGGCCAGCACGCCGACGCAGGTCGCGCCCTGCGTCGGGAGGGGCATCTGGCACGGGACGGCCAGGTACGCCCCGACGGGGCCCGCGAGCAACTCCGCCGGATGAAGCTGGGGCTCGGCCGTGACATCGGGCACCAGCAGCGCCTGCCCCGCTGCCACCGCCAGACCCACGATCCCCTGCCCCCAGCGCAGGGCGACCGGGATACTCGGTCCCGCCCCGAGGGCAGCCACGCGGACAAGCGTTCCATCCGCGGGCCGGTATCGCCAAAGAGCGACGGCATCCCCCGGGCAGGCCCGCCCCAACAGGGGGAGAGCCGCCTGCGGCAAATCCGCGGAGGGGGCGGCCCGGGCGAGACTCCGGCTCAAGCTGAGGACGGCATGCAGCTCCGCCACCCGACCCGCGAGGGTCGCCCGCTCTCGCTCCAGGGCAGCGAGCCGCCCCTGGAGGACCTCGACCTTTTCCAGGGCCCGGAGCGCGCGGGCCTGGCTGGCGCACTGCGCTTCCAAGACTTGCAGGCGCTCGCGCAGATCCACCGTCCGCGGCCCGCCTCCGCCCGGTGGGGCCCAGGCGGACGGCCGGTGGGCATTTCCGATCACGTCAAGTAGTCCTTCAGGTGGCGCACCCGCGCCAAGAGCCGAAGCTTCTGCTTCGCCCGCTTCTCGATCTGCCGGATGCGCTCGCGCGAGAGGTGGAGTCGCTGGCCCACCTCCTCCAGTGTGCGCCCCTCCTCCGCGCCCAGCCCGAACCGCATCTCGATCACCGTCCGCTCCCGCGGCTTCAGCTGCCGGAGCAGCCGCACCACCTCCTCCTGAAAGGCGTGGGCGATCAGCTCTTGGTCCGCCGGGGGGATGACGCTCTTCCGGGACAGCTCCAGGCCCAGGTGCTCCTCCGCGCGCTCGTCGCTGTCGAGCGATGCACCCGGCGTGAGACCCCGCAGCACGTCCCCCAGCTCTCCCGGCTCGAGCCGCATGGCCTCCGCCAAAGCGGTGTCGCTCGGCTCCTCCTGCCGCTCCCTCATCAGATCGGCGCGCAGCTCCCGGATCCGCGAGGCCAGCCGTGCCTTGCGGATGGGGAGCCGCACCGCGCTCCCCCCGGCGGCCAGCGCCCGCAGCATCGCCTGGCGGATCCACCAGACGGCATAGGTGATGAACTTGACCTGGTGCTCCGGCGTGTACCGCCGTGCCGCTTCCAGCAGCCCCAGGTTCCCCTCGTGGATCAGGTCCAGGAGCGAGAGCCCGCAGCCACGGTAGCGCATGGCGACCTTGACAACGAAGCGCAGGTTCGCCTCGACCAGGCGGCGGAAGGCTCGCTCGTCACCCCCCTGGAGCCTGGCCCCGAGCCTCAGCTCCTCCTCCTTGGTGAGGAGCGGGATGCGGGCGATCCGCCGGACGTAAGTGCCGAGGGTGTCGTCACTGAGCTCTTCGTAGAAGGACGCCGACCGCCTCGCCATGCGGGCTCCTGCCCGGGCCCCCCTTCGGGGCGCGGCCGATCAGGGCCGGGGGGTCACGACCACGAAGCGCGACGTGCCCTCCCGCCGCACCAGGAGTAGGAGGTTCGTGCCCGCGCGCATCTGACCCACGATCCGGGTGAAGTCGGCCAGCGTTCTCACCGGCTCGCGGTTGACCTCCACGATCAAGTCGCCAGACCGGATGCCGACGCGGGCGGCGGGACCGCCATCCTCCACGCTGCTCACGACCAGTCCTTCCGCGCGTCCGAGGCGAAGCTGCTCCCGCAGCTCGGGGGTCAGCTCCTGCACCGCGAAGCCGAACCGCTCCGCCGCTTCAGCGGGCGAGGCCGGCTGCCCCGCGGCGGCTAAGTCCTCAGGCTGCTCCCCCAGGACGATGGTGAGCTCCAGCGGCTGCCGTTCCCGCAGGACCTTGAGCCGCGCCTGGGCACCCACCGGGGTCTGCGCCACCTCGCGCTGCAGTTGCCGGACCCCGCTGATGCGGATCCCGTTGAATTCCTGGAGGACATCGCCCGTCTTGAGTCCGCCCCGCTCCGCCGGGCTGTTCCGCATCACGTTGCCCACCAGGACGCCGTCCTGGGGCGAGACGCCAAACTGCCCGGCCAGCTCCTCGGTCAGTTCCTGGATGCCAATGCCCAGCCAGCCCCGCACCACCTTGCCCTGTGCGATCAGGCGCTCGCTGACCGCGCGCGCCATGTTGATGGGAATCGCGAAGCCGATACCGCGCCCGCTGGCGACGATAGCCGTGTTGATGCCGACGACCTCGCCGTACAGGTTCACCAGCGGCCCGCCTGAATTCCCGGGGTTGATGGAGGCGTCGGTCTGGATGAAGTCTTCGTAGGTGGTGATGCCCACGTCCGAGCGACCCACCGCGCTGATGACGCCCACCGTGACGGTCTGATCGAGGCCGAAGGGGCTGCCGATGGCAATGGCCCACTCCCCAATGCGGATCTTGCTCGAGTCGCCCAGCGTGGCCACCGGGAGATCACCCGGCGCGTCAATCTTGATGACGGCGATATCGGTCTTGGGGTCCCGCCCGACCACCGTGGCGGAAAACTTCCGCTTGTCCGAGAGGTGGACCTCGATCTGATCCGCCTGCTCGATGACGTGATTGTTGGTGAGGATGAACCCCCGCTTGTCGACAATGACACCAGAGCCCAGGCTCTGCCGTTCACGCGGGGGCTCGCTGCCGAAAAACCGCTCGAAGAAGTCCTCGCCGAAGAAGTCGCGGAACGGGCCGCGGAAGGATGGGGGGACCTGCGGCGTCTGCCCCTGTTCGGATGGACGGGGCCGCTGGGTCGTGGCGACGTTGACCACCGCAGGCTTCACGGACTGGGCCACGCTCACGAAGGCGTCCTGGAGCAGCTGGAGCGGTCCCCGCGCGTCCTGTGCGGCTGTCACTCCCTGTGCCAGCGCCAGCAGCGTCGCCACCACCAGCAAGGATCCGGCCCCCTGGCAACGGGCCCGGATCCGGTACCGAGTGCTCACCTCACCCACCGGAGATCCCTCCTCCCGGACCACCTGCAGACCGAAGGTCTGCACCCCACGCCACATCCCGGGCCCATCGGCTCAGCTGGCGCCGAGGCCGATGTCATCCGGAGTTCCGAACCGACCGTCAGGGCCAGCGCTGACCACGCTGGCACCCCCGCCCACCCCCACCTGAATCTGGTAGGCACGGCCCCAGGGATCCAGGAGCCGCGCCGCCACCCCCGGATCCCTCGCCCCCAGTGCCTCTAGACCGGCGGGCATCGCCCCGGCAACGGCCGCGTACCGGCCCACCGCCCCTGTCAGCTGCAACAGGTCCTCTCGCGCCCGGTTCGCTCGCAGCTGATCCAGTGCGGCGACCCGGTCGGCGGAGGCCGGGAACAGCCCCAGCGGCTCGATGCGAAACAGGGCAAAGTTCACCAGGACCCAGGCCGCTGCGGCCGTCCACACCACGTAGGGAATCCAACGCCCAATCACCACAGGCCGTCGTGGGGCCAGGGTGGGCGTGATGCGGGGCGACGACGCGGCGTCGGAGGGCTTGGACACCGGCACCGGGCCGACGGCGCTGATGGCCCCGGCCGAGACCAGCGAGGCCATGGCTCGCATCGCCTCGAACTCCCCGAGACCACTAGCGTCCACCAGGTTCTGGACCGTGCGCTTGCCGTCCACGAGGTCCAGCATCCTGACCTCGTTGGGCTCGATCTGCTTGGGGGCGGGCCGGCCCCCCCGGCCGCCAACCTTGAGCACCATGGCCCTGGACGGCACCCGCTCGTGGATCACCGGCCACTCGTCCACGCGGCGGATGCCCTCCATCAGCAGCCCCTCGGCGGGGATCGGCCCGATGCGGCCGTCGGGTGTCTCCACACTGGGCTGGGAGACAAAGCGATACCGGCCGCTCTTCCAGCCGAAGGGACGATAGGCCGCCTCCTCCACCTCGCGCGCCAGCATGGCGTCCCACTCCTTCCGCGGGACCAGCCCGCGCTCCGCCAGGAGGAGGCCGAGCTTCTTCTTGTTGCTGTCCCGCGGGGCGGCCGTGAGCTCTTGCAGCTGAGGGGCGGTGAGGAGCTTGCGCGGCACGAGCAGCTGCGCCAGGCGGTCATCCCAGGACAGCTGCGTGGACTGCGCCCAGACCACGGCCCCCTCGTGGAAGGTGACGACGACGGTGTCGTCCTCACCCTCAAGGGTCAGGGTGCCGGTCTTGCGCTGCAACCCGATCAATTGGACGATGTCCGCGATGTGAAAGTCCTTGAAGGTTCCCTCGAGGGCCATGGCGCTCCTTCGACCGGCGGGCGCCGCCGGGGGGTCCTGACCGAGCCCGCCTAGCGGGGGAGGGGCCTCGGTTTCGACCAGCCGCGGCGAATCGAGATGCCGAACAGGACCAGCAGGATCCCCAGGACGATGATCACCCGCATCCCGCCCGGCAGCAGGGTCGCGAAGCGGAACGAAGGCGTCCACGCATCCAGAAGGCCCCCTTCCAGCACCAGCCAGATCGCCGGCAGGGCCAGAAGCAGGCCGATCAGCGTCCGTCCCCGATACAGGTCGCTCCCGCCTGGGAGCAAACTTCCGAGCAGGCCGGAGCGCACCCGCTCGCGCCGTGCCCAGTCCTCACCCTCTTGCTGGCGGCGAATCCGCACGAAGGCCGCCACACCCTCGCGCGAGCGGAAGACCGAGGCGCAGGACCGGCAATACTCCTTCTCCTTCACCATCACCTGGCACTTGCTGCAAAACGGCGTCCCGCACTGGATGCATCGGCGCACGGGAGGAAACCGGCTGCGGATCACGACGTGCATCCAAAATGCTGCCAACACGAGGATGGCCACCAGGGGCACCTGATCGAGCCGGACGCCCCGGAGCGGGGCTCCCCACAGGCCCTCGGCAACCGCCTGCACCGTCGTGGGAGACGGGGTGAGAGTCGCCGCCAAGCTCACCCAAGGCACAGGCTCGTCTAGCACCACCACGGTGGCCCCGGCGCTATGCAGATCCGAGACCATCCCCACCGTGAACGGGTCGAGCCGCTGCGCGCGAGACAGCGCGTCCTTCGACTGATCGAGGAGGAGTCGCTGCGTGTACAGCGCTACGAGATTGACCTGCACCGCGGGGGATGCGGGGAGCATCTCGGCGGCCCGGCGATAGGCCGCCTCGGCCTCGGCTGGCCGTCCCTGCAAATAGAGGAGGTTCCCCTGGGCCACCAGCGGGAAGCCCACCCCGGGCAGTCGCTGCAGCGCCTGGCCAACCGCACCCTCGGCCTCGGCTAATTCGCCCCGGCGCTTTCGCACCAGGCTCAGGTAATACTCCGGCAGCCCCGCTTGGGGGGCCGCCTGGACCCAGGCTTGCAGGTCGCGTACCATCCCCTCCCCGCGCGCGCCCTCCTCGATTGCTCGAGCCGTCCCCAGTTCCGGCGAGGCCGCCAGCACATGGGTCGCGGCCACCCATCGGTAACCCATCGGCAGCAGGACGAGCCCGGCGATGAAGATTGAGACCATCACCTGCTCGCGCCGCGTGAGATGGGGCCCGATGAACACCAGCGCGACCAGGGCCGACCAGAGCAGCCCCAGACCGAGCACCAGGGGCAGGAGGACGACCAGCAGGACCAGCGTCCCTTGCACCGGGGCCGGCACGCGCGCCAGCAACTGCTCGCCGAGGTCATGGGCGAACAGGACATGGCTCTTGAGCAGGAAGATCACCGCCAGCACCCCGATGGCCACGAGCCACGCCACCTGGAGGCTCAGGAGGATGTTACTTGCCAGCTGCCCCGCCCAGCGTCCGCCGCGCACGGCGTGCAGCACGCCCTGGACGAGGTCACGCCCCACCGCCAGGACGGCCCCTTTGTCCGCCTGCCAGCGCACCGCCGCCCGACCCATCAGGGCATCGGGCGACTCAGGAGTGTTCGCCACCGCCCCGTCGTAGAATGCCTGCGCCCGGGAGAAGTCCCCGCGCGCGGCCGCCTCGCTCCCCCGCCGCATCAGCTCACCACTGAGCAGGGGAAAGCGGGAGAGGCCCCAGGTGAGCTGGAGGTTGCGCAGGGCTTTCTCCTCGCGGGTAGCCTCGTCCCGCAGGTCCCGCTGCAAGAAATCCTGCCAGAGCAACCAGTGAATCAGGAAACGGGATCCGGCGAGCTGTCGCGCCCGCTCAAACCATCGCGCAGCGGGCTCGACACCCTGCGACTGGCGCAGCACCTCGCCCTGCGCCCAGGCGAAGAACGGATTGTTCGCCTCCCGCTCCTGCATCCCTGTCAGCCGCTGCTGCAGACTCGCCAGCGTCTCGGGGCTGAGTCGCCGTCGCTCCTTGGCCGCCTCCGAGTCCAGCTCTGCCGTCTCCGCCAGCACGCGCTGCCGCAGACCGTGGGCCTCCTGGACCTCCGCGGCCGGGAACAGGCGCTGGGCGCTCACCCCGACCGGGAGCGCGAATAGCACCCCCAGCATCAGGACGGTGCACCAGCCGGGGCGAATCCTGTGGGATCTCATGCCTCTCGCTCCGCTGCCAGGTACCGCATCCGCACGTCGTACAGCAACTGGTCGAGCAGCATGCTCTCCTCCTCGCTGAGGCGTCCTTCCGTCTTTCCCTTGAGGATTTCGAGCCAATCGATCACCTGCCGCGCCTCGCCAAGGTCGCGCCGCGGCCGCTCCTGGCCAGGGTCAGCGGACGCGCCCAGGTGCATCAGGGCCGCCGTCCCGAGCATCAGCACGAGACTGCTAAAGGTCGCCTGCTCCTCGCGCTTCGACGGCTGCGGCTGCTTCACCCGAGCCTCTCCGGGCACCCGGCGCCCGCCACGACCTACCCAGCATGCCGCCGGCGAGTTGCCGCGACTACCTAACCATCCGGTTTCGGATTTTTCAAGTGAATTCATTCACGGCGGCGGGCACCCCCGTGGCGCCCTTACCCGTTCGGGTCACCCGCGCGTCGGCGCGGCAGGAAGTCGAGATGCCCCAACCACCTCGACGGAGTCTCCCAGCGCGATCCCCCAGGCGGCGGCGAGGTTTCCTTGGGCCATGAACAGCTCGAGATGCCCCGTGCTCCCGATCACCGCGCCGGGCTCTCCGCGCCCCGCCTCGGCGAAGTATCCGACGATCGAGCCGACCGGGCGGTTCCGGACGGACACCCGCAGTGCGCCTTTCCCGCCGCTCAGGAGCGGCGCGAGGTCTCGCTGATGGATGCTGCTGATGCAATTACCGAATCGGTCGATCCAGACGACTGCCCCGATCACCCCCACCCCCGCCTCCAGGCGGGATCGGGGAATCGGCAAGCGGAGGGGACCGGGGAAATCCGGTCCCACCTGATCCAAGGAGAGCCCCCCGGCCAGATGTCCGGCAACCGAGGCAAAGACATCGCGCCCGTGAAAGGTGGCGCTCACCTCGGGCAGGCAGAGCGTCCGGGCCGCGATGCTCCGCACCGTTTCCACGGGGCCTGCATCCAGGGCGTAGCTCAGCAGGCCGTTGTCCGGCGCCAGGAACACCTGGCCGCCGATGCGCGCCGCCAGGGCGCGCCGGTCGCTCCCCACGCCCGGATCCACCACCGCAACATGAATCGTTCCCGGAGGGAAAAAGGGGGTGGCGGCGTGCAGCATGAATGCTCCGGCGAGGACCTGCTGGGGGGGAATCTCGTGGCAGAGATCGACGATCGCGGCGTCCGGGCAACGGCTCAATATGACTCCCTTCATGATACCTACGAAGGGATCCGCCTGACCGAAATCCGTGAGCAGCGTGATGATCGGCCGTTGCCGACCCACAGGCGAGCTCCACGGCGCGTCGCCCACCCGCCCCGCCGTTGCGTGCGATCCCTCTCGCTCCACTTCCTGGCTATCCCCAGGGCCCGCTCCGAGGTTTTCCATTGACTTTTCGCAGCCAACGGTCTATCTAAACAGGGCTGCCGAAGTGGCGGAACTGGTAGACGCGCTACGTTCAGGGCGTAGTGGGGGAACCCCCGTGGGAGTTCGAGTCTCCCCTTCGGCACCACTGAAGGATGAACGGCCGTGGCACCCGTGCCACGGCCGTTGTGTTTCTCGCCCTGCGCGACCCCACGCCTACTGCAGCCGGTCCTCGTGGATCTCGACCGCTGCCTGCTTCTCTGCCTCCGACAGGTACTGCTGAAACGCCTCCCGCTGCCGGATCTGCAGCAGGGCCTGCCGGATCTCCTCCTTCACGTCGGCAAACGGCTTCGCGGCCGACCCGTGGGGGCCGCCCTTCAAGATGTGATACCCGAACTGCGTCTTCACCACCGGGGAGAGCTCCCCGTCCTTGAGCCGGAACGCCTCCTCCTCGAATTCCGCCTCGGTCTGGCCCCGGCTGATCATCCCCAGGTCGCCGCCCTTCTCCTTACTCCCCGCGTCCTCCGAGTGGGCTCGGGCCAACTCGGCGAAGTCCTTTCCGGCCTGAAGTTCTTTGAGAAGCGCCTCTGCCTCCGCCTGGGTCTTGACCAGGATGTGCCGGACTGCGACCGCATCGACGCTGAAGAGCCCCTTGTTGTCCTCGTACGCCTTCCGCACATCCTCCTCGGTCACGCTGATCTGCGGCACGATCCGCTGCCTGATCAATTCTTCGATCAGGATGTTCCGCCGCATCTGCTCGATGCGCGCGACGACGACGGGATCCTTGTCGAGCGCTTCCGCCACCGCCCGCTGGGTCAGGATCTCCTGCTGGACCATGGCGTGGAGGATTTCCCCGTAGCGCTCCGGCGGGATGGAACGCTGGTCCCGCTCCAGGCGGCTCAGGTGCGCCTTGAACTGCGCGTAGGTGATGTCCACCCCGTTCACCTTCGCGACCACGCGCCCCGGGTCTGACCCCTCCGCAGCCGGTGCCTCGCCGGCGTATGCAACCGCCGCCCAGGCCAACAGCAGTCCCATGGCCGTCGCGCACACCACCCGTCGCATGGCTCCCCCTCGTCCGTCTCAGACCTACGGCGCTCCTGGCAGGCCCCGGGCTCGCAGCGCTTAATGAAATGTCCGGGTCGAGGACCGCCTCCCCGTGATGTTCGCAGCCTACAGCACCACCCAGGGCACGTCAACCGCGCGCGCCGGCGTCCGCCGGCAGCCGCACGACCCGCCGGCGCACGGTCACGGGCCGATGGCTCGCAGCCGCTCCGCCGCCAGCTCCGGCGAGACCGGATTGATGTAGATGCCCGTCCCCCACTCCAGCCCGATGACCTGCGGGGGGCGTGGGACGAACTCGAGGTGCCAGTGGTACTCCTCACGGGTGAACTCGCCCACGGGCGAGGCGTGGAGGACAAGGGAGAACGGCGGATCGTCGAGCAGCCCCTGCACACGCCGCACCAAACCCTGGAGGGTGCGTGCCAGGTCGCGGAGCAGCGCCGGGCGCGCCCCGGTGAAGTCGTGGCCGTGCTCGACCGGGACGAACCATGTCTCGTAGGCGAAGCGGGGGGCATAGGGGGTGAAGACCATGATGCCGCCTTCGCGGAGGATCACTCGGCGGCCGTCCTTGGCCTCCTGCTTCAGGACATCGCAGAGCACGCAGCGCTCCTTCCAGCGGAGGTGGCTGCTGAAGCCCTTCAGCTCCGATTCGATGGCCCAGGGCACGATGGGGCTGGCCACGATGTGGGAATGGGGGTGCTGGAACACGCTCGCGGGCATGCCGTGGGTCTTCACCCAGATGACGTGCCGGAAGCGCTGGTCGTTGCGCAGATCGAGCATCCGCACCTGGCAAGCACGGAGCACCCGCTCGATCTGGGCGGTCTCGAGCGTTACCCAGTGGGCCGTGTGCTCTGGGGTCTCCACCAGGATCTCGTGGGCCCCGATGGCGTTCATGGCGTCGTACATGCCCTCGGCGCTCCGCTCCAGCCCGCCCTCGATGTGGAAGATGGGGCGTCGGTCTGGGACGACCCGCACGTACCAACCCCGCCGGTTGAGCGCGCTCCCCGGGGCCAGATCGACGTAGAGCTCGGCACCCGTCTCCCCCTCGTGGCCCGGACAGAACGGACAGGCCTCCGGCCCAAGAGGCTGCGGGCGCGCCGGCTCCGCCACCTGCGGCAAGTCGGCCCGACTCGGGGAGATCACGACCCAGCGCTGGGTCACCGGATCCTTTCGCAGATGCGAGCCATCCATGGCTTGCGCGTCTCCTCGTCCCAAACGGGTGGGCGTGCCGGTACGAACCCGCGCCACCCGGGGCCCCCGAAGGACCTAGCCGACGACCACGTTGGTGGTGGTCTTCAACACTCCGGGGAGGCGGTGAATTTGACGCGTGATGAACTGCCCGAGTGCAGTCACGTCCTCAGCCTCCACGAGGGCAATGACGTCGTACGAGCCGGTCACGGAATGTGCCATCTGCACTCCCGGCAGGCGCGCCAGCGACTGCGCCACCTGCGAGGAGTTGCCAGGCGTGGACTCGATGAAGACGTACGCGCTGATGGCCATGACCACCCTCCGTGGCCCAGGGGACGCCCCAGCCCGGTCCAGGCGATCCCCCGGATCCCGCCGGTCACTCCGAGGTCCGTCGCCAGGACGGCGGACCATGCCCCTGACCGCCCATGGCACGCGGCGGCGGGCTCTCCACCCCGGTCAGGACCAAGAGCTCAGCCGCCACCTCCTCGATGGACTTGTCCGTGACATCCACCACCGGCCACCCGCCTTGCCCGAAGAGCCGCTGGGCGTACTCCAGCTCGGCCCACACCTGACGGGGGTCGGCATACGGGAACTTGGGAGGGGTCGCCAGCTGCTGGAGGCGCGCGCGGCGGAGCTCCAGCAGTCGGTCCGCCTTGATGGTGAGCCCTACGACCTTGCGCGGATCCAGTCGGAACAGCTCCTCCGGCAATGGGAGTCGGTGGACGACGGGCACGTTGGCAACCCGCAGCCCCCGCCCCGCCAGGAAGACGCTGAGGGGCGTCTTGGACGTGCGCGAGACGCCCACCAGGACCACGTCCGCCTGCGCCAGTCCCCGCGGATCCTGTCCATCATCGTGTTTGACGGCGTACTCGAAGACCTCGAAGCGCCGGCGGTACTCCTGGTCCATCTCGCGGAAGAGCCCCGGCTTTGCCATCGGCTGCAGGCGCAGCAGGTCCTCGAGC
>Ga0153915_10003415_pt1 | contig 14597 bp, 11 predicted proteins | sample Opewatmetagenome_2_FD_107003 | JGI IMG/M metagenome (GOLD analysis project Ga0153915, IMG submission 107003) | Freshwater wetland microbial communities from Ohio, USA - Open water 3 Core 3 Depth 3 metaG | ecosystem: Environmental > Aquatic > Freshwater > Wetlands | place: USA: Ohio, Lake Erie...
CAAGTTCGGCCTGCTCCTTGCTCGTCAACTTGCCTTCGCGGGCAAGTTCCGACAATTCGTTCATGCGGGCAATATCACGATCGCTGAACTGAAGGGAAAGTAGATATTCAGCGGCGCCGCGCGACAATTCCTCCTGCCCGAGCTGGATAAGCCGGGCAAGGATGGTCGCCTCAGTGTTGGGGCCAGTGATTTGGGAACTCATCTATTTCCACCTGACTGAAGTATTTCGCCGACAGGTAATTATGTCACCAGCAAGGCTCCTGGCCAAGCGCGGAGACGCGAGAAAAAGCAAAAACGCACACGAATCGCACGAATTAGACGAATCAACACGAATCAAAAAGCAGGATCAGATTAGCCATTCAGAAACACATTTTCTTGTTCGTCTTGATTCGTGTTCATTCGCGTAATTCGTGGCCTGCTTTTCTTTTTTTCGTTCTTTCAGCCGCAAAAGCGGTTTTTTGGTGAAAACCACCCTCCTCTCGTATAATCCTAATCGTTTAAGAACAAAGCAGTTACGCTGGTCATGTGACGGCCGTCACAAAGATGTGTGATCTGCGTAACAGTGTGGTGTGAGCAATTGTTTTCTACTCGGCTCCACGCCGAAATTGACTCTGTTATTGGCTGCAGCGAAAGGAAGGAGTTCAGATGAAGATTCGGATTACAGCATTCCTGGTTGTTCTATTGTTGGCCGCATTTTTTCCGGCGGGGGCGCACGCCATCCCCGCCTTTTCCCGGATGTACCAAACTTCATGCACTACCTGCCACCTGGACTTTCCGAAATTGAATGATTTCGGCAAGGCATTCAAAGACGCCGGGTTCAAGTTTCCAAGCGACGACGAGACCTTTATCAAGGTTCCGCCGGTCATGCTGGGCGCGGCGGCTCAGAAAGAGCAGTTTCCGCGCACCGTGTGGCCGGGCGTAATTCCGGGAATGCCGCCGATCGGTTTCCGGATGAACACTTTCTTCCAGACCACCAGCCGGAACCGGGGCAATTTCGATACCCTGACGCCCCCCGGCACGGTGAACCCCTTCATCCCGCGCACCGACTTCAGCACCGGCCTGTTCAGCATCTTCACCGCCGGTAACTTCGGCAGCGACATCGCCTTCTGGGTGGATGACGACATCAGCGTTGCCGGCGAGAATGCCGCCGGTGGCCTGGGTGACGGTTACCTGAAGTTCGTGAACGTGGGCCGGCTGATGAAAATGCCCAAGGACTCACTCTCGCTGCGCGTCGGGCGCTTCGAACTTGATCTGCCCTTTACCCAGGCGCGCACCCATAACCTGAGTTCCTATGACATTTACGATCAGGCCAACATAGGCGCCACCAATCCGGCGTTCGCCGCGCAGCACAATGTAAACAATGTATTCACCATGGCCGATGCGGCCAACGGCATCGAGTTCAGCGGCGGCCATCAGTACGGCGGCTACCACTACTCCATCGCCGTTGTGAATCAGAACACCAGCGGCGTCAGCCAGGCGGATAATGAAAGTCCGTTTGTGCCGTCGTCGGCCGGTTTTGCCGCGGATTCCAACTTCAAAGACCTCTATGCGCGGCTCTCGTACCGCTTCAATCTGGAAAGCGATGCAACCAGCCGTAACTCGGTGCAAGCCGCCGGCTCCACTGGTCCGCGCGACCACACTTACCTGAATCTGGGCAGCTACTACTTCTACGGACGCTCGGTGCAGCGCTTCAGCGGCCAGAATCTGCTGGGCGATCCGGTGGTGCTGACCGCGCGTGAGCCGTTCTACCGCGTGGGCGGCGATTTCAGCTTCAACTATCGCACCTTCAATCTGTATGGCCTGTTCATGTTTGGCCACGATAACAACCTGCTGCCGGTGGATAGCGCGGGCTTCCCTGTTCCGCTTCCGATCAGCGGCGTGCCGTCTCCGACCGTTGGCTTTATCCACAGCGGGCCAGCCACCTTTACCGGCGGGTTTATGCAGGCCGATTATCTGGTTTACCCCTGGATGATGGCGATCATGCGCTGGGACGCGGTCAACTCCGGACCGGACAGACTCAACGGCCTGGCCGCGAACCTCGATACACCCTTTGTACTGCCTTTCCACCAGACGCGGAACCGCTTCACGCCGGGCGTGCAGTTCCTGATTCACGCCAACATCAAGGCGGCTTTTGAATACCAGATTCGTCCGCAGCAGTACGTCACGATCATTAACAATCCGATTACCGGACTGCCGGCGGCGACGCAGCCGTTTCGTACCAATACCGCCGTAGTCAGCCTCGATTTTGTTTATTAACCGTAACTTTGAGAAAAGAGGAATCATGAAGCTCAGATACTTGCTCAGTTTGTCGATTGTCACCCTCATGGCGACGCAACTGTGCCTGGCGGGTTCGATCAAAGGGAAAGTCACACCCGGAAAATCAGTTGTATGGGTGGAAGCCGCCCCCGGCGCCAAACCCGTCGCAGTAGATAAGCACGTGATCATGGACCAGAAAGGCCTGCTCTTTCAGCCGCATGTGCTGGTGGTGCAGACCGGCACGACCGTGGATTTTCTGAACAGCGATAAAGTGGCCCACAACGTCTTCTGGCCGTCGATCTCCGGCGACAAGAAGAAGAGCCACAATCTCGGCACCTGGCCCACGGGGCAGAAGAAGGGCTTCAAGTTCGAAGAGCCGGGCGTGGTTTCGCTGTTGTGCAACGTACACCCTGAAATGTCGGGCTACATCGTGGTCGTCCCCACGCCGATGTTTGCCGAAACCGCCGCTGATGGCGAATACACCATTGCCAACGTCCCTGACGGCCAGTACACCGTGACCGCCTGGCACGAAGGCAAGAAACTCCAGTCGCAGAAAGTCACCGTAAGCGGGACTGCAACCGCTAACTTCACACTGCAATAGTTCCGGCAGGCAGGCTGAGGAAGTACCCCCTTCAGCCTGCCTCGTTTTTCAGGTGCAGGTCTGGTCATGCAAAAACGATTGCTGAACAAAACGGTGGACCGCGACTGGCTGAACACCAATTTTCCCTGCATGATGGCGTGCCCCGCGCACACCAACGCGGGGCGTTATGTTGCGCTGATTGCCGAGGGCCGCTTCGAGGAAGCCTACCGCTTCGCGCGCGATCCCAATCCGCTCTCGAGCATCTGTGGAAGGGTGTGCGCGCATCCGTGCGAGACCGCCTGCCGCCGGGGCGAGATCGACAAACCCATCCAGATTCGGGCGCTGAAGCGTTTTCTCACCGAGCGTCACGGCCCGGAATCGCGCAATTTTATTCCTCTGGAAGCGGGGAAGCAGCCGAAGCTCCCATATAAAGTAGCCATCGTGGGCGCGGGGCCGGTCGGCCTTTCCGCCGCGCATGATCTGGCGCTCATGGGCTATTCGGTCACTATCTTTGAAGCCGCGGCCGTGGCCGGCGGCATGCTCTATCTTGGAATTCCCGAATATCGTTTGCCCCGTTCGGTGGTTGAGGCCCAGGTGCGCGAGATTCTCGCCATGGGCGACGTGACGCTCAAGCTCAACCAGCGCGCCGGAAAAGATTTTTCCATTGGCGAACTCCGTTCGCAGGGCTTTGACGCCGTGCTGATTGCCGTGGGCGCGCACCGCAGCCGCGATCTCCAGATTCCCGGCAACGATCTCGACGGCGTCATCAAGGGCATAGATTTTCTGCTCAACGTAAACCTGGGCTACAAGTTCACCATCGGCAAGAAGGTGGTGGTCATCGGCGGGGGCAACGTGGCCATGGATGTGGCCCGCTCCGCGGCCCGCGAAGTCGTCCGCCAGCACGAAGCGCCCACCGACACCTGGGCCCAGAACGTGAGCGCTGTGGCCACCAAGGAAATGGTGGATGTCTCGCTCTCGGCCCTGCGCCTGGGCGCCAGCGAAGTGCATATCGTCTGCATTGAGCGGAAAGACGAGATGCCCGCCGCCATGGAAGAGATCGTGGAAGCCGAAGAAGAGGGCATCACCATTCACGCCGGCTTCGGCCCCAAGAGCATCGTGGGCGCCAATGGCAAAGTCGCTTCTATCGAGACCCTTACCACCCAGCGGGTCTTCGATGAACAGGGCAGGTTCAGTCCTCAGTTTCTGCCCGGCAGCGAAGCGCTGATCGAATGCGATACGGTCATTCTGGCCATTGGGCAGAGCGCCAACCTCGATTTCCTTGAGAACAGCGGCGTGGCCGTTTCACCGCGTGGCCTGATCACCGTGGAGCCGCGCAGCCTGATGACTTCACAGCCCGGCATCTTCGCGGGCGGTGACTGTGTTTTTGGTCCGCGCCTCATTATTGACAGCGTGGCCGACGGCAAACGGGCGGCCGTGGGCATCGATGAATTTCTGCGCAAGCAGCCGCATCCCGAGCCGCTGATCGAAGTCGAGGTGCTCAGTCATCATCAGATGATCACCAACTACATGGAGATATCACGGCAGCCGGTGCCCATGCTGCCGCTTGACCGGCGCACCGGCATGACCGAAGTGGAGGTCGGCTTCGACGAGGCCAGCGCCATGGTGGAAGCGCAGCGCTGCCTGCGCTGCTTCATCAATACCATCTTCGAAGGCACGGAAGTTGACGGCACCGAGTGCATTCTGTGCGGGGGCTGCGTGGATGTCTGCCCCGAGCAGTGCCTGCAACTGGTGCCGCTGGAAGAATTCGAATTTCCCGAGCTGGTCACCGCCCATCTGGAACAGGGCGAGTCGCAATACGAAGTCGAATTGCGGGGTATTGCGCCGGCTGAACTGGCCGCCGGAACGGTGACCGGCTCGGCCATGATCAAGGACGAGACCCGCTGCATCCGTTGCGGACTCTGCGCCCTGCGTTGTCCGGTGGGCGAGATCCGCATGGAAGCCTTCCATTTCAAATCGGCCGAACCGACCGGCCTGATTCCCATTCAGTCCTTTGACTTAAGGAGCTCCAAATGAGCGACGCCAACAAAGCTTTGCCGGCGCAGCCCGGCGCCAAAGACGGCGACGATTGCGTGGATTGCAGCCGCAGAAAGTTCTTCAGCCAGCTCGGCATGGGCTCCCTGGTGGTCGCCGGGGCGGGCGCGGGACTTTTTACCTATGAATACTTTTCGCCCAACGTTCTGTTCGAGGCCTCGCCGGTGGTCAAGGCCGGCAGGCCCGACCAGTTCGCGGCCAATTCCGTCACGCTTGATCCGCAGACTGGAATTTATGTGGTGAACAGCGAAAAAGGGTTTTACGCCCTGGGCGCGATCTGCACCCATCTCGGCTGCCTGACCGCGTGGAAGCCCGATCTCGACCGCATCGCCTGCCCGTGCCATGGCAGCCAGTTCAATCGTGAAGGGGTGAAGATCGCCGGGCCGGCGCCCCAGCCTCTGCCGTGGCTTGAGGTCACGCTCAGCGATGACGGTTACCTGATGGTTGACCGGTCGAACATTCTCAACGCCCCCAAGTACATCAAGGTATAAAACCATGCCCAGCTTTCAGACAGAGTTCGACCGGTTGCGAGCGACTGCGGTGTGGCGCTCGATCTTCCGCAGCGGCGTCGGCGACAGCAACCTGCACAATGCGCAGGCCGTGCAGCAGAACGTCTTTCTTCATTTGTTTTCAGTGAAGGTGCGTTCGCGGGTGCTCGACTTCAGCCCCACCTGGTATCTGGGGGCGTTCACGCTGGTCACGTTTTTAATTCTGGTGGCCACCGGAATCCTGCTGATGTTCTATTACCATCCTTCGGCGCCCCAGGCTTACGCCGACATGAAAGACCTGCAGTTTGTGGTGTCGTCGGGAGTGTTTCTGCGCAACCTGCACCGCTGGTCGGCGCACGCCATGGTGTTCCTGGTCTTCGCTCACATGTTCAAGGTGTTCTACCGCGGGGCCTACCGGCCGCCGCGGCAGTTCAACTGGGTGATCGGCGTGTTTCTGCTGCTGATCACGCTGCTGCTGAGCTATACCGGCTATCTGCTGCCCTGGGACCAGCTGGCGTTCTGGGCGGTGACCGTCGGTTCGAATATCGCCAAGGCCGTTCCCCTGATGGGCGACAGGATACGCTTCCTGATGCTGGGCGGCCACGAGGTCAACGCCAACGCCCTGCTGCGCTTTTATGTACTGCACTGCGTGATTCTGCCGCTGGCGGCGATTCTTCTGATCGCCGTGCATTTCTGGCGTATCCGCAAAGATGGCGGACTCTATGTTCCGGAGAGGAAAGAGCCGTGAGCGACCCGACGAAAGTACAAGCTGAACTGCAATCGGACGTGAGAAAAAACCCGCGCCGCATCGCCTTTCTCACGCGGCGCACCTCACCGCACGTGAAAGCCCTGGATGAGCCGCGGGTGATGACCTGGCCGGCGGCCATGGCGCGCTTCATCGTCGCGCTGGAAGTGGCCTTTCTGCTGCTGGTGTGGGTGTCGCTGGTCTTCAACGCGCCGCTGGAAGGGCTGGCCGACCCCATGCACACGCCCAACCCGGCGAAAGCCCCCTGGTACTTTCTGGGATTGCAGGAGCTGCTCCACTATTTTCCGCCCATGGTGGCGGGCGTGCTGATTCCGGGCATGGTGGTGGGTGCGCTGATCATCATTCCTTATTTCAACATCAACATCGAGGCCGGCAGTATCTGGGCGCGCCCCGAGCGGCGTCCGGCGGTGATGAGCGCCACCGTGGGGTTCATGGTGGTTATTTTTCTGCTGTTCGCGAGGTCGCAATTTGGGCATTCCACGGGCGCCGTTGGCAACACGGCCCGCATTCTCGATCTGACGATTCCGTTTGTGCCGTCGCTGCTGGTGGGCGGTGCGCTGCTGCTGTCGTCACGGTTTTCGCCGCAGTCACCCCGGCGCTACCAGCGCTGGCTCTATTCCAAGCCGATTTATTTCTGGATCATGACTTGGTTTCTAGTCGAGTTGATCGTGCTTACCGCCGTAGGCACATTTTTCCGCGGCCCAGGATGGTCATGGGTCTGGCCATGGAGCCTCTGAGATGGCAGACACAGGGATGAACGACGATACGAACAACGGCAACCCCGGCCCGCTGCGCAGCCGTCCGCTGGCCCGGGAACTGATGGTCTTTGGCGGCGTGAGCGTGCTGCTGCTGGTTTCGCTGGCCATCGCGCCGGCCAAGGATTATTTCAGCCAGTGGCGGTATCACCAGAAGGCCTTTCTGAAGCTTGCGGCTGAGCGCCAGAGCGGAACCCTGGTGAAGAACTTCCATGGCGGCATCCGCCAGATATGGAATGAGAAGCTGGGCGTGGTGGACCGCTGCGAAACCTGCCATTTGAATATGAATGGCGCGCTGGTGGATTCGACATCGCAGCCCTTCCGCAAGCACCCGCCGATGCCGCATGAAGCTGAGCAGTTCGGATGCGTAATGTGCCATCGTGGCCAGGGAGTAGCGACGACTGCGGAAGAAGCGCACTCGGCCACCGCCGCCTGGGAGCAGCCCCTGCTGCCTGCGCGCTACTCTGACGCTTCCTGCGGACAATGCCACCTCGGCCCGCTGGCCGGGGCGCCAAAACTCAACGACGGCCGCCGTATGCTTTCGTCGGAAGGTTGCACGCACTGCCATCTGGTGCGCCAGCCCGATGGCACGGTGATCAAGCCCGATGACGATCCGCCGCCGCTCCTTCACATCGCCGAGAAGACCACTCGCGAGTGGATCTATGCGTGGATCAAGAATCCCCAGGCTTACGCCGCTTCGGCCACCATGCCGAACTTCCAGTTCAACGACCAGGAAGCCGCCGACATCGCGTCGTTCCTGATCTCGCAGAGCACGCCTTCGGCGAAGGGCCAGGAGGAGCTGCGCGCCCGGCCGGTGGCCCTCGGCGCGAACGCGGCCACCGACAGCGCCAGCCTTTATGGAAGCCTGTTCTGCTCGTCGTGCCATGCCGTGCAGAATGCCGCCGGTAATCTCGTAGGCGGCAACTTCGGGCCGGAGCTGACCCGGGTCGGCAACAAGGTTACGCCGCAATGGCTGAACCGCTGGCTCAGGAATCCTCACGACTACGAACCTTCCACGCGCATGCCGCACTACCGTCTCGACGACAAGCAGGTAGCTCTGCTCTCGGCCTTCCTCATGGCGAAGACCGACAGCGACTTCGCCGCCGGCGCGCACGTGCCGCCCGCTGATAAAGACAGCGCCGCCCGGGGACGCAAACTGGTTCTGGAATACGGCTGCGCCGCCTGCCATCAGATCAACGGCGTGAACCCGCCCCAGAACTTCGGACCTGACCTTTCGCATGTCGGCAACAAGCCGCTGGCGCAGGTGATCTTCGTTCCCGGGATGAAAGAAACGCTGCCCGCCTATATCTCCGCCAAAGTGCGCGACCCGCGCTCGTTCGGCGCAGGGCTGAAGATGCCGAAGTTCAGCCTGAGCGAGACGCAGATTGAATCGCTGGCCACCGCGCTGCTGGCGCAGACCGACCGCGCGGCGCATCTGCCCGGCGAACTGCTGATTCCCGCCGCGCAGCCCACGAAATACGAGCCGGGCGGCGACGCCGGCCGTCTCATGCAGGATCTGCACTGCCTGAGCTGCCACACCATCAACGGGCACGGCGGCGACATGGCTCCCGATCTCAGCTATGAAGGCAGCGCGGTGCAGCGCGCGTGGCTGCAAGAGTTCATGAGCAACCCCAACACGCTGCGGCCGGCGCTGATTCGGCGCATGCCGAAATTCAACCTGAGCAGCGCGGAGATCAGAACCATCTCCGATTATCTGCTGTCGGCGTATCAGGCGCCCGGCTTTGACGCCCAGGCGTTTGACCCGCGCGCGCTGAACAGCGAGGACGCGGCCCGCGGCAAGCAGTTGTTCTATTCCAAATACAACTGCCAGTCATGCCATATCGCCGATTACAAAACCGACAAAGGATATGTCGGCCCGGCGCTGGCCGGCGTCGGCCTGCGCCTGACCCCGGTGTGGACCTACAAATGGCTGAAGAATCCCAATGCCCTGCGGCCGGGAACGCTCATGCCCAACCAGAATATGAGAGACGATGAAGCCCGCGACCTGACGGCATTCCTGATGACCCTCAAGGCGCGCACCACCGGAGGCGGAAAATGAAATACCTGAGCATTCTTTGCCTCGCTGCGCTGCTGCCGGCCGCCGGATGCCTCCGGCATTCCGGCGAGGGCGCGGCGCTCACGCCCGAAGCCAAAGGCACGCAGATCACGGAGGCCGGCGGCGGCAAGCAGATCGCCAGCGTCGGCTCCGATCTGCCCCAGCCGGTCGTGGTGCAGGTCAACGGCGCGGATGGCAACGGCGTGGCCAAAGCGCTGGTAACCTTCCGGGGCGAGGGGCTGCAGTTTACTCCCCGGCAGGCGCTTACCGACACCAGCGGACAGGTGACTGTAACCGTGCAACTGGGCGCCGAGCCTCGCGGTTATGAGATCGTGGCCGAGACCCCCAAAGCTGACGGCACAATGGCCAGCGTGAAGCTGCGCGCGGTCGCCCTGGGCTATCAGCAAAGGCTGGGCAGGGAAGTGAATGACAAGTATTGCATCCGTTGCCACGACTCCGAATCAACCCCCGAGAGGGTATCGAACTTTGATAATCTCTCGCCGGCGCCGCACGCGTTTTCCGATGGCGCGTTTCTCAATAATTTTTCCGACGCCGATCTGGCGGCCATTACCGCGCGCGGCGGCGTCGCCCAGTCGAAATCGGCGGCCATGCCGCCCTTCGGCGGAAGTTTATCGGACAAAGAGATCAAGGCTGTTGTAGCTTATATGAGGGCGGTGGCTGATCCTCCCTATCAGGCCCCAGGAGTGAAATATGGCAAGTAGCAATCTGTTCCGCGGCTGTGTGCTGGTTCTGTGCCTGCAACTCAGCTGTGCGGCGCAACTGCTTTCGGTTTCCAGGATCAAAGATCCTTACAGCCAGTCAATGCAGCAGAAGTATGCGGGGCCGCTGCAGCAGCTCAGCGCCGACGCCGCCGCTCTCCGCTTCCCATTCCCCTTTTATTTCAGCCAGGCGCTGGATGTGGACGAAGTCAAGCAGAAGCAGATGGCGCAGGGCTCCATTCACTTCGACCGCTTCAACGGGCAGGAAGTGTTGCAGATTACCGGCAACTATTACGCTGCGTATTCCGCCACGGCGCTCAGCGCGGGCCAGCGCGCCCGCCAGACGTTTCAGGAAGTGGTGCTGCCGCTGCTGAAGCTCGCGGTCGCCGGCCTCGATAAGTCCATTCCTTTTGACGCCTATGCGTTTGAGATCGCCCACCACGTGCGCAAGAAGGTTTACAACGTCAGCACCGAAGGCCCGGAAAACGTGGTGTTTGTCTTTTCCCGCGGCATGGGAGAAAAGCTGGCCAGAAGCGGCGACGTGGAATCACAGCAGGCCGCGCTGCTCGAAAGCGATGCCTGGGTCAACGGCGAACCCATTACCCTGTGGCTGGTGGGCGATGACGCCCCGGCGGATGTCAAGCAGCATCATCTGGCCCGCTATAACAAGGACGCCGCCGCTACCACGCAGGAAGCGCCTGAGCGGGGCAGCCTGGTGAATCCGAAATATCTTCCCTCCTCGGAATTGCTGGATACCATGGCCGCCAACGCCAAAGCCGGGCACGATACCTCCCCCGGCCGTCTCCTCAACCTGCAGCGCAAGCACCAGCCGGTGATTGATACCATGGTGCAGGAAATGAAGCCCTCGGCGAAGCTGGTGGACTATGCTCCGCCGTCGTTCATCGCCTTTCACGGCTCGGTCTATCTGCAGCTCAGCGTGGCCACCGAACTGGAGCAGCCGGCCGGTTCGTCGCAATATAAGATCGCCGCGCTGGCCTTCGACCAGCATATCTCCCATCTGCTGCGTCCGGTGACCAAGTACTTCAACGACAAGGCCGACTTCGAAGGCGTGGATTTCAGCACCACCGTCCACCAGTCCGTGCAGCCGAACAGCCAGTCTGTGGAGTTTGTCTTTCCCATGAGCGCTGTCCAGTGTTACGCAAAATACGACTGTACCGGCCAGGAACTGATCAACCGGGGCATGGTCTTGATCAACGGAGAAAGGGTGTCGCTGGACCTGATGCGGGCGGAAAGCGACGGAAAGAATTAACCGCGAATGAAACCAAAATTAGCCACGAATTACACGAATGGACACGAATCAAGAACCAGATTGGTAATTTGTAATTGATAATTTGAAATTGAAAAGCTGTTAACCTCTAGCTTTACAATTTTCAATTACAAATTACCCGATTACCAATCTGGCTTCTGATTCGCGTTCATTCGCGGCTAATTTCGTTTTTTCTTCGCGCCAAACGAGGGTGTGACGTGAATCACAGCCCCGGTGTGCTCCCGGGCCTAAGCTGGTTCCCATGAATACGGAATTCGATCTTAATAAACGTCCCCTGGTCGTGATTTGGGAAACAACGCAATCATGCGATCTGGCCTGTTACCATTGCCGCGCCTCTGCCCAGCCCAAACGCCATCCGCTGGAGCTGACGACGGAAGAAGGCGAGAAGCTCATTGATGAGATGACCGAATTAAAGCCGCCGATTTTTATCTTTACCGGCGGCGACCCCCTTAAACGTCCTGATATCTATCATCTGGTCCGCTATGCGGCCGAGCGCGGCTTGCATCCGGCCATGACGCCCAGCGCCACGCCGCTGCTCACCCGCGAATCCATTGCCCAACTGAAGAAAGCCGGCCTGGCGCGCCTGGCGGTGAGCCTCGACGGCTCGGTGCCCGAGCTGCATGACGTGTTCCGCGGAGTTCCGGGATCGTATGCCCGGACGCTGGAAGCCATTCACTGGGCTAACGAAGCCAAGCTGCCCATCCAGGTCAACACCAGCGTGACCACGCGCAACATAGCCGACCTTGAGAACATGGCGAACCTCCTCAAGAATTTCAAGATCGTACTGTGGAGCGTGTTCTTCCTTATTCCCACGGGGCGCGGACAGATGGGCGATCTGCCTTCCGGAGAAGAGTTTGAAGCCGCCTTTGCCAAGCTCTATCGCTTTGCCGGGGAGTTCCCCTTCAAGATCAAGACCACGGAGGCGCAGCACTATCGCCGTTTCATCCTGCAGCAGCGCCGCCGGGCCGGCGACGTGAAGATGATCAAGCCCGCCATCGACGGCATGGAGCAGGGCGGACCGGGCCTTCTGCCCATCAATGACGGCAAAGGCTTCGTGTTCGTCTCCCACATCGGCGAAGTGTATCCCAGCGGATTCCTCCCCATTTCCGGCGGCAGCCTGCGGCGCAGGAGCCTGACCGAGATCTATCAGGATTCCGAACTGTTCCGTTCGCTGCGCGACACCAAAAACCTGAAAGGCAAGTGCGGAGAGTGCGAGTTCCGCGAAATCTGCGGCGGCTCACGCGCCCGCGCGTATGCCATGACCGGCGACCTGTTCGCCGAAGAACCCTGCTGTGTCTACCAGCCCGCCAGCCGGCGGTCCCAGATATAGGCAGGAAAGAACTCAGTCTGGGCTGAGCATACTCCACTGAGAGGATGCTCACCATTCCGAAGCGCCGAGCTTACTGGAGCCGGCGCTTCGGCGATTTAGCCGCGAATCAACGCGAATGAACGCGAATCAAACCCAAGATCAAAACCAAAATTAGCCACGAATTACACGAATGCACACGAATTAAAATCAAAACCAAAAGAGAAGAGAAGAAAAAAGAAAAAGAAAAAGAGAAGAGAAAAAAGAAAAGAAGAGACGAGAAGAAAAGAAGAAGAGAAGAGTTACACGCTTGGCTCCGACCTTCTTCTTTTTAAAGGCTTTGATTTTAATTCGTGTGCATTCGTGTTAATTCGTGGCTAATTTTGGTTTTGATCTTGGGTTTGATTCGCGTTCATTCGCGTTCATTCGCGGCTAATTGTTTTTGCCTGCGGCCGCGTCGCGCTTTCCGTCTATAATCCTTCGCGGAGGAACGCATGTCGAAATCGCGCAGACAATTTCTTGCTCAGGCATCGGTTGGCATTCTCGGGGCGGCCGTCGCTTCCCGCAATGTTGAAGCTCAGAATCCCCCCACTCAGACGCAGACCCAGCCTCCGACTCCCGGCGCGCCGCCGGCGTTTGGAACGGCCCCTGAGGTCGGCCCGCCGGTTTCGCCCGCCACCTTTGCCGAGGCGGAAAAGCTGGCCAACGTGGAGATGACCGCTGCCGAGCGCGCCCAGGCCGCGGGCAACTGGCGCAGATCCATGGCTCCTCTTTATGAGCGGCGCACAGGTCCGAAAAAGATAGCTATCGAGCCGTCGATTGCCCCATGGTCGCGATGGGACCCGGTTCTGCCCGGCACGACGGCCGGCCCGCAGCGCGATCAGTTTCTCTGGAGCCGGCCTGATCCAGGTCCGCTGCCGGCGCATGATGAAGACATTGCCTTTGCTCCGTTGACCCATCTGGCCCGCTGGGTGGAGAAGCGCCAGATCACCTCCGAGCGGCTTACGCGCATTTATCTGGAACGTCTGGAGCGTTTCAATCCTAAACTGCGCTGCGTGATTACCCTGACGCGCGAGACCGCGCTGGCCCAGGCGAGGAAGGCCGATCAGGAAATCGCGGCCGGTAAGTATCGCGGGCCGCTGCACGGCGTCCCCTGGGGCGGCAAGGATCTTCTTGATACCGCCGGCATCCCCACAACGTATGGCGCTGAGCCTTTCAGAAACCGCATACCCACCGCGGATGCCGCGGTCGTCAAGCGGCTCAGCGACGCCGGCGCGGTGCTGGTGGCCAAGTTAAGTCTGGGCGCTCTGGCGCTCAACGATATCTGGTTCGGCGGACAGACCGTGAACCCCTGGCTTCCGGAAGAAGGAGCATCAGGCTCCAGCGCGGGCCCCGGCGCGGCCACGGCCGCCGGCCTCGTTGGATTTTCCATCGGCAGCGAGACCGGCGGCAGCATCGTCAGCCCCAGCATGCGCTGCGGCGTCACCGGCCTGCGCCCCACCTATGGCCGCGTGCCCCGCACCGGCGCCATGACGCTCTGCTGGTCGCTCGACAAGCTCGGCCCCATGACCCGCAATGTCGAGGATGCCATGCTCGTGCTGCATGCGATTTCAGGAACGGATCCAGGCGATATGTCGAGTGTCCCCAGCAAGCTGGATTACGACGCCCATGCCGGCGTGAAAGGACTCAAGGTCGGTTACTTCCCGGGCTGGATGAAAGAAGCCCCGGCCACCGACGTGGACCGCGCCGCCCTGGAAACGGTCAGGAATCTCGGCATGAGCGCCGTCGAGGTCTCGATCCCCGACTGGCCCTATGACTCGCTGGATGTGATTCTTTTCGCCGAGGCCGCCGCCGCTTTCGAGGAAATCACGCTCAACCATCAAGTGGACCAGTTAAAAGCCCAGGTGCCGGATGCCTGGCCCAACCTCTTCCGCCAGTCGCGTTTCCTTTCCGCCGTGGACTTTGTTCAGTGCGACCGCTTCCGCCGCAAGGTGGCCATGGAGATGGCTCGGGTCTTCAACCAGGTGGACCTGCTGCTGGTGCCCTCACTGCGCGACGAGATGCTCACCATCACCAACTTCACCGGACATCCGTCGCTCACGCTGCGCGCCGGCTTCGTGGAAGTATCAGAAGCGCGCTCGGACTGGGCGCCCGATCCGGCCAATCCACTGCCAAAATTCACGCCGCCGCGCCGCGTGCCGCATGGCGTGACGCTCATTGGACGGTTGTTCGATGAAGGCACAATGGTGCGTGCGGGGTTGGCGATGGAGCAGAGCTTCGGCGTGGCGGGGGAGAGGCCGAAAGGGTATTGAGGGCAATTGGCAGTTAGCA
>Ga0153915_10003416_pt1 | contig 14596 bp, 9 predicted proteins | sample Opewatmetagenome_2_FD_107003 | JGI IMG/M metagenome (GOLD analysis project Ga0153915, IMG submission 107003) | Freshwater wetland microbial communities from Ohio, USA - Open water 3 Core 3 Depth 3 metaG | ecosystem: Environmental > Aquatic > Freshwater > Wetlands | place: USA: Ohio, Lake Erie...
CACGGCCCGGCGCTCGGGCGCCGCGCAGGGTCCTTCATCGGGAAGCGTGTATGCCGTGTTGAACCACGTGACGGCGCCGGTCAACGACTCCGTCACCGCGGCGCTGGACGGAGTGGAGCTTCCGGCGGTCGCCCTGCCCGCCGCGAGCGCGCGGCTGGTTCCAGGGAGCGGCTCCGTCCAGGTGCGGCTCAGCCGCAGCGGCGAAAACCTCGCCGGCGTCATGACCTGGCGCTCCAGCAATGTCCGCTGGACTCGTGAGGGAGCAGATACCGCCTCTACCGCCGCTTCCGCCTCTACCGCCTCTGTCGGCAGTACACAGTGGGCCCACGATCTCCTGTGGCGCACGGTGTCGAGCCTCAACACCGTCGAGCTGGAGGTGCGCATCGGCGGCCGGATTACGGAGCCCTCGTTGGGCGTAAGCTCCAACGTGGGGCGCGAGGTGGCGCAGGCCCTGCGGCGGGAGGTCGGCGCGGAGGTGGGCCGCCAGGAGCAACGGCTACGCGCGCAGGTGGATCAGATGGTGTCGCAGCAGGTACAGGATGCCCAGGGGAAGGTGACCGACGCGCAAACCCAGGTGGAAGCCGCCGTGGCGGCGAAGCGGGCGGAGCTGGATGCCGTGCGCGCGGAGCTGGAAGCGGAGGTCAAGCGGCTGACGAGCAGGGTGCCGATTCGGATCCCGTAAGGCGGTAAGGCGGGTACAGGCGGTAAACTACCGCCTACCCGCCTTACCGCCCCTACTGCCCTTACCGCCTCTTCTCAATCCCCACGTAGTCCCGCTCCTGGCTCCCGATGTACACCTGCCGGGGCCGCGAGATCTTCTGCTCCGGGTCGTTCAACAGCTCCTGCCACTGGGCCAGCCAGCCGGGGGTCCGGCCGATGGCGAACAGCACCGGGAACATGGTCACCGGGAACTTCATCGCCTCGTAGATGATCCCGGAGTAGAAGTCCACGTTGGGATAGAGCTTGTGGGAGATGAAGTAATCGTCCGACAGGGCGATCCGCTCCAGCTCCAGCGCGATGTCAATCAAGGGGTTCTTGCCGGTGACCTCGAAGACCTCCTGGGCCACCCGTTTGATGATGCTGGCCCGCGGGTCGTAGTTCTTGTACACCCGGTGGCCGAAGCCCATCAGCAGCACTTCCTTGGCCTTCACCCGCTTGACGTAGTCGGGGATCCGCTTCTTGTCGCCGATCTCGCGCAGCATCCGCAGCACCTGCTCGTTGGCGCCGCCGTGGAGCGGCCCGTACAGGGCGGCCCCTGCGGCCGCCATGGCGCTGTAGGGGTCCACGTGGCTGGAGCCCACGCTGCGCATGGCGTTGGCGGAGCAGTTCTGCTCGTGATCCGCGTGGAGGATGAACAGCACGTCCAGGGCGTGCTCCAACGCGGGGTCGGGCCGGTATTTGGTCTCCGTGGCCTTGAACATCATGTTGAGGAAGTTGCCCGCGTAGGTCAGCTCATCGTCCGGATAGGCGAACGGCATGCCGATGCCGTGCCGGTAGGCGAACGCCGCCACGGTGGGCGACTTGGCCACCAGCCGGAAGATCTGCCGCTGGCGGATTTCCGGACTCTTGATGTCGTTAGCCTCGGGATAGAACGTCGACAGCGCCGCGATGGTGCTGATGAACATCCCCATGGGATGGGCATCGTAGCGGAAGCCTTCCAGCAGCTTGGTGACGTTCTCGTGGATGAACCGGTGGTGAATGATGTTGTCGGTCCAGGCCCCCAGCTGGGGCTTGGTGGGCAACTCCCCGTGCAGCAGCAGGTAGGCCGTCTCCAGGAAGGTGCTCTTCTCGGCCAGCTGCTCGATGGGATAGCCGCGGTAGCGGAGGATGCCCTTGTCGCCGTCGATGAATGTGATAGCGGACCGGCACGACGCCGTGTTGTTGAACGCGGGATCATACGACATGAGCCCGAAATCTTCCGGGTTCACCTTGATCTGCCGCAGATCGGTGGCGTGGATGGTGTCGTCCTTGATGGGGACTTCGTAGACCTTGCCGGTGCGATTGTCCGTGATGGAGAGCGTTTGCTTCGGTGCCACGGTCGCCTCAGACGGAGTGGGTGTTGACCCGATGGGCCTCTTGCTGAAGCGGCGGCCGCCCATCGGGAGCGTGTGTTTGGCCACGACAAGCCTCCGGAATGATTAGTGAGTAGCCGGAGGGCCCGGGTAAAGATACAGCGGTGCCCCGAGCAAGGTTAACGGAACGCGTGGGGGAACACTGAAAAAGACCTTAGCGTCAGCCTTCGCCCTCCGCCTGGTCCACATACGCCTCCCGCAGCTGCATGGGCGCCGCCCGGGCCCGCAGCCTGAGGTTCAGCATCTCCACGAACACCGAAAACCCCATCGCAAAGTAGATGTAGCCCTTGGAGATGTGCTGGCCCAACCCCTCGGCCAGCAGGGATACGCCGATCAACAGCAGGAAGCTCAGCGCCAGCATCTTGATGGTGGGATGCCGGTGGACGAAGTCGCCGATGGGGCCGGCAGACCACATCATGACCAGCACCGCGATGACCACAGCGGCGATCATCACCGGCAGGTGGCGGGCCATGCCCACCGCCGTGATCACCGAGTCCAGGGAGAAGACGATGTCCAGCAGCATGATCTGTACGATCACCCGGACGAAGGCCCCTTTCACCGTGCTGCCGGCGTGTCCCGCCTCGCCCTCCAGGTGGCCGTGGATCTCATAGGTGGCCTTGGCAAGCAGGAACAGCCCGCCGCCCATCAGGATCAGATCGCGGCCCGAGACGCCGTGCCCCAGCACCGCGAAGAGCGGCGCGGTGAGCCGCGCCATCCAGGCGATGAAGGCCAGCAGCAGAATGCGGGTGATCATCGCCAGGCCCAGCCCCAGACGGCGAGCCCGCCCTTGCTGGTGGGCCGGAAGCTTGCCGGCCAGGATGGAGATGAAAATGACGTTGTCGATGCCGAGCACGACTTCGAGCACCGTCAGGGTGACGAGCGCGATCCAGGCTTCGGGTTGGAAGATCCAAGTCATGGCTGGTCCCGGGTGAGATTCCTGAGGGGTCTAAGAGCGTCGCGGCGTCCGCCCCCGCGCGATAGCTCGCCGTCCGAACCGCGACCGCAGCTCGTCCACGGCCCGGCTCAAGGCCTGGTCTCGCTGGGTGTCGGCAACGCCACCGGGTTCCGCCGAGAAGAGCGCGAGCTGGGCCGGCGCCTCGGCGTCCTGGAGGCTGGACAGCGCGACGCCGATGAGGCGGGCGGGCCCGGGCCGGGCCGCCCGCAGCCGGGCCAGCAGCGGTCGGGCCACCGCCATGACGGCCCGGTCCGAAGTGATGGCTTCGCGCACCGTGCGGCTGGCCTGACGGTCGGTGAAGTCCGCGTCCCGCAGCCGCACCGTCACGGTGCGCGCCACCAGCCCACTGGCCCGCAGATCGGTGGTGGCGCGGTCCACCAGCCGGCTCAACTCTGCGTCCAGTGCGGCATCATCGTTCAGGTCCTTCGAGAAGGTCTCGTCCCGGCTGATGGACCGGGCTCTCCGGTCGCCCGCCACGTGGGCGCTGTCCCTGCCGCGCACCCGCTCGTACAGCCACGCGCCCCCGTTCTTGCCCAGCCACCGCTGCAAGACCTTCACGTCGTGGCGCAGCGCGTCGTTCACGGTGATCAGTCCGTGCTGGGCCAGGCGCTCCTGGAAGCGGGGGCCCACGCCGTGGATGTCGGCCAGCGCGAACTGCCGCATGAATTCCAGCTCGGCGCCCGGGTCCACCACGTGCACGCCGGCGCCTTCCTGTCCCGGCCGGGGTTTCGCCACGCCGGCGGCCAGCTTGGCCACCACTTTGGAGGTGCCGCCGCCCACGGACACGGTGAGGCCGGTCGCCGCTTTGACCGCGTCGCGGATGCGCCGTGCCGTGGTGGCCAAGGGCTCGTCGTGGTAGAGGCGCTCGGTGCCGGTCATGTCCAGGTAGAACTCGTCGCTCGACGCCTGGTCCACCACCGGCGTGAACTGCTGCAGCACCCGGCGGATGGCGCGGCCCTTCTCCACGCAGGCCTCAAACGGCACGGGAACCACCAGGGCCTCGGGGCAGAGGCGAAGGGCCCGCGCCGTGGGCATCGCGGAGTGCACGCCGTACGCCCGGGCCTCGTACGAGGCCGAGGTGACCACGCCCCGCCCCTCGGCGCTGCCGCCCACGATGAGCAGGGAGGCCTTACCCGCTCCGTCGGGGTCCACCAGGCGGGCTACCGCCACGTAGAAGGCGTCGGCATCGGCCAGCAGGATGCGGCGGGGGCCGGAGCGCATGGGGACCATTATACCGCCATTGGGCGGCGATCGTTTGGCCCCCGTGGCGGGATATTGATGATGCCCGTCTCCCGAGGCGTCGCTACAGTGTGCTCCCGTGATTGCCCGGTCGCGTTGCCGCGGTCGCCGAGCCGAGCGTATGTTGAAACCATGGCTCTCGAGCAGCTTGTTACCGCCGACCAGTTGGAACAGCTGCACCGGCCAGACCTGGAGCTGGTGCGGGGAGTTCTGGTTCCGGTGATGACGCCGGCGGGCGGCGAGCATGGCGCGTTGGCGGCGCTTCTGGCGATGGAGCTGGGCGCCTTCGTACGCGCCCGCGGCCTGGGCAGGGTGTATGTGGAGGTCGGGTACAAGATCTTCAGCAACCCTGACACGGTCCGCGGCCCCGACCTCAGCTTCGTATCCACCGGGAGGGAGGCCGCAGCCTCGTACCGCCGAGGGTTCATCCACGGCGCTCCTGATCTGGCAATCGAGATCGTCTCGCAGGATCGGACCCTCGAGCAACTGACCGCCAAGGCCCGGGAGTACCTCCAGGCCGGGACGCTGCTGGTGTGGGTGGTGGACCCGCCCAGCCGCGCCGTGCGGGTACACCAGCCCGGGCGCCGCGTGGTCACCCTTTCGGAGGACGGGACGCTGGACGGCGGCGTCGTCCTGCCGGGGCTTACGCTGCCGCTGACCCAGCTGTTCGCGGATATGGCGCCGGAAGACTAGTCCGACGCGCCGCGCTTGACGCTCTGCTGAGCCCGGGCGAGCTTGCCCAGTCATGCGTTTCGTGCCACCCGCCCTCTCCGGGCTCGTGCTCCTGGCGTTGTTGTGGCTGGGCTTCCTGGGCGTGGGGCCGGTCCCGCCGCTGGGCCAGGTGCTGGACCCCTGGCGCGGCCTGTGGGCCGCCGCCGCGTCGGCCGACCTGCCGCCCACGGCCCTGGCCGCGATCCCCGGCCTCTCCGATACGGTGCAGGTGGTCTACGACGACCGGGCGGTGCCGCACATCTTCGCCCGGTCCGAGGCCGACGCGTATCGGGCGCTGGGGTACGTGGTGGCGCGGGACCGGCTGTTCCAGCTGGACCTGCAGACCCGGGCTACCGCCGGCACGCTGAGCGAGGTCCTGGGCCGCCCGGTGCTGGACGCCGACCGGATGCAGCGATCGCTGGGTCTTGCCTGGAGCGCGGAGCGCGAGTGGGCCGCCCTGGACACCGCGTCCGCGGTGGCGCGCGCCGCCCGCGCCTACGCCGACGGCGTCAACGCCTGGATTGACCACCTGAGGCCGCGGGACTTCCCGCTCGAATACCACCTGCTGCGGTCCCGCCCTCAACCCTGGAAGCCGCAGTACACCCTGTATCTCCTGAAGCGCATGGGGTATACCCTGGCCTTCAACACGGTCGAGCGGCAGCGCGCCCGATTGGCGGCCATGATCGGCGACTCGGCGGTGGACGCCCTGTTCCCGGTACACGCCCCCGTTCAGGAGCCCATTCAGCCGGGGCCGGGCTCCTATCCCCGGTACGATCTCCGCCGCCTGACGTCACCCTCGCCGCGGCCGCCCGCGCCCCTGGCTTTCCGGACCGCTCCATTCCCCGGGGTGGATGCGGGGGTGGACGACGCCATCGGCAGCAACAACTGGGCGGTGAGTCCCAGGCGCTCGGCCACCGGCCACGCGCTTCTCGCCGGAGACCCCCATCTGGACCTCACGCTGCCCAGCATCTGGTACGAAGTCCATCTCTCCGTGCCGCAGACGCTGGACGTGTACGGCGTCACCATCCCCGGCGTTCCCGGCGTGGTGATCGGCTTTAACCGTGACCTCGCCTGGAGCTTCACCAACACCGAGAGCGACGTCCTGGACCTGTACGCGGAGACCTTGAATCACCGGGTGCACCCCACCGCCTACCGTCTGGACGGAAGCTGGCACCCCCTCGACCCGCGGATCGAGCGCTACCTGGGCACCCGGGGTGAGGTGCTGGCCGTGGACACCATCTATCACACCCATCGGGGACCGCTGTCGCTGACCGGCGGCCAGCCCACGTCCATCCGCTGGACGGTGCTGGAAGCCAGCTCGGTGGAGGCGCTGTCGCAGGTAGAGAAGGCCCACAGCGTGGACCAGTGGCTGCGGGCCATGGAAGGCTTCCGCGTGCCGGCGCAGAACGGCATCGTCGCCGACCGCTCCGGCACCATCGCCATCCGCTCCAACGGCGCTTTTCCCCTTCGCCCCGGCGACGGACGCGGCGACCGCATGCGGGACGGGACCACCAGCCGCAGCGATTGGACCGGCTACTGGCCGTTCAGCCGCTATCCCTTCTCCCGTAATCCCGCGCAGGGCTATCTCGCCTCCGCCAACCAGGAGCCCAAGGACCCGCGGGTGGACCCCACCTACCTGGGCAGCAACTGGCCGGCTCCCTGGCGCGCCATCCGCATCAACCAGCTGTTGGCCGGCGACTCCCAGGTCACGGTGGACGCCATGCGGCGCTTCCAGACCGATCCGGGCAGCGCGCGGGCGGATGCGCTGGCGCCCCTGCTGGTTCAGATCGGGCGGAAGGCAGAAGGGGCAGAAGCGGCAGAAGGGGCAGCACTGAAGGAGGCCGTTGACCTGCTGGCGAAATGGGACCGCCGCTACACCCGGGACGACCCCGGCGCGGTGATCTTCGAATTCACCATGCAGGAGCTGCAGAGCCGTCTGTGGGACGAGCTGCTGGCGCACGCGGGGATGGAGTTGCGGCGGGTGGCGACGCCGGGGGACGCGGTGCTGCTGGAAGCGCTGCGGGATTCTCTTTCGCCCTGGTGGGACGACCGGCGGACCGCACGCGTGGTGGAAGGCCGCGAGGACGTGGTCGCGGCCAGCCTGACGGCGGCCCTGGCCCGGGCCAAGCAGGCGCTGGGCGATCCTTCCACCTGGCGATGGGACCGGGTCCAGCAGGCCAACATCTATCACCTGCTCCAGCTCCCCAGCCTGTCGGCGCTCAGGCTGCCGGTGCCGGGCGGTCCCTCCACCCTCAGCCCGTCCTCCGGGAGCGGGAGGCAGGGACCCAGCTGGCGCATGGTGGTGGAGCTGGGGCCCGAAGTGAGCGGCTTCGGCACCTACCCGGGCGGCCAATCCGGCAATCCCGCCAGCTCGCGCTACCTGGACCGCTTGCCCAAGTGGCTGTCGGGCCAGCTGGACACGCTGCGCTTCCCGCGCTCGGGGGACGAGCTGCCCGCGGGCGCGGCGTCCGCCCGGCTCACCCTCACCGGGAGGGGCGGACGGTGAGGGCGTTGCGGCTGGCGATGCTGGTGGTGCTGGTGGCCGCCGGGACCATGGTGTTGGGCTGGTGGTGCGTGCCGGTGCTGGGGCTCCTGTACGGCGCCGCCCGCGGCAAGGGCGCGGGCCTGGCGCTGGAGGCTGGCGCGGGAGCGGCGTTGGGGTGGGCCGGGGTGCTGGCCTGGTCCGCCCCGCTGGGTCCCTTGTGGCAGCTGGCGGTGCGGGCGGGTGGGATCTTTGGGCTTCCCGGCTGGGCGTTCGTGGCGGTGACGCTGGCCTTCGCGGGGCTGCTGGCGGCCCCCGCGGCGGTGTTGGGGTCCGGCGCGCGGCGGGGGCTTCCCCTGCTGCTGGGGCTTTCGGCCTGCAACGCGAGCACCGGACCGCCGGCGGTAGGAATCAACTTCATCCAGGTGGCCGCCGGCCGGGAGTTCAGCTGCGGCCTAGCCGCCGACGGCACGGCCTATTGCTGGGACCAGTTCCCCGGCGTGCCGATCCCGGTGTCCGGCACGGTGAAGCTCCGCAGCGTGAGCGTGCGCTACCGGCATACCTGCGGCGTGGGTCAGGACGGCCAGGCCTATTGCTGGGGCGACAACACCGTGGGCCAGGTGGGCCGCGTGGGCGGCACCCAATACAACGCTCCGGTCCCGGTCCGCGGCAACCTGACGTTCCAATCCGTGTCAGTGGGCCTGGCGCACACCTGCGGTCTCACGGCCGACGGAGCGGTGTACTGCTGGGGCGCCAACGACGTCAACCAGCTGGGGATGGACTCGGTGCCGGGGCCCTGTGACGTGGGCGCCGGGCCGGTCGCGGTGGATTGCTCCCCGGACCCGCTGCCCGTCCTGGCGGATCTCCGGTTCACCAGCGTGAGCGCGGGCGATTTCCACGCCTGCGCGGTGGCCACCGACGGCACGGCGTACTGCTGGGGCCAGGGAAACACGGGACAGCTGGGGACCGGGGGCTCGGCCGCGGCGCTCCCCGCGCCGGTATCGGGCGGGCTCACCTTCCTGACGGTGAGCGCGGGGGGCGACCACAGCTGCGGCATCACCACCGAGCACGACGCCTATTGCTGGGGCTCCAACGCCGACCTCCAGCTGGGCAGCCTGGCCAACGACGGCACCTGCACCGACGGGATCGCCTACTGCACCACCGTCCCCTTCGCGGTGAGCGGCGGGCTCAAGTTCGACTCGCTCACCACCAGCGAGGCCGTGCCGTTCAACGGACAGGGGCCGCTGTTGGGCGGGCACAGCTGTGCGCTGGCGCCCGACGGCCACGCCTATTGCTGGGGGTTGAACGACAGCGGACAGCTGGGTGGCTCGTCCGACTTCCGCTCCTCCCTGCCCGTCGAGGCGCGGGGTGACAGCCTGTTCGTGCAGCTGGCCGCCGGATGGATGCACACCTGCGGGCTCACCCGGCAAGGGGAGATCCTCTGCTGGGATCACCTGTCTCCCAGGTGAGCGCCTTTGACCGGGCGGCGGCCGGGTGAGTATCGTTCCTGCCTGCGCAGAACCCCTGGAGGTTTCCATGCGCCGGCTCTTTGGATCATCTCTGCTTCTTGCCGCGCTCTGCTCGCTGTCCGTCGCTCCCCTGGCGGCGCAGAGCGCTGACGAAATCGTTGCCAAGTACTATCAGGCCGCTGGCGGGCTGGACAAGTTCAAAGCGGTCAACGCCATGAAGATCACCGGGCACATGACGCTGGGCCAGGGCATGGAGGCGCCGTTCACCCGCATCAGTAAGCGGCCCAACCTCCAGCGCCTCGACTTCACGCTCCAGGGCATGACCGCGACCCAGGCGTATGACGGCCAGACGGCCTGGATGTTCGTCCCCTTCATGGGGCAGACCGCGCCCGAGCTGATGCCGGCCGACATGGCGAAGAACATGGACGAGGAAGCCGATTTCGACGGTCCGCTGGTAGGCTACAAGGACCGCGGCATCCAGGTGGAGCTGGCGGGCCAGGAGCAGGTGGAGGGCGCCAACACCTACAAGCTCAAAGTCACCATGAAGAGCGGGGACGTGACCTACTACTTCGTGGACGCCCAGGAATGGCTGCCCATCCGCACCCAAGCCAAGCGCACCATGCAGGGCCGGGAGTTCGACATCGTGACCAGCCTGGGCGACTACAAGCCCGAGGGCGGCCTCCTCATGCCCCACTCGATCCAGGTGAGCGGTCAGGGGCCCGGGGTGCAGGGATTCGTGATCGAGAAGGTAGAGCTCAATCCCACGCTGAAAGACGACGACTTCAAAATGCCGCCCAAACCCGGCGGCGACTGGTAGGCGAGCATGGCTTCCTCTCGGCAGAGCGCGGCGCTGGTAGCGGCCGCGCTCTTTTTATTGGTACCTGGCGCGTCCCGCGCCCAGGTGGTGCTCGATTCGGCCGTCTTGGCCGGCCTTTCGCCCAGGCCCATCGGGCCGGCGGTGATGAGCGGGCGGATCGCGGCCATCGCCGGCGTGGCGGCCGACCCGGTGACCCTGTACGTGGGCAGCGCCGGGGGCGGCCTGTGGAAGTCCAGCGACGGCGGGACCACGTTCAAGTCGGTCTTCGACCAATATCCGCAGTCCATCGGCGCGGTGGCGGTGGATCCCTCCCGGCCGGCCACGGTGTGGGTCGGGACCGGAGAGACCTGGGTCCGCAACAGCGTGTCGGTGGGGCAGGGCGTCTACCAGTCCACCGACGCGGGCGACCATTGGACCCAGGTCGGCCTCAAGGACTCCGAGCGCATTGCCCGCATCCTGGTTCATCCCACCCAGAGCGACATGGTGTACGTCTGCGCCACCGGCCATCTCTGGGACGGCAACGACGAGCGCGGCGTGTTTGAGACCACGGACGGCGGAAAGACCTGGACCCGGCTGCTGTTCGTGGACGGGAACACCGGCTGCTCGGACCTGGCGATGGACCCCAAGGACCCCAACGTGCTGTACGCCGGCATGTGGCAGTTCCGCCGCCGGGCCGACTTCTTTACCTCGGGGGGCCCGGGGAGCGGGCTCTACAAGAGCAGCGACGGCGGCAAGTCCTGGCGCCAGCTGACCAACGGATTGCCGCCGGGGGAGAAGGGGCGCATCGCGGTGGCGGTGGCTCCCTCCAAGCCCAGCGTGGTTTACGCCGTGGTCGAGGCCAAGCGGACGGCGCTGTACCGCTCTGATGACGCGGGCGAGACCTGGCAGGAGGTGAATGCCTCCAACACGGTGCAGACCCGCCCCTTCTACTTTGCGCTGGTGGTGGTGGACCCCACCGACGATCAGCGGGTGTACAAGCCCGGCCTCCTGCTGGGGACGTCCGTCGACGGCGGCCGGTCGTTCTCCAACATCCTCACCTCGGCGGGGAGCGTACACTCCGACCTCCACGCCCTGTGGATCAATCCCAAGAACCCTTACCAGCTGGTTTTGGGCACCGACGGCGGCGTGTACTTCTCCATGGACCGCGGCGTGCACTGGCGGCACGGCAACGGACTGCCGGTCTCCCAGTTCTACATCGTGAGCTACGACATGGACTGGCCCTACAACGTGTACGGCGGGCTCCAGGACAACGGGACCTGGATGGCGCCGTCACGCGGGATCGGTGGGGTGCAGCTCGCCGACTGGAAGAACATCGGCCTGGGGGACGGGTTCCACGCCTATCCCGATCCCACCGACCGGGACTATGCGTATGTCGAATACCAGGGCGGTAACCTGCTGCGCTACCGCAAGTCCACCGGCGAGCTCAAAGACATCAGGCCGTACCCGGGGACCGGCGAGCCGGCCTTCCGCTTCAACTGGAACACGCCCATTCATCTTTCGCCCGCCCGGCCCGGGACCCTGTACCTGGGCGGCCAGTTCCTGTTCCGCTCCAGCAATCGAGGAGACGCCTGGGAGCGGATCTCTCCGGACCTGACCACCAACGACCCCAAGCGCCAGCGGCAGCTCGAATCGGGCGGTCTGACCATTGACAACAGCACGGCCGAGAACTTCACCACCATCTTCACCATCAGCGAGTCGCCCAGAAACAAGGACCTGATCTGGGTGGGCACCGACGACGGCAACGTCCAGCTCACTCAGGATGGCGGCAAGACCTGGAAGAATGTGGTGGCCAACGTGCCGGGCCTGCCGGCGGGAAGCTGGGTCTCGCGGATCGAGTCCGGGCACTTCGCCGACGGCGTCGCCTACGCCACCTTCGACAATCACTACACCGGGGACATGAAACCCTATGTCTACCGGACCGCCGATTTCGGCGCGACCTGGACCGCGCTCGCCACCCCGGAGCTGGCCGGCTACGCGCACGTGATCCGGGAAGACCTGGTGAATCCGGATCTCTTGTTCCTGGGCACCGAGGCGGGGCTGTTCATCACCGTGGACGGCGGCCGCCACTGGGCCCGCATGGCGAACACCTTCCCCGATGTCGCGGTGCGCGACCTCCAGATCCACCCGCGGGAGCAGGACCTGATCATCGCCACCCACGGGCGGGGCGTCTGGATCCTGGACGACATCACCCCGCTCCGCCACCTCACCCAGGCGGTGCTGGACAGCGACGTCGCCATGCTCCCGTCCCGGGCCGCGACCATGGTGATCCCCGCCTCGGTCCAGAACTTCATCGGCGACGACGAGTACGTGGGCCAGAACCCGGACGAAGCGGCGGCCATCGTGTACTACCTCAAGCGGCGGCCCCTGTTCGGGGATCTCAAGGTGGAGGTTTACGACAGCGCCGGTGCCTTGCGCGCCACCTATCCCGCCGCGCGCCGGCGCGGGATCAACCGGGTGCAATGGCCCATGCGGCTCAAGGCGCCCAAGGTGCCGGCGGCCACCTCGCTGGTGGCGCAGCCGGGCGCCTTCCTGGGCCCGCGGGTGCCGGAGGGGACCTACCGGGTGAAGCTGATCGTGAGCGACAAAGCCTACCAAGCCCGGGTGACCCTCACGCCGGACCCCCGTTTTACCGACTCTCCGGAAGACCGGGCCCTGCAAGACCGGACCGCGATGCGCCTCTACGACATGGTCCAGCGGCTGGCGTACCTGGTGGATGCCACGATTGACCTGCGCGATCAGGCGCGGACCCGCGCCGCCGGTCTCAAGCCGAACGATCGCCTGGCCCGCCGGCTTTCCGCGTACGCGGACACGCTGGACGCGTTCCGGAGTTCGCTGGTGTCTACCAGCACCGCGGGCCGCATGGGCGGCGAGGAGCTGCTGAGAGAGAAGCTGGTCAGCCTCTACGGTGCGGTGAACGGCTACGAAGGCCGTCCCACGGCGTCGCAGCTGGAGCAGGCGGATGTGCTGGCCGGCCGACTGGGCGCGGCGGGAGTGCGCTTCGAGGCGCTGGCGGGGCCGCGGCTCGCGGGACTCAACCGCGACTTGACGGGGAAGAAGATCGCGACGCTCGCGGTGCTGTCGCGCGAGGATTGGGACAAGAGGTAAGCGCAGGGTGCGCTTTGTCTCGACCAACGGCGCGGCTCCACCCGCCGACCTCAAGACCGCCCTGCTCACCGGGCCGGCTCCGGACGGCGGTCTCTACCTGCCCGAGCGCCTGGAGCCGATCCCCGCGCCGGCCATCGCCGCGCTCCGCGGCGCGCCGCTGCAGCACACGGCGCTGGTCGTGGCGCGGCACCTGCTTCAAGGTGAGCCCAAGGACCAAGCACTGGAGCAGGTGATCGCGCAGGCCCTGGACTTCCCCATTCCACTCGCCCCGTTCACGGAGCGGGCCCACGTGCTGGAGCTGTTCCACGGTCCCACCTGCGCCTTCAAGGATGTGGGCGCCCGGTTCATGGCCCGCCTCATGGCGTTGTACCACGAGGGCGAGCGCCGGCCGCTCACCATTCTGGTCGCCACCTCGGGCGACACCGGCAGCGCCGTGGCCCAGGCCTTCTTCAACCTGCCCGGCACCCGGGTGTTCGTGCTGTACCCGGAGGGGAAAGTGAGCCCGCTCCAGGAGCGGCAGTTTACCACCCTGGGCGGGAACATCGCGGCCCTGGCCGTGGCCGGCACCTTTGACGACTGCCAGCGCCTGGTGAAGGAAGCCTTCGCCGATCCCGGCCTGCGCGATCTCCGCCTCACCTCGGCCAACTCCATCAACATCGGGCGGCTGCTGCCGCAGATCTTCTACTACTTTCACGCCTGGGCCCAGCTTCCGGAGCCCCCGGGCCAGCTGGTGGTGTCGGTCCCCTCGGGCAACTTCGGGAATCTCACCGCGGGCCTGATGGCCCTGCGGCTGGGCTTGCCGGTGAAACGGTTCGTGGCCGCGACCAACGTGAACGACGTGGTCCCCGAGTACTTGCGGAGCGGGACCTTCCGGCCGCGGGCCTCCGTGGCCACGCTGTCCAACGCCATGGACGTGGGGAACCCCAGCAACTTCGCGCGCATGCTGGCCCTCTACCGGGGGGACGTGGAGGGCATGCGGAAGGACGTGGAGTGGGCCACCCTCACCGACGCCCAGACCCGCGCCGTGATCGCCCGCGCGTACCAGGACCGCCGTTACGTGCTGGATCCCCATTCGGCCGTTGCGGCTTCAGGACTGGGCAAGGTGATGGGGGAGGGGGGTCCGGAAACGGGCGTCTTTCTCGCGACCGCCCATCCAGCCAAGTTTGCCGAGGTGGTGGAACCCGTCATCGGGGCCGCCGTGCCGCTGCCGCCCGGCCTGGCGGAGTGTCTCCGGCGGGAGCCCAGGGTCACCAGGATGGGAAACACCTTGGCCCAGCTCAAGCCCTTGCTGCATTGAACGCATGACATCGTCTCAGGACCCCGCCCTCGACCCGCTCGAGGCCGGACGCGCCGCGCTGGCGCGCGCCGCCTGGCCGGAGGCCCGCGCGCAGCTCAAGGCCGCGCTGGAGCAGCGCAGTGAGGACCCGGAGGTGCTGGAGAGCCTGGGGCTCGCCGGCTGGTGGCTGGACGACGCGGCACTCACCTTCGACGCCCGCGAGCGCGCCTATCGCCTCTACCGGGAGCGAGGGGATGCGCGGGGCGCCGCCAGAGTGGCGATCTGGCTGGTGTGGGACTACCTGTCCTTCCGGGGCGAGTTCGCGGTGGCCAGCGGCTGGCTGGAGCGGGCCCGCCGTCTGCTCCAGGGGTTGGAGCGAACCCCGGAATACGGCTGGCTGCTGGTGCGCGAGGCGGAGGTTGCCCTGTTCCGCCAGCACGACGCGGACGTGGCACAGGAGGGGGCCGCCC
>Ga0153915_10003417_pt1 | contig 14592 bp, 8 predicted proteins | sample Opewatmetagenome_2_FD_107003 | JGI IMG/M metagenome (GOLD analysis project Ga0153915, IMG submission 107003) | Freshwater wetland microbial communities from Ohio, USA - Open water 3 Core 3 Depth 3 metaG | ecosystem: Environmental > Aquatic > Freshwater > Wetlands | place: USA: Ohio, Lake Erie...
CCCAGGGCCGCATGGTGCCGGGCCAGGGCTGGTTCGACACCGACTACCTCGGCATCGACCAGGGGCCGATCCTGGCGATGATCGCGAACTACCGCTCCGACCTGGTCTGGAAGTACATGCGCAGGAGTCCGTATCTCGTCCGCGGACTGCGCCGCGCCGGTTTCCGCGGCGGGTGGCTGGACCAGGCCCCGTGAGGTCGAGTCGGCGGGCCCTGCTGATCGGCACGCTGGCCCTCGGCTGCGCCTCGAGCGAGGCGTCCGAGACGACCCTCCGCTTCTGGGCCTTCGGCCGTGAGGGCGAGGTGGTCCAGGAGCTGGTCCGAGACTTCGAGCGCGAGCATCCCGGCGTCCGGGTCCGGGTCCAGCAGATTCCCTGGACCGCGGCGCACGAGAAGCTGCTCACCGCCCACGTCGGCCGGGCGAGCCCGGACCTGGCTCAGCTCGGCAACACCTGGATTCCCGAGATGGTGACCCTCGGCGCGCTCGAGCCGCTGGAACGCTGGCGCGCCGGATCCAGCGTTACCCCCGAGGCGAACTACCCCGGCATCTGGGCGACAAACGTGGTGGGTGATACGCTGTTCGGCGTGCCCTGGTATGTCGATACCCGGGTGCTGTTCTACCGCAAGGACCTGCTGGCACGGGCCGGCTACAGGACAATGCCCGAGGACTGGGCCGGCTGGCTCCAGGCGATGCGGGCGATCCGGCGGAACGGTGGGCCCGGCAAGTACGCCATCTTCCTGCCGATGAACGAGTGGCCGCCGCAGGCCATTCTCGGGCTGCAGCAGGGCTCGCCGCTGATCAGCGCCGACGGGTACGGCAGCTTCCGCCAGCCGGCCTTTGCCCGCGCCTTCGACTTCCTGCTCACATTGTATCGCGACAGCCTGGCGCCCCCGGTGCGCGGCAGCGAGATCGCCAACCTGTACCAGGAGTTTGGTCGGGGGACATTCGCGATGTACATCACCGGCCCGTGGAACCTGGGTGAGTTCCGCCGCCGGCTACCCGCCGATCTCCAGGATGCCTGGGGCACGGCGCCGCTTCCGGGGCCGGAGGGGGCCTCCTCCGGCGTGTCCCTGGCGGGAGGTTCGAGTCTCGTCCTGTTCAGGAGCTCGCGCAACAAGGCGGCAGCCTGGCAGCTGATCGAGTTCCTGTCCCGGCCGGAGCAGCAGACCAGGTTCTATCACCTCACCGGAGACCTGCCCGCCCGCCGCGAGGCGTGGGCCGACTCGGCGCTCGCATCTGACAGCGCCGCTCGGGCGTTCCGGATACAGCTGACGCGGGTGGTTCCCACGCCGATGGTCCCGGAGTGGGAGGAGGTCACCACCAGGGTCATGGACCAGACCGAAGCCGCGGTGCGGGGCGGGACGACCTCTGCCCATGCGCTCGCCACCCTGGACGCCGAGGTGGACCGGCTGCTTGAGCGGCGCCGCTTCCTCCTCGCCAGGCACCACGCGGGGTCCGAATGAGCTCCGTCACGGCCAGGGCCGAGGCCCGCGCGGGCTGGGCCTTCGTCACGCCGGGACTGGTCCTGATCGGGGTGTTCTTCGCCATTCCGGTGCTGGGGGCGTTCCTGCTCTCCTTCACCGATTTCGACATCTACTCCATCGGTGACCCGGCGAGCACCCGGTTCGTCGGCCTCGACAACTACGTCGACCTCTTTCGGCGGCCTCTGTTCTGGACCGCCCTCCGGAACACCCTCTACTTCGTCGTGGTGGGAGGCCCGCTCACGGCGGTCGCCTCGCTGGTGGCGGCGTTGCTGGTCAACTCGAAGCTGGTCCGGTTCCGGCCCTTCTTCCGCAGCGCCTTCTTCGCTCCCTGGGTCACCACGCTCGTGGCCGTCGCCCTGGTGTGGCGCTACATCTATCACCCGCAGTACGGCCCGCTCAATCTGCTGCTCGGCCTGGTCGGGATCGGCCCGATCGACTGGCTGGGAAGCACCACCTGGGCCATGCCCGCGATCATCGTGCTGTCCGTGTGGAAGAACTTCGGCTACAACATGCTGATCTTCCTGGCCGGTCTGCAGAGCATTCCCGAGGAGCTGTACGAAGCCGCGAAGCTGGACGGCGCGGGGGCCTGGCACCGCTTCCGCCACGTCACCCTGCCGATGCTGGGGCCGACGTTCGTGTTTGTCGGCGTGGTGACGATGATCGCGTCGTTCCAGATCTTCAGCGAGCCGTACGTGATGACCCAGGGCGGGCCGCTCAAGAGCACCACCACGCTCGTGCTGTTCATGTACGAGGAGGGGTTCCGCTGGTGGCGGCTCGGCATCGCCGCGGCCATCGCGGTGGTCCTGTTCCTGCTCACTCTGGCGGGCACGCTGCTGCAGCTCCGCCTCCGGCGGGATCGCTCGTGAGCGGGCGCCTCAGGTCGGTCGCGCTGCACCTGCTGCTGGTGGTTGCGGCCTGTTTCGCGGCGGCACCGCTGCTGTGGATGGTCTCCGCCTCGCTGATGCACGCCGGGGAAGCCAACACCTCTCCACCGCCGCTTCTGCCACGCGACCCGACCCTCGAGCACTATCGGGCGCTGTTCAGCTCGCTCAGCCTGGGCCGCTATCTGCTCAACAGCCTGGTAATCGCGGTGGGCGGTACCCTGCTGGGGGTCCTTATCACCAGCATGGCCGGCTACGCCTTTGCCAAGCTCCGCTTCCGCGGCCGGGAGACCGTCTTCCGCGGCCTGCTCGCGGGCATGGTGATACCGGGCCAGGTAGCGATGCTGCCGATGTTCCTCCTGCTCCGCGAGCTCGGACTGATCAACACGCTGTTCGGCGCGATGATCCCGGTGCTGGCGCCGATCTACGGCATCTTCCTGGTGCGGCAGTATGCCCAGAGTATCCCGGACGACCTGCTCGACGCGGCCCGGATCGACGGGGCGGGAGAGTTCTTGATCTTCCGCGCGGTGGTGCTGCCGACGATCGCCCCGGTGCTCGCCACACTGGGGGTGTTCACCTTCCTGAGCGCGTGGAACGATTTCATGTGGCCGCTCATCGTGCTGAGCGACGACGCGCGCTACACCCTGCCGGTGGCCCTCGCCAACCTCGCCGGCGAACACGTACTGGACGTGGAGCTGATGATGGGCGGGGCCGTGGTCACCGTGCTGCCGGTGTTCCTCGCCTTTCTCTTCCTGCAGCGGTACTACATCCAGGGCATCATGGCGGGAAGCGTGAAGGGATGATGCTCTCGCGTCTGCTGGGCTTGCTGATCGCGCTGGCCCAGCGCGACTCGTCCGGGCCGCGGCTCATCGACGGGTTCGAACAGGCCGGCGCGTGGTCGCCCCATCCGGCGGATGGGGTCCTCGCCACGCTGCACTCCGACAGCGGCCGCACCGGACAGGCGCTCCGACTCGACTTCGATTTCCAGGGCGGCGGCGGATACGCGATCGCCCGGCGGGAGGTCGCGCTCGACCTTCCGGCCAACTACGCGTTCTCGTTCTGGCTCCGGGGTGTATCCCCGATCAATACGCTCGAGTTCAAGCTGGTCGACAGCAGCGGCGAGAACGTGTGGTGGTATACCGAGCGAGACCGCCGGTTCGACGGCGCCTGGCAGCGGGTGACCATCCGCCGCCGGCAGATCACCTTCGCATGGGGGCCCGCGGGCGGCGGCGAGCTGCGCCACCCGGCGGCGCTCGAGCTGGTGATCACCGCGGGCCGGGGCGGCGGCAGGGGAAGCGTCTGGTTCGACGATCTCACCCTGACCCCGCTCCCCGACCTCGGCCCCTATGACCGGGTGCCCCTGGCCAGCGCCAGCGCCGCCGTCCCCGGCCATCCACCGTCGCTCGCTCTCGACGGCGACAGCACCACCGCGTGGCAGGCGCGGGCCACGGGCCGCATCGAGCTGACGGTTGATTTCCAGCGCCCCCGCGAGTTCGGCGGCCTCACGCTCCGCTGGTTGCCCGGCCGGAGCGCCCGGGACTACGACGTGTTCCTCTCCGACGACGGCAGGGTCTGGGAGACCATCCGGCAGGTGCGCGGCGGCGACGGCGGCCGCGACGACCTGTTCCTGCCCGACCGGGAGGGCCGTTACCTGCGCCTGGCGCTGCTCGCTCCGGGGGGGACGCGCGGCTACGCGCTAGCCGACCTGGCGGTGCAACCCCTCGCCTTCGGCGCGTCGCTCAACGCGTTCTGGGAGGCGATCGCCGCGGCCTCGCCGCCCGGCAGCTTTCCGCGATACCTCACCGGACGACGCGCGTACTGGACGGTGGTGGGGCAGGACGGCGCGAAAGAGGAGGCCCTGATCAACGAGGACGGGGCCGTGGAAGCCGGGAAGGGCGATTTCTCGGTGGAGCCGATCCTCGCCGATTCCGGCCGGCTCTACTCCTGGCATGAGGCCACCACCCGGGTTTCCCTTGCCGGAGGATACGCCCCGGTCCCCTCGGTCGAGTGGGCCATCGGGACATTGCGGCTCACCGTTACCGCCTTTGCCATCGGGCCGGCCTCGGCCTCGTCCGCGGTGGTGCGCTACCGCGTCCGGAATACCGGTGCGGGCCTCCGGCGACCGACCCTCTACCTCGCGGTCCGGCCATTCCAGGTGAATCCGCCCTGGCAGTTTCTCAATACTCTCGGCGGCGCCGCCCGGGTCGACTCGCTCCGCTGGACCGGCACCGCCCTCCGGGTGAACGCGGACCGCGAGGTCATCCCCTTCACCCCGCCTGCGCGCGTGTCGGTGTCGTCGTTTGACGGCGGCGAGATCGTCGGCCACATCCGCCGCGGGAGTCTGCCGCCAGCGCAGGCTGTGCGCGACCCGTTCGGCGCCGCCTCCGGCGTCCTCGCCTGGCCGCTCGCACTCGCCCCCGGGGCCGCGCGCGAGATCGCGCTCGAGATTCCCCTCACCGGCGACCTGCGGGCCAACCTCGCGCCCGGACCATTGCATCGGGTGGACGCCGCGGAGGCGGAGACCATCGGCCACTGGCGGGAAACCCTCGACCGCGCCGTCATCTCGCTGCCGCAGGCGGAGGACCACCTGGCCCGCACCATCCAGAGCACCCTGGCGTACATCCTCATCAACCGGGACGGCCCCGCGATCCAGCCCGGCTCCCGCTCCTACGAGCGATCGTGGATCCGGGACGGATCGCTCACCTCGGCCGCCCTGCTCCGCTTCGGCCATCCCGAAGAGGTTCGCGAGTTCATCGACTGGTACGCCGGGTTCCAGTACCCCAGCGGCAAGGTCCCTTGCTGCGTCGACTCGCGTGGCGCCGATCCGGTGCCGGAGCACGACAGCCACGGAGAGTTCATCTACCTGGTGATGGAATACTGGCGCCACACCGGGGACAACGCGCTCCTGTCCCGGATGTGGCCCCACGTGCTCGGGGCAGCGGACTACATCGACTCCCTGCGCCAGACCCGCCGGACGGACGAGTACCGAACTCAGGAGAAGCGCGTCTTCTTCGGCCTGCTGCCGCCCTCGATCAGCCACGAGGGCTACTCCGCCAAGCCGATGCATTCCTACTGGGACGACTTCTTCGCCCTGCGTGGCCTCAAGGATGCCGCACGAATGGCGGAGATCCTCGGCCACGTGGACGAAGCGGTGCGGCTCGCCGCGATGCGGGACGAGTTCCGCGCCGACCTGCTGGCCTCGCTCGACCAGGCGATGCGGGACCACGGGATCGACTACCTCCCTGGCGCCGCCGACCCGGGCGACTTCGACCCGACCTCGACGACGATCGCGGTGAGCCCCGTCGGAGAGCTGGCCCACCTGCCCCGCGCGCCGCTGGAGCGGACCTTCGAGCGCTATTGGGAGAACACCATCGCGCGCCTCGCCCCAGGATCGAGCTGGGAGGCCTACACTCCCTACGAGCTCCGCACGGTGGGAACGGTGCTTCGACTCTTCGGGAAGGAGCGGGCGCTCAGGCTGCTGCGGATGTTCCTCGACGACCAGGAGCCGCGCGAATGGAACCAGTGGCCGGAGATCGTCTGGCACGACCCGCGGGCGCCCAGGTTCATCGGTGACTCGCCCCACACCTGGGTCGGTTCCGACTTCCTGCGCTCCGCGGCCGATCTCTTCGCCTACGAAGACGAGGCCGACAGCGCCCTGATCCTGGCCGCAGGAGTGGACGAGGCGTGGCTCACGGATCCCGGCGTCGAGGTGCGGAACCTCGGCACCTGGTGGGGACTTCTCAGCTACAGCATGCGGCGCGAGGGCACGCGGGTGCTAGCCCACATTGCGGCAGGGCTGCGAATCCCCGCCGGCGGGGTCCGACTCACGGCACCGGCAACCGGTCTTCGGCGCGTGACCGTTGAGGGAGCCGAAGTACCCCTGGATGGGAGCGGGCGCGTCGTCCTCCGACGGCTCCCCGCCGACGTGATCTTCGAATTCTGACCCGATCTCCAACTCACATTCCTGCAAGGCTGAGTGCCGTGGGACTGTTGGCCCATCTGCTCTCCAATGGCCGCTACCGCGCGATCGTCACCGGCGCGGGAGCCGGCGGGTCCATGCTGGGCGACACCGCCCTGACCCGCTGGTCGGGCGACCGTACCCGCGAGGTGGACGGATTCTTTCTCTATCTGAGGGATCTCGAGACGAACCGGGCGTGGTCCGCGAGTCTGCAACCGGTGCCGTTCGTCCCGGACAGCTGGCGGGCACGTTGCGGCCCGGGCCGGGTGGAGCTGCTCAGGACCGATGACGGGTTGGAGACAAGGGTGGACTGCTGTGTCGCCCCGGAGGCGGATGCGGAGTTCCGCCTCTTGACGCTGATCAACCGTACCCGGCGCACCCGGCGGCTCGAGGTCACCAGCTATGCCGAGGTCGCGCTGAATCACCCCGCGGCCGATGCGGCCCACCCGGCCTTCTCGAAGCTGTTCGTACAGACCGAGTACCTGCCCGCGGGGCAGGCGTTGTTGGCCCGCCGTCGGCCGCGGAGCCCCGAGGAACACCCGCTCTACTTCGGACACCTGCTCCTGGTCGTGGGCGATCCTTCACCGGCCGCGCCCGAGATGGAGACCGACCGCGCACGGTTCATCGGCCGGGGCAGGAGCCTCGCCGATCCGGCCGCGCTCAGACCGGGCGCACGACTCTCCGGCACCGTGGGCAACGTGCTGGACCCATCGCTGTCGATTCGCCGGGTGCTGACCGTCGGTCCGGGCGCGACGGTGCGGCTGGTCGCGATCCTCTCCGCCGGCGGGGACCGTGACGCTGTGATGGCGATGCTCACTCCAACCGCGGCGGCGACCGCCACCACGGCCTTCGCGGCCGCGGGCAGGGCGGACGCCTCGAGGCTCGAGGCCTTCGGCATCACGCCGGCGGAACGGAAGCAGCTGCCGTGGCTCACCGGCGCGCTGGTGTATGGGACCAGCCGGCCACTCCTTCACGCCGAGCTGCCCGCCCCGAGCCGGCTGTCGCCCAGAGACCTCCGCGGGCTCGGGCTGACGGGGAGCGCGCCGCTGATCGTGGCGCGGGTAAGCGGGAGATCGGACTCCGGCGCGGCCCATTCCCTGGCACGCATCGCCGGCTACTGGCGGGCAGGCGGAATGGCGGTCGATCTGTTCATCCTGCGCGGACCGGATGCCGCCGGGGCGGACCTCCCCGGGTCGCGGTCCGCGGGCGCGCTGGGCACCACTCTCGTCCGGACAACGGAGGAACTCCCCGCCGATCTCGACTACCTGGTGAGCCGAGCCGCCCGGCTGGTCGTCGCCGGGAGCCTGTCGCCACCGGTGCAGGTGCCGCGGGAGGAGTCCGTAGCCGTCACTGCCGACCCTTCGGGCCCGTCCGCCCGGCCCGAAAGCCTTCCCGAGGCGGAGAAGCTAGAGCACTTCAACGGGTACGGCGGGTTCACCGGAGACGGCAGCGAGTATGTCATCCGCCTCCCACATGAGGGTGACGGGCTCCGGCGTCCGCCACTGGCATGGACCAATGTGATCGCCAACGAGGAGCTGGGTTGCCTCACCAGTGACGGCGGTGCCGGGTATACCTGGAGCGGCAACAGCCGGGAGAATCGGCTCACGCCATGGTCCAATGATCCGGTGCTCGACCCCGCAGGCGAGGCGCTCTACCTGCGGGATGAGGACCGCAGGGTGTTCTGGTCACCCACGGCGGGGCCGGCGCCCGGAGCGGGAGCGTACGAGGTCCGCCATGGCTTCGGCTACACTCGCACCCTGCACAACAGCCAGGAGCTGCAGCAGGAGGTGCTGACCTTCGTGCCGCGGCGGGACGGCCTGAAGTTGGTACGGATCCGGGTGATCAACCGGTCCCGGACCCCGCGGCGGGTATCACTGTTCGCGTACGCGGAATGGGTAATGGGCGTTCTGCCGGGTGATGCGGCGCGGTTCGTGGTGACCGGCCGCGATGTCGCGACCGGCGCGCTCCTCGCCGTCAACCCCTTCAACGGAGAGTTCGCGGAGCGGGTGGCGTTCGCCGCCCTGCTTCCTCCGCCCGGCGCCCGGCAAGCCGAGTACACCGCGGACCGCGAGCGCTTTCTCGGGGCGAGAGGGGATCCGCGCTCGCCGGCTGCCGTGCGGGAGATGCGACCGCTGGACGGGCGCGTCGGGGGGGGATTCGATCCCTGCGCCGGATTCAGGGCCCCGATGGATCTCGCCCCAGGGATCCAGGCCGAATGGGTCTTTCTCCTGGGTCAGGCAGCGAACCGGCCGGAGGCTCTCAACCTGGTGCGGCGATATCAGGAACCCGGCTCGGTGGAGCGGGCGTTGGATCAGGTCCGTGCCTTCTGGCGGGAGACGCTCGGTCGGATCGAGGTGGAGACCCCGGCACCCGCGATCGACCTGATGCTCAATGGCTGGCTCGCGTACCAGAACCTCGCCTGCCGGGTGTGGGCCAGGTCCGCGTTCTACCAGTCCGGCGGGGCTTTCGGCTTCCGCGACCAGCTGCAGGATGCGGCCGCGCTCATCTATCTCGACCCCGAGCTCACCCGCCGCCAGATCCTGCTTCACGCCGGCCACCAGTTTCCGGAGGGAGACGTCCTGCACTGGTGGCACCCCCCGACCGGGAAGGGGATCCGTACCCGGTTCTCCGACGATCTCCTCTGGCTGCCGTACGTCACCGCCGGGTACATCCGGCACACCGGCGATCACACCATACTCGACGCCCCGGCACCGTTCGTAACGGATCGGCCGCTCGGGGAAGGCGAAGACGAGGTGTTCCTGCTGCCGGCCACCAGCGGCTCGGCGGATGTGTACACCCACTGCTGCCGGGCGCTGGATCGCTCCCTCACCCGCGGCGCGCACGGCATCCCCCTGATGGGAACCGGCGACTGGAACGACGGAATGAACCGGGTCGGTCGCGAAGGCAAAGGCGAGAGCGTCTGGCTGGGTTTCTTCCTCTATCACATCCTCGACCTGTTCTCGCCGTTGTGCGACCGGCGGGGTGACATGGAGCGCGCCGGGCGATATCGCGCCTACCAGCGGGACCTGCACACCGCGCTCGACACCGAGGGCTGGGACGGGAGCTGGTACCGCCGGGCCTGGTACGACAACGGCGCCCCGCTCGGCTCGGCGTTGAGCGACGAATGCCGGATCGACGCGATCGCCCAGGCCTGGGCCGTGCTCTCGGGAGCGGCCCCACGGGCAAGAGCCGAGCAGGCCCTCGACGCTCTGGAGGAACATCTGGTGTCGGAGAGGGACGGCATCATCCGGCTCCTCACTCCGGCCTTCGACAAGACGCCGAACGATCCTGGTTACATCAAGGGTTACCTGCCCGGTGTCCGGGAGAACGGTGGACAGTACACGCACGGCGCGCTGTGGGCGGTGCGGGCCCTGGCGGAGGCGGGGCGCGCCGAACGGGCGGCCCGCCTGCTCGAGATGCTGAGCCCGGTGACCCACGGGGGCACGGCCAGGGCGATCGACGTCTACCAGGTCGAGCCTTACGTCATCGCGGCCGACGTCTATGGGGTGGCCCCGCACCTCGGCCGGGGCGGGTGGACCTGGTATACCGGTTCGGCGGGATGGATGTTCCGCGTGGCGCTCGAGTCGATTCTGGGACTCACCGTGCGCGGAGGAGAGCGACTCGAGCTTCGGCCCTGCATTCCTGCGGCCTGGCCCGGGTTCACCCTGCGGTACCGAGTGCCGGGGACGGAGACCTCCTACCGGATCGCACTCCGCCGGGACAGCGGAGAACGGACAGTCGCGCTGCTCGACGGTGCGCCTCTTCGAATCGAGGGTGGAGCGGTGCAGATCCCGCTCGCGCCCGATGGACGGCGGCACGAGGTGCAGGTGGATCTCTGTGCCGACGTGGGTCCGCGCTATCGGCCCAGCACGGCGCCGCTCGTGCGGATCACCTCGGCGTAGAACCGGGCGCTGGCCTTCGGAGTGCGCGCCTGGGTCTCGAAGTCGACGTGGACCAGACCGAAGCGACGGGCGTATCCGGCGCTCCATTCGAAGTTGTCGAGCAGGGACCAGGCGAAGTAGCCGCGCAGGTCCACACCCTGGACCAGAGCCTGGTGCGCCGCCCGCAGGTGGTCGCGAAAGTACTGAACGCGGAGCGGATCATCGACCCCGCCATCGGCCTGGGGCGGATCATAGAATGCGGCGCCATTCTCGGTGATGTAGAGCGGGACCCGTCCGTACCGGTCCTTGATTGAAAGCAACACATCGGTGAGCGCCCGGGGATACACCTCCCAGTCGGTCGTGGTGTAAGTGTGGTGCGGCTGGTGGACCTTGGCCGCGCGGGCCGGCCAGGCGGCCGGGTCATTGCGGGTTACCGCGCGGGTGTAATAGTTGATCCCGAGGAAATCGAGCGGCTGGCGGATGAGAGGAAAGTCGTCAGCGGGAAACGCGGGCCAGGCCTGTCCGAAGAGTTCGGCAAGCTCTTCCGGGTAGCGGCCGTGGAACACCGGGTCGAGGTACTGCCGGTTCATGTAGGCGTCGGCCCGGCGGGTTGCGGCCAGGTCCTCCGGCTCCGCCGAGGCGGGGTACTTCGGCTCGAGATTGACCACCAGGCCGGCCTGCCTGCCGCCCGCGGCCCGGATGGCCTGCATCCCGGCGCCGTGTGCCCGGAGCAGATTGTGGCTCGCCAGCGGAGTCTCGAACATGCTCCGGTGTCCCGGCGCCAGCACTCCGTGCAGATAGCCGCCGTCGGTCACGACCCACGGCTCGTTGAGGGTGGCCCACATCGGGACGCGGTCGCCCAGGGCCCGGACCACGACAGTCGCGTAGTCGGCGAACCAGCCCGCCACGTCGCGGTTGAGCCAGCCACCGCGGTCGTCGATCGCGGCGGGCAGGTCCCAGTGGTACAGCGTCACCGAGGGCTGGATGCCGTGCTCCAGCAGGCGATCCACCAGCCGGTCGTAGAAGGCCAGTCCCGCCGGGTTCACGGTCCCGGTGCCCTCGGGCAGGATCCGGGCCCAGGAGATGCTGAAGCGATAGGCGTTGAGGCCGAGGTCGTGCATCAGCTTTACGTCGTCCTCGGAACGACGGTAGTGGTCGCAGGCGAGGTCGCCGGTCTCGCCGCCCGCCGTCATGCCGGGAGTGTGGGCAAAGCGGTGCCAGATGCTGGCTCCCGCCCCGTCGGCCAGGGGAGAGCCTTCGATCTGGTAGGCGGAGGTGGCGGCGCCCCACAGGAAGCCGCGTGGGAACTGGATCGGCTCAGACATCAGCGGGGACGGTGGCGATGGCACGGGTGACGCTGGAAGGCATCCGCAAAATATACGAGGACCGGGGCCGCGAGCACGTCGCGGTCCACGGCATCGATCTGACCGTCCAGGACGGGGAGTTCCTGGTCCTGGTCGGACCCTCCGGCTGCGGCAAGAGCACCACGCTCCGCATGATCGCCGGACTGGAGACCATCAGCGCGGGGACACTCCGGATCGGCGACCGGATCGTGAACGAGGTGGCGGCCCGCGACCGGGACATCGCCATGGTGTTCCAGAACTACGCGCTGTACCCGCACATGACGGTCTACCAGAACCTCGCCTTCGCGCTCACCCTGCGAAGGATTCCGGCCGACGAGACCGCCCGCCGGGTGCACGAGGCGGCGGAGCTGCTGGGGCTGTCCCCCCTGCTGGAGCGCAGACCCCGTCAGCTCTCCGGTGGACAGCGCCAGCGGGTCGCCCTCGGCCGCGCGATCGTCCGCCAGCCGCAGGTGTTCCTGTTCGACGAGCCGCTGTCGAACCTCGACGCGAAACTGCGGGTGCAGATGCGCCGCGAGATCGCCGCCCTGCGCCGCCGGCTCGGCACGACGACCATCTACGTCACTCACGATCAGGTGGAAGCCATGACCCTGGGCGACCGGATCGTGGTGATGCAGGAGGGCCGGGTGCAGCAGGTCGACCCACCGCTCCAGCTCTACCGCGCCCCGGCCAACACCTTCGTGGCGACCTTCGTGGGAACGCCGCCGATGAACCTGATCCCCGGAGCGATCGCGTCGAACGGGGTCACCTTCGCTTCGGAGGAGGGAGACCTGTCGCTTCCGGTTGCCGAATCGGGCAGGCCAAGGGGCCTGGTTCCCGGCCGGAAACTCATCCTGGGGATCCGTCCCGAGGCCCTGCGGTTCGGAGGGGCCGGACGGTCCGCCGTCAGCGCGCGGGTGGAAGAGGTTGAGCCCCTGGGCAGCGAGACCCTGGTGAGCCTCAACGCCGGAGGTGTGGCGCTGACTGCCAGGGCGGAAGGGGGCGTGGCTCCCCGACGCGGAGAGCAGGTGGGGCTGGAGGTGGCGGCGGACGCGATGCACTGGTTCGATGGGGGCAGCCAGATCCGGCTGTCCTAGTGCGCTTCCTCTCTACTCCGCCGGAACCAGGACTCCGGCGCGTGCCACGCCGATCCGCACCTTGAGATCCGGCACATCGCCCAGTGAGTCGAACCCGACCCGGCCGATGACGCCCTCGAAGGCCGGGTCGTCGTTGCCAACCCGCGCCAGGGCGCTCCGCACGCGTTGTCTGTCCGATCCCGCCTCGCCCAGCACCTTCGCGAGCAGGTTGACGGCGTCATAGGTAGCCGCCGCGCCCTGGTCGGGCGGTCCCGCACGGGGGAAGGCCTGCTGATATGCCGCGACGAACTTCCGGTTGGCGGCGCTGGGATTCCCCACGATGTACCCGGAAGCAACCAGCACGCCTTCCATCGCGACCGGATCCGTCCGCTCGGCGCCGGCCATCCCGTCCCCCGCCAGTATCGGCAGTCCCAGCTTCGCGGCCCGGACCTGGGCGAGCACCTGCAGCCCTTCGCTCTGGTTCGCCGCGAGCACGATGACCTGCGCCCGGTGCTCGCGCGCGATCCGCGCCAGATAGGGGCCGACATCGGTGCTGGTGGCCAGGAAGGGGTCCAGCTCCACCACCTCTCCCCCCAGCCGGGAGAATTCAGCCGCGAATGTCTGACGCACACCGCGGCCGTAGGCATCGTTCACGTACAGCACCGCCGCGCGCCGGAGGTTCTTGTCCGACGCGAACCTGGCGAGCGCCTCGCCGTAGGCCAGATCGCTGGGACAGAGGCGGAAGCTGAAGTCACCGGCCCGGCTCAGCATCGGCGACGAGGCGGAGGGAGACAGCTGCACCACCGGTCTCCGCCCGCCGTTGAACACCGGAGCCGCGGCGAGCGTCACGCTCGAGTAGACTCCGCCCACGACGGCCGACACATCCGTCCCATACAGCCGTTCCGCCACGCCGACCGCCGAATCGCTGTTGGCGTAGTCGTCGCGCAGCACCAGTTCGAGCCGGCGCCCCCCGATGCCACCAGCCGCATTGATCTCACGCGCCGCGAGCTGGGCGGCGCGCACTGCCGGCTGGGCGCCGGGCTCGTTGAGTGACAGCGCCACCCCCAGCCGGTACGGAGCGTCGTCGCCCGCGCAGGCAGACAGGCACAGGGTGAACAGACCGCACGCGAGTCCGCCGGCGATCGGGGTGGTTCTCATCTGCTGCAGGCTCCGGAGATTGGTGGCGCGGCATCGATGGCGAGGGCGGGCGGGTCGCGTCAGGCAGCGCCCACCACGATCCTGGTCTTCGGACCCCGGAAATATGGCGCGTTCGGAGACGTTGTGTCACGCGTAGTTAGGATAGGAGGCGTCGTACATGTTAGCGGCCACGTGGGCGGCGAGGTCCGCCGGTTTCGGCAGGGTGGCGAGACCCTCCTGGTGAGCCACCTGCGACACCTCGGCCGCGATAGCGGCGGACACTCGACGGATTTCGGCCAGCGGGGGAAAGAGCAGGCCGCTGGCGAGTGATGCCTCGGTTACTTCCCGCGCCAGGGTCTTTGCCGCCGCGTAGAACATGCTGTCCGTCACCCGCCGGGCGCGGGTGAGGATGAGCCCCAGGCCTACGCCGGGAAAGATGTAGGCATTGTTGCCCTGGCCCGGCGTGAATGTCCGGCCGCCGTAGCTGACGGGGGCGAAGGGACTGCCGCTGGCGAACACCGCGCGCCCCTCCGACCAGGCATAGGCCTGCTCCGCGGTGCATTCCGACTGGCTGGTTGGATTGGACAGGGGAAAGATCACCGGCCGCTGGTTGACGCGGCTCATCAGGCGTACGACCGGTTCGGTGAAGGTCCCGGCCTGAGCCGACACTCCCACGATGGCCGTGGGGCGGAGCGCCTCCACCGCCGTCAACAGGTCGGCCGCGGGGGCCGCGGCGTGGGCGTACGGCCGCTTATGCGCCGCCAGGTCGGTACGCTCAGCGGTGACCAGGCCACCCCGGTCGACGAACCAGACGTGGCGCCGGGCCTCGGCCTCCG
>Ga0153915_10003418_pt1 | contig 14590 bp, 16 predicted proteins | sample Opewatmetagenome_2_FD_107003 | JGI IMG/M metagenome (GOLD analysis project Ga0153915, IMG submission 107003) | Freshwater wetland microbial communities from Ohio, USA - Open water 3 Core 3 Depth 3 metaG | ecosystem: Environmental > Aquatic > Freshwater > Wetlands | place: USA: Ohio, Lake Erie...
ACGATCTCTTCGGCGCGGATGCGCAGCTCTCGTTCCCCGTTCGTCGTGATGAAAGTGCCGTTGGTGCTGTGGTCGCGCAGCACGAACTTGTCGTTGCGCCGCTCGAGCGTGCAGTGCCGGCGCGAGGCCAGGCGCATATCCACGCACAGGTCGCAGTCGGGATCGCGACCCGCGGTGATGCAATCGCCCTCGCGGCGGCGCAGAAGGGTGTTGTAGCGATACGTGAGGTGAAGCTCCGGCGTACGGTCCTTCGCCCTGTCCTCGAGACCGGGCACGGGAGCGAATCCGCGCCAGTCGAGCTCGTCCACCGCCGTGCCAGCGCCTTTGGCCGCCAGCGGGAGCGGGCGCACGGCATGACGGAACGCCGCACCGAGGCTCGCCGCCGTCTCCCCCGAAGTGAGGATCTGGCCGTGGGCCGCGCGGCTTGCGAGCTCGGCCGCGAGGTTGACGGTGTCGCCGGCGATGTCGTGCCCGCGCTGGCGAACGGGTCCGCTATGAAAGGCCGTGCGCACGCCCAGCTCTTGGGCGGGCAGGATGCGACTGGCCTCGTGCTGCATGCGCGCGGCCGCGGCCGCGGCCGCATCCGGGGTCGCGAAGAGCGCCATCACCTCGTTGCCGCGCCGGCGGATCACCCGGCCGCCGCCCGCCTCCGCGGCGCGGCCCAGCGTTTCCAGGCAGCGGGCGATGGCGTGCGCGGTCGCCGGCTCGGTAATCGCCGGTCTTTGTCCCTCGCGCTCGCTCATCGCCGCCACCAATACCGAGGTCTGTCTTTCCCGTCCTGCATAGACCTGCAGGAGGGTCGCTTCGGAGCTACCCATGAGATGTCCTTTTTGTTCTGTGCCGCGCATCTGCATATGCAATATAATATGCATTATGCAAGATAGTGTCAAAAAGCCTGCCCCGGACAGCCGCGCGGCGGCCCGGCGCGCCCTGCTCGAGCTCGCCCAGCGCGTGCAGACCACGCGCGTCGCGGCCGACACGGGAATCCATCAAAGCCAGGTGTCCCGCCTGTTCCGCGGGCAGTTCAAGCGGGTTTCGCCGAACGTGCGCACGCTCCTCGCGTACGCGCGCGACCCCGGGCGCTATGCGGGCGCCCAGGAACCTACGCAAGCCGCGCGGGCGGCGGTCATCCGCGCGGCGCTCCGGACCTGGGATTCAACGCCGGAGGGCGCGCGCACGCTCGTGCGCCTGCTGCGCTCGGTGGAGCGCCTCAGCCGCGAGCGATCTAGTCGAGGGACTTCGCGAGCTCGTCCGCCGGCACGCGGACGCTGACGCCTGCCCGCTCCTCCTGCAGCGTCATCGCGACGCGGCAGTCGCGCTCCGCCCAGCCCCGGCGGATTGCTTCGCCAAGCTCGTCGAGCGCGATGCGCCCGACCTTCATCGGCACGCCGCAGCTCTGGGCCAGCTCGAGCGCAAGGGTGACGTCCTTGTGCGCGAGCCGCACGGTGAAATCCGCGGGGTCGTAGCGCCCCGGCAGGAAGTGCTCTGCGAGCCGGTCGAAGGTCCGCTTGCGTCCGGTGGCGCCCTGGCGAAGCGCGCGGAAAAGCGCGAGCGGCTCCACCCCGCCCTTCACGCCCAGGGTAAAGATCTCGGCCAGCGCGGCCTGCACCGAGAAGCTCGCGCAGTTGTGCGCGAGCTTGGCGACCGTGCCAGCGCCGATCGGGCCGACGTAAAGGGGCTGGTCGCCAATCACGCGCAAGAGCGGCAGGTGCCGCTCGTACGTTCCCTGATCGCCGCCGACCCAGATGGCGAGCTTGCCGGACCTGGCCCCCTTGGGGCCGCCGCTCACCGGGGCGTCGAGAACCTGGATCCCGCCCTGCGCAAGATCGGCGTGCAGCTGCCGGATCGCCTGCGGGGAGTTGGTCGACAGGTCGAACCAGGCGCTGCCCGCACGCAACGCGCCTTGCAGGCTTCGCCCGACGGCCTGGACTTCCGCCGGGCCCGGAAGCGAAGTAAAGGCAACCTCGCAGCCCTGCTCCGCTTCCGCGGCGCTCGCGTGCCAGTGCTTGAAGCCGTCGACGCGGCGCAGATCGTGCGCGTGCACCTCGTGCCCGGCCGACTGCAGGTTCGTCGCCATGGGGCCGCCCATCGCGCCCAGGCCGATGAACGCAACCTTCATTGCGCACGCTCCTGGAACACCTCCTTGGCGATGAGCGCCGCCGCGCCGGCGTTCGGCCAGCCGGCATAGAAGGCGAGATGCGTGATCAGTTCGCCGATCTCGTCCTTGGTGACACCGTTGTCGAGCGCGCGCCAGAGATGGCCGCGCAGCTGGTCCGGACGGTAAAGCGCGGTGAGCGCGGCGACGGTAATCAGGCTGCGGTCCCGCTTGGACAGCCCGGGCCGCTCCCACACATCGCCGAACACCACGCGGTCGGTCAGCTCGCCGAGCTTCGGAAAGACGTCGCGCACCTGACCGATGGTCGAAGGCGGCGCTGCGCGTTTGGGCATGACGAACCTCCTCTCGTTTCGCTTGGAAAAATCGTAGCTTGCACGCAATGGGCAACCTCAAGGTAACCTCGGGCGAAATGAGTTCGCCCAGCGAACCCGAATCGACCTACGCTTGGCTGCGTCTCGCTGCGTCGCTCCTTCTCATGACGGTGGGCGGCGTCGGCATGTACGTGATGTCGGTAGCGCTCCCGGCCGTGCAGGCTGAATTCGGCAGCGCCCGCGGCGGCGCCTCGCTTCCCTACACCGCGACGATGATCGGTTTCGGCCTGGGCGGAATCCTGATGGGCCGGCTCGCCGACCGATTCGGCGTCATGGTGCCGACGATCCTGGGCGGCGTCTGCCTCGGCGCCGGCTTCGTGCTGGCCGGGCTGTCGCAAAGCCTCTCTCAGTTCACCCTGGTGCACGGGCTGCTGATCGGTTTTCTGGGGTGCTCGGCGACCTTCGTGCCGCTCGTCGCCGATACCGCGCTCTGGTTCACGCGCCGACGCGGCATCGCCGTGGCGATCTGCGCGAGCGGCAACTACCTCGCCGGCACCGTCTGGCCGCCCATCGTGCAGTACTTCTTTCAGACCTCCGGGTGGCGCCCGACCTACATCGGCATCGGGCTTTTCTGCACGGCGAGCATCGTGCTGCTTTCTTTTTTCCTGGCGCGGCGGCCGCCGGCGATCGGCCCTGCCTCCGCGACCGCCACCCACCGGCATGCCGTCGAGCGCCCGCTGGGCCTCTCCGCCAACGCCCTGATGATCCTGCTTGCGCTCGCCGGGGTTGCCTGCTGCGTGGCCATGTCCATGCCGCAGGTCCACATCGTCGCCTACTGCGGCGACCTCGGCTACGGGCCGGCGCGCGGCGCGCAGATGCTCTCGCTCATGCTCGGCTTCGGCATCGTCAGCCGCCTGCTCTCGGGCTGGATCTCCGATCACATCGGCGGCCTTCGCACGCTGCTCCTCGGCTCGGCCCTGCAGGGCGTCGCGCTGCTTCTCTTCCTCCCGTCGACGGGGCTCGTCTCACTCTACGTCGTCTCGGCGCTCTTCGGCCTCTTCCAGGGCGGCATCGTCCCCGCCTACGCCCTCATCGTGCGCGAGTACTTCGACGTGCGCGAGGCCGGCGCTCGCACTGGCGTCGTGCTGATGGCCACGCTCTTCGGCATGGCGCTCGGCGGCTGGATGTCGGGCGCCGTCTTCGACGCCACGGGCTCCTATCGCGCCGCCTTCCTGAACGGCATCGCGTGGAACCTGCTCAACCTGTCGATCGCCTTCTGGCTCGTGCGGCGCTCGACCCGCCGGTCATCGCTGGCGCCGACCTAGCGCTTCCGTCTTCCAGAGCTCCCACGGCCGCTCGATCGTCCCGCGGTTGGAGACCGTGGCGCGGCGGCCCTCCTCGTCCGAGAGGAACTCGATCGGCCCTTCGAGCTGGCTCGCCTGGATCTGCAGGCGGGCGTTCATCTCGGTGTAGATGGCGCGAAAAACCGCTTCCGGGACGCCGTCGCCGATCACGGTCATGCCGTGGCCGCGCATCAGGACGCAGCTGCACTTGCCGAGCGCGCCGGCGAGCGCCTGGCCGAGCGGGCGGTCGCGCACCAGCAGGTCGTTGTCCTCGCGCACCTTGCGGATGTCCCAGACGGGCGCGCCGCTCCAGAGAAACGAGCCCATGTGGTAGACAGGACGCAGCCGCGTGCGCGTGATCCCGAAGGGCATGCCCGACGGCGAATGGCTGTGCACGACGGCCATGACGTCGGGGCGCACGCGGTAGATCTCGCCGTGAATGTAGCGCTCGATGAAGCCTTTGCGCTTGTCGCCGCGCAGCGCCTCGCTGTCGGCGTCGAACTCCATCAGGTCCGCGGCCGTAACGAGCGCCGGTGCCCGCGAGCGCGACATGAGGAAGCGCTCGGGATGCTTGTCGCTGCGCGCGCTGGCATGTCCGTAGGCGTCGAGCACTCCGTGCGCGGCGAGGATGCGGCTGGCGGCGACGAGGTCGTCGATGAGGGTCTTGCTGGCCGAGAGCTTTTTCATCGCTGGCGGATCTCCTGGATGACGGGCGAAGAGAAATAGAGAAGCGCGACCGTGAGGATCGCCGTGGCGGCGAGCGCCACCGAGGCACCGCGCGCGCCGAGCAGGTCCGCGAGCGGGCCGGCGAGAAACGAGCCGGTCGAGATCATCGCGGGATAGAGCAGCATCAGGCTCGCAATCCGGCCGCGCATCGCCTCGGGTGCCGAGAGCTGCAGCACCGCCATATTGCTCGCGGTGAGCGCCATCTCGGCGATGCCGCCCAGGAAGGCGCACGCCGCGGCGACCGAGAGCGTCGGGCTCGCCGCGACCCCGAGGATCGCCGTCGCCATCAGGACGATCCAGCCCGCCTGCAGCAGCCCCTGCCGCTCGGTGCGGGCGAGCGCGTTGGCAATGAGCCCGCCCAGCATGCCGCCGACACCGACGCTGGTGAGCAGCACGCCGAGGCCCTGCGGCCCCGCGGCGAACACGTCCTTCGCGTAGATCGGGAACAGCGTCACCCACACCGGCACGAGCAGGAGGTAGGGCAGCGCCCCCAGCGCGAGCAGCATCCGCATCACCCGGTCGTGCACCGAAAAGCGAAAGCCCTCCGCCATCTCGGCCAGCGCCGAAGCGCGGACCGCGTTCCGGCGTGGCGGCGGGATCGCCACCGTCAGGGCGACGAGCGCCGATGCCCCGTAGAGCAGCGCGAGGATGAAGAACGTGCCGGACGCGCTCGCCCAGCCGATGAGATAGCCGGCGAGCGCCGGACCGAGGATGCGCATCAGCGAAAAGCCGATGGTGTTCAGGGCCATCGCCTTCGCGGCGATCTCGCGCGGGACGAGCTCGAAGGCGCTGGTAAACCGGGCCGGCCGGTCGATGACGTTGGACGCGCCCATCAGCACCGTAAAGACGAACAGCATCCAGACGTCGACCGCTCCGATCGAGAGCGCTGCGCCCAGCGCTGCCGAGACGGCGGCGGCGAGCAGCTGACTCGCCTGGAGCAGGCGCTTGCGGTCGAAGCGGTCGGCGGCGACGCCCGAGAGCGGCGCGAGCAGAATCATCGGCACCGCGCGCACGCCGAGTACTGCGCCCAGCAGCGATCCCGACCCGGTCACTTCGTACACCACCCACCCCATCGCCGCCTGCTGTATCCACTGGCTCGACCAGGACAGGAGCGAGCTGGTCCACAGCCGGCGGTAGTGCCGGTAGGCAAACGGCGATGCCAGTCAGTCGCCTTTCAGTCCGGCTTCCTTGATGACCTTGCCCCAGTGCGCGTACTCGTCCTGAATCAGGCGGGCGAGCTCCTCCGGAGAGCCGGTGCTCAGGTCGATGCCCTGAGGCACGAGCCTCGCCCGCGTCTCCTCGAGCGCCAGCGTTCGCCGCACCTCGCGGTTGATCGCCGCCACGATGTCGGGCGGCGTCTTCGCCGGGACGAAAAGCCCGAGCCAGGGATAGAGCGAGTAGCCGGGGACGCCCGCCTCGGCGACGGTCGGCGTATCCGGGAGCGCCGCCGTGAAGCGCTGCGAGGCCGTGGTCGCCAGCAGCCGGAGCTTGCCGGCGCGGATGTGCGGCAGGAGCGAGTTCGCCGCGCCGATCCAGACCTGGATGCGGCCGGCCAGCAGATCGGCCACCGCCGGCGCGGCGCCCTTGTAGGGCACGTGATTCATCTTGATCCCGGCGAGCTGCTGGAGCAGCAGGCCGCCGAGGTGCTGCGGGCTGCCGGTGCCCGAGGAGCCGTAGTTGAGCTCGCCCGGGTGCGCCCGCGCATAGGCGACGAGCTCCTGCACCGATTTCGCCGGGACGGACGGGTGGACCACGAGGAGGAACTGGATGCGCGCGAGCAGCGTCACCGGCGCAAGGTCCTTCAGCGGATCGAAGGGACCCCTGGCGAGATACGGGTTCGTCACGAAGACGTTGTCGGGCGCAAGCAGCCAGGTGTAGCCGTCGGGCGCGCTCTTCGCCACGACGTCCGAGCCGATGTTCTGGCTTCCGCCCGTGCGGGTTTCGACCACGATCGGCTGCGACCAGACGCCCTGGGCACCCTGCGCGATCGTGCGCGCGATCGTATCGGGCGAGCCGCCGGGCGGCAGCGGCACGACGAGCCGGATCGGACGCTCCGGAAAGCTCTGCGCGAACGCAAAGGAACAGAAGAGCGCGAGCAGCGCCCCCACCAGGCCTTTTTTCATCGTCCCTCCCCCTTTGGATTGCTGCAGGACCGAGTTTACCCCGACCGGTCGAGTAAACTCGCGGCCTTCCAAGGACTCCCGGGGAGCAAAGCATGGCGGATCTCAAGGTGCTCGGCATCAGCGGCAGCCTGCGCAAGGGCTCGTTCAACACGTCGGCGCTGCGCACCTGCGCCGAGCTCATGCCCGCCGGCATGACGCTCAGCTACGCGCGCATCGACGACATCCCGCTCTTCAACCAGGACGTGTTCGACGCCGGCCTGCCCGATTCGGTGAAGCGCTTCCGCGCCGAAGTCGCCGCCGCCGACGGCCTGCTCATCGCCAGCCCGGAGTACAACTTCTCGGTCACCGCGGCCCTCAAGAACGCGATCGACTGGGGCTCGCGGGCGCCCAACCAGGTGTTCCAGGACAAGCCGGTCGCCATCTTTTCCGCGACGACGGGCCCGGTGGGCGGCGTGCGCAATCAGTACGACCTGCGCCGCATGCTGATCCAGCTCTGGGGCCACGTCCTGCCGCGCCCCGAAGTATTCATCGGCAACGCCGCCAGCAAGTTCGACGCCCAGGGCAAGCTGACCGACGAGACCACCCGCAAGTTCCTTTCCGACCTGCTCGTCGGCTTCAAGGACTGGATCGTGCGGATGCAGAAGAAGTAGCGAGCGAGAAATACAGATCGGCAAGATCCGGCCGGCGCGCCAGCGCGGCGGTCGTGTCTTCCAGGGCGACGCGCCCCTTGATGAGCACGTAGGCGCGGCTCGCGAGGTCGAGGGCGATCTCGAGCTTCTGCTCGACGATGAGCAGCGTGAGGCCGCTGCCGCGCAGCTTGCGCAGGGCGGCGCCGATTTCGGCGACGACCATCGGCGCGAGCCCGAGGAACGGCTCGTCGAGCAGCAGCAGGCGCGGCGCGCTCATCAGGGCGCGGCCGATGGCGAGCATCTGCTGCTCGCCGCCGGACAGCGTGCCGGCGGCCTGGCGGCGCCGCTCGCGAAGGCGCGGAAAGAGCTCGTAGACCGCCTGGTAGCGCTCGGCGAGCGAGCCCTTGAGGCGGATCGCGCCGAGGCGCAGGTTGTCCTCGACGCTGAACGGGAAGAACACCAGGCGGCCTTCCGGCACCAGGGCCACGCCGCTCGCGACGATGGCATGGCTTTTCCGCGCCACGAGGTCGGTGCCCTCCCAGGAAATTTCACCGCGGCGCGCCGGGACCGTGCCCGTGATCGCCGCCATGAGGGTCGATTTTCCGGCGCCATTGGGGCCGAGCAGCGCCACCGTTTCGCCTTTCGCCACGCGCAGCCCGACGCCTTGCAGCACCGGCGCTGTCCCGTAACCCGCGTCGAGCCTAGCGATGCGCAGCATAAGATCCGAGATAGGCGTCCATGACCGCCGGGTCGGCGCGAATCGCCTCCGGCCGTCCGTCGGCGATCTTCATTCCGAAGTTGAGCACCACGACGCGGTGCGCGAGCGGCAGGAGGAAGTGCATGTCGTGCTCGATCAGGAGCACGGCGATGCCGCGCGCGGCGATGCCGCGGATGAGGGTCGCCAGGCGCTCGAGCTCCGGCGGCGTGAGGCCGGCGGCGGGCTCGTCGAAGAGCATCAGCCGCGGCTCCCCGGCGAGCGCGCGCGCAATCTCGAGCAGCCGCCCCTGCCCGAAGGAGAGGGTCGTGACGTCGGCGCTGCGCGCCTCGCCCAGCCCGACGAAATCGATCAGGGCCTCGGCACGCTCCCGCCGTTCGCGCTCCTCCGCGCGCGAGCGTCCCGCGACGATCGACCAGAGGCTCGAGGCGAAGCGGACATGCGCGCCGACGAGCACGTTGTCGAGCAGCGACATGCCGCCGAAGGGCCGGTTGTGCTGGAAGGTGCGCAGGATCCCGCGCGCCGCAATCCGGTGCGGCGGAAGGCCGAGGATCGGCTCCCCGGCGAAGCGCACGTCGCCGTCGCTTGCGGCATGAGTGCCGGCGATCAGGTTGAAGATGGTCGACTTGCCGGCGCCGTTGGGGCCGATGAGGCCGAGGATCTCCCCTTCGTGCACCTCGAAATCGACGCCGCCTACGGCGGTCAGGCCGCCGAAGTGCTTGGCCAGGCCGCGCACCTCAAGAACGGGCGCGGACGCTGTCATAGATGCCGACGAGACCGGAGGGCTTGAAGAGAATCGCGGCGACCACCAGCAGGCCGAACACGAGGACGTGGTGCTGGCCGACCAGGGGCGCGAGCCAGAACGGCAGGAGGAAGAGCAGCGCCGCGCCGATCACCGCGCCGGCGTGCCGGCCGGCGCCGCCGACGATGACCATGAAAAGCAGCAGGAAGGCGTTCTCGATGCCGAAGATCGGCGGATTGACCGTATTGTCGACGAACGCATAGACCATGCCGGCGACGCCGGCGAGCGCGCTCGTCAGCGTGAACGCCGTCACGCGGGTGCGGGCGACGTCGATGCCCATGGCGGCCGCCGCTTCGGGATTGTCGCGAACGGCGCGGCAGGCGCGGCCGAACCAGGAGCGGTCGAGGCGCGCCAGCACGACGAAGGTGAAGACGAGGAGCAGCACGATGACCCCGGTGTACGCGGGCCCGCGAAGCGACAGCCCGAGCACCTCCGGCAGGCGGTAGTTGGCGAGACCGCTGGTGCCGCCGGTGACCTCCCCCCCTTCGTTCAGCACGACGACGAAGAGCTGTCCGAGCGCCAGCGTGGCCAGCGCAAGATAGAACCCCTCGAGCCGCGTGCTCGGGATCGCCACGGCCAGCGCGAAGAGCACGCAAAGACCGACCCCGCAAAGCGCCGCCAGCGGCAAGGGCAGGTGCAGCTGGAAGAGCAGGATGACGATCGAGTACGCCCCGATGCCGTAGAAGGCGAAATGCGAGAAGGCGACCTGCCCGCAGACGCCGAAGAGGAAGTTGTAGCCGAGCGCGAGCGTCACCCAGAGGAGGAGCTTCCGGTAGACGTCGTTGTGGTAGTCGCCGAGGAAGAACGGCACGCCGGCAAGGACGAGCACCGCGAGCCCGGCCTTGACGAATCCGCTCAAGCGCGCGCCTTGAGGAGGCCGCCCGGGCGGACCATCAGGAACAGCATGAGCAGGACGAGCGGCACGCCCTGCGCGTAACCCGAGGGAATGGGCGCGTAGCGCACGGTGAGCTGCTCGGCAAGCGCGAGCACCACGCCGCCCAGCAGCGCGCCCTCCACCCGCCCCACCCCGCCGATCACGAGCGCCGTGAAGCCCTGGATCGCGAGCGGTACGCCCATGAGGTAGTGCGCCGACACGTTCGGCGCGACCAGCAGGCCGGCGATGCTTGCCACCGCGCCGCCGCCGGCGAACGAGAGCGCCGTGACTCGCGAGAGATTGATGCCCATGAGCGCCGCCGCCCTGCGGTTCAGCGATACCGCCTCGAAGGCGCGGCCCGCCACCGTGCGCTCGAAGAAGAGCCACGCGGCCGCGAAAACGGCCAGGGTGACGGCCAGAATGAAGAAGCTCTGGTACGAGCCGGCCAGCGGCCCGAGCTCCAGCCGGCCCAGGCCGAAGGGATACGGCACGGGAAGCGGGTCCGGCGGAAAGACGAGCGAGATCGTCTCGCGGAACACGACGAGCATTCCGAGCAGGGCGAGGATCGGCGCGATGACCGGCGCGCCTCGCTCGACCAGGGGACGAACCGTCAGCCGCTCGGTCAGCCAGCCGACGAGCGCGAGAAGCGCCGCGGCGAGCGCCATGCCGAGCGGGTAGGGCCACTCGAAACGCGTCAGCAGCACATAGCCCGCGAACGCGCCGATCATCGCCCACTCGCCCACGGCGAAGTTGATGATGCCGGTCGGCCGCAGGACCAGCAGGTAGGCGAGCGCGACCAGGCCGTAGACGCAGCCCGATGCGGCTGCGCTGACGGCGAGCTCGAGAAAGTCCTGCAACTATTTCTGGCCGACGTGCACGACGCGGCCCTGCCGGTCGCCCTCGTAGACCCGTACCACCATGCCGTTCGGGTCGAAGCCGGTGCGCTTGCCCTCGGGGAAGTGGTACTTCATGCCTTTCGCCCCCATGACGCCGGCGTAGGTGAGCGATTGCATGGCGGCGCGGATCTTCTCCTTGTCGGTCGATCCCGCGCGGCGGATCGCTTCGGCGACCATCATGATCCCGTCATACCCGTAGCCGTTCAGGTTGTACGGCGTCTTGCCGGTCGCCTTGCGGTAGGCGGCCTCGAACTGCTTCACCTCGGGTTTCTCGGGATCGTACGCATCGACGAACGTCACGCCGTCGATCAGGCCCTTGGCCACCGTCATGTAGACCGGCACCGACAGGTTGTACGAGGAGTGGATCGGGAACTTCAGGCCGAGCTCGCGGTACGCCTTGAAAATGAGCACGTTCTCGGCCGTCAGCACGCCCGCCATGAACATCGCCTGGGGCCGGGCGGCGCGGATCTTCTGCATCTGCGGCATGGCCGTGGTGGCGCCGCGCGCGACGACCTCGTCGGCCACCACCTGGATGCCCGATTTCTCCAGTCCCGCCTTGAAGAAGCGCCCGAGCAGCTGGCCGAGGTCCGAGTTGTCGGTGATCAGCGCCACCTGCTTCAGGTTCTTGCTCCGGGCATGCGCCAGCAGGGTCGCGATCTGGATCGAGCCGAGCGGCCCGGTCTGCCAGAAATAGGGATTCGGCAGCTGCGTCGTCAGCGTGTCGCCGGAGTTCATCGGCGTCATCTGCGGCGTTTTCGCCTCCATCGTCACGGTCTGCTGCTGCTGGGTGGCCTGCGTGAGCGAGATGCTGACGATGAACACCGCGCCCTGGTCGATGAGCTTCCTCGCCAGCGCGGCCGAGATATCGGGGCGCGACTGGTCGTCTTCGACGAGCAGCTCGATCTTGCGGCCGAGCACGCCGCCCTTGCGGTTGATCTCGTCGGCGCCGAAGATCAGGCCGTCGGTCGCGGGCTCCGAGTACGGCTTCGAGACACCCACGCGATCGGTGATGACGCCGATCTTGATCGTCTCCTGCGCCTGGGCCGCCGTCGCGCAGAGCGCAAGCAGCCCCACTGCCAGCCATCGTTTCATTTCCCCTCCTCGTGGTGAGTTGCGCCGCTATTGTATAGTCGGGCGCTTTCACGGGAGGAGCGCCATGGATTCCAGGCCGCACAAGGAACGCGAGAAGGACGGATTGAAGACCCGCACCGAGGTGCTCGGCAAGGCCTGGGTGGAGAAGTCGCAGGCGAACGTCGACGACTTCAACCGCGAGTTCAACGAGCTGCTGCACACCTACTGCTGGAACGACATCTGGAACCGGCCGGGGCTGTCGCGCAAGATGCGCTCGGTGCTCAACATCGGCATGCTGACCGCGCTCGGCAAGGAGCACGAGCTGAAGCTGCACCTGCGCGGCGCGCTGAACAACGGGGTCACCAAGGACGAGATCAAGGAAGTGCTGATGCAGACGGCGATCTACTGCGGCGTGCCGGCGGCCGTGGCCGCCTTCCGCTGCGCGAAAGAGGTATTCCAAAGTTAAGACCGTCGCCTTCGTCGGCCTGGGCACCATGGGCGAGCCGATGGCCGCCAACCTCGCGCGCGCCGGATTCGCCGTGCAGTCGTTCGACGCCGCCGGCAAGGGCAACCGCAAGTCCGTGCGCGAGGCGGCGGACGGCGCGGACGTGCTCGTCACCATGCTGCCGAACGGCGCGGTGGTGCGCGAGGTGGTGCTCGAGGCCCTGCCCTCGCTCAAGGCCGGCGCGGTGGTCGTCGACATGAGCTCCTCGGATCCGGCCGGCACGCGCGCGCTGGGAGTTGCTCTTTCTGCAAAACAAATCCCGATGGTCGATGCGCCCGTTTCCGGCGCGGTCGCCAAGGCGCGCGACGGCACGCTCGCCCTCATGGTGGGCGGCGACAAGGGAGTCGTGCAGCAGGTCGAGCCCGTGCTCCGCGCCATGGGCAAGGACCTCTTCCATTGCGGCCCGCTCGGCGCCGGCCATGCGGTCAAGGCGCTGAACAACTATCTCGGCGCGGCCGGCACGCTCGCCGGGTTCGAGGCGCTGCTGGTGGCGAAGGCGTTCGGTCTGGACCCCGGGCCGATGATCGAGGCGATCAACGCCTCGACCGGCAAGAACAGCACGACCGAGCGTAAGATCCCGCAGCAGATCCTGACCGGCGCCTTCGCCTCGGGTTTCAAGCTCGCGCTGATGGCGAAGGACGTCGGCATCGCGGCCGGGCTCGCGCACGACCTCGGCGTCGAGACGCCCTACCTGCGCGAGACCCTCAGGCTGTGGCGCGCCGCGCAGCGGAAGCTGCCGGCGCAGGCGGACCATACCGAGATCTATCGCTATCTGGAGCGACTGCGGACTCCATCTCGCGCCGCGCCCGCACGGCGGTCGAATCTTCGTCGCAAGCGACGTCGCGCCAAGTAAGCGCCTGCCCGGCGGCGACGGGCCGCAGCACCTTCCAGCCGTGCGCGAGGCCGAGCGGCAGGCACTGCCCGGCGAGCGAATCGGCCGCGGGCATGAGCCGCCCGACCACCGTGTAGCCCCCCTCCCCGTCGAGCACCTCCCCGGGGGAAAGATTCTTTTTTGCCACCGCGACGGCATCGGCGCGCCAGCCCGTTGCGCATCCCGTCGGTTCGCGCCGCAGGCCGACCGAAGCGACCGAGATGCCGACCTCCAGCCCGATCAGGTGCCAGCGCTTGTACAGGCAGGCGTAGCGTCCGGAAGGATCGGTCTTCACCCCGTATTCGCTGAAGCAGCGCCGGATGTACTCGGTCTCGCCCTCGAACACGACGAACACTCCGAAGCGAATGTCGTAATCGATCGGCGTGCCATCCGCGCGCAGGGAAGAGATGACCTCCACCTGCCCTTTGTGGTGCAGCGTTCCGCCTTCGCTGCGCGGGCGCATGAGCGCCGGGATCTCGTCGATCGCGCCCGGCGGATAGTGCAGGCCGTCGGGCGCCGGCGTGAGGCCGGTGGCGTTGCACACCGCGCTCGTCTCGATGGCGGGCTTCGAGCCGTCGAGGAAGGAATTGAACATCTTCGGATTCAGGCCGCCGAGCTTCGCCTGCTCGGGCGTGAGCCCGTAGTAGCCCCAGACGGTCTCGGGCGTCGACTGCGCGAAATGCGGCAGCCACTTGTGGCCGCGCCCCGCGGCGATGACCGGAAAGCCGGCCGCGCGCGCCCAGTCCACGAGGTCGCAGATGAGCGCCGGCTGGTCGCCGTAGGCGAGGCTGTAGACGACGCCCGCCTCCGCCGCCTTGCGCGCGAGCAGCGGCCCGCAGAACGCATCCGCCTCCACCGTCACCATCACCACGTGCTTGCCGTGCGCGAACGCGGTGAGCACGTGCTCCACGGCGGCCATGGGATTGCCGGTCGCTTCGATGACGATGTCCACCTCCGGGTGCGCCGCCACCTTGCGCCAGTCCTCGGTGATCGGCGTCTTCTGCACGAGCTCGGCCGGCCAGCCGACCCGCTCCAGGTTCGCTCTCGCGTTCGCCGGCGCGAGATCGGCGATAGCGACCAGCCGGATGCCCGGCGTCTTCGGCACCTGCGCGAGGTACATCGCCGCGAACTTGCCCGCGCCGATCAGCCCGACGCGCAGCGGGTTGTCCTTCCTGTGCAGGAGCTTGGCGTACAGGTTCATGGTCAAGCCGCCATCAACCGGCCCTGCAGCTCCTCCGCCGGCGTGCCGTTCTTCCAGGGCAGCGGCACGTCGTAATGCTTCAGCAGGCAGTCGTCCGGCAGGCACTCGATGGGCGTGAAGTCGCGGTGCGCGATGTAACCGGGGCGCTTGAAGCGGCGGATGTGGTTGGACACCGCGCAGAGCGACAGGTAAACGCTGACGCGGTGCCACGGCGACAGATTCGACGTCGACGCATGCACCAGGCAGCCGTGAAATAGGATCATCGATCCCGCCGGTCCTTTGGGCGCGACGATTCCGCCGCGCTCGACCAGCTTGGTGATCGTCTCGTGGTTGATCGTCCACAGCGGATAGCTGGTCGTCGTCGTGTCGTGCGCGGCATCCAGCACGCCGAGCTTGTGGCTCCCCGG
>Ga0153915_10003419_pt1 | contig 14588 bp, 13 predicted proteins | sample Opewatmetagenome_2_FD_107003 | JGI IMG/M metagenome (GOLD analysis project Ga0153915, IMG submission 107003) | Freshwater wetland microbial communities from Ohio, USA - Open water 3 Core 3 Depth 3 metaG | ecosystem: Environmental > Aquatic > Freshwater > Wetlands | place: USA: Ohio, Lake Erie...
AAATGCGGATAAAGGGACAAATGCCGGAATGGAAATCTCGACGGATTGGATGGTTACCGCCAACGACAGACTTACCACTACAGTAGCATATATGAAGACTAAATTCGGGCATATTGTACTGCCGGCCAGTCCCTGGAGCAATGGCCTCACGACGGATCTGACAGGCACCGATTTGCCCAAGGCCCCTCATTGGTCAGGCACCCTGGGATATGAGCATATCTTTTACCTTGACGATGGCGGCACAGTAACACCCAAGATCGATACAAAGATCTCAGGGGGCTTCTGGAATACCCATGAGAAATATCTTGCCGGGTCTTATACGGATAGTTACATGATGAGCGATCTTTACCTTACCTATGGGGCTGCAAGCGGGAAATACACCGTAGCCCTATGGGTCAAGAACCTGGAAAACGCTGCAGTAACAGATTATGTCTATCCACTGTATAGAAGGATTATTATGGACCCCAGGACAAGCGGCATAACCTTCAACGTAAAATTTTAATGTAAAATAAACAACCTATTACTGATCCTGAGCGCCATGACCGGCGCTCAGGATCATCCAATTAACTTTTAATAAAAACACCAGGGCAGATCTTAATTCTTTTAACATGTTAAGCGATTCAACTCTATCACCTCTCTTCAAGACCGACAAACTCCCGGGATGAAGAGCTGTCCCGGTTAAGGTAAGGAAATAATTTATTTTGGCAGAACCAAAAGTACTAATTGTCGAAGATGATAAAAAAATTACTGAACTCTTAAGTGATTACCTTAAGCAGGAAGGATTCCAATTTTCGGTCCTAACCCGTGGTGATATGGTCATCCATGAAGTAAGGCGTAATCCTCCTGATTTGATCATACTGGATATCATGCTGCCAGGCAAAGATGGAATGACAATCTGCCGGGAGCTTCGCACCTTTTCCAAAGTGCCGATCTTGATTCTTACAGCAAAGGTGGAAGAAGTAGACCGCATACTTGGTCTGGAATTCGGGGCGGATGATTATATGTGCAAACCATTCAGTCCCAGAGAAGTAGTAACCAGGGTAAAAGCTATCCTGCGACGAACCTATTCTGAACCGATTAAGTCAGGCTTGATTGCCGGACCGATTACAATAAATCTGGACGAACATAATGTGACAGTCTGGGGAAAAACGTTGCGTCCTACTCCGAACGAATTTGAGTTGCTTAAACTCATGGTGTCCCAGCCTAATAAAGTTTTTACAAGGATCGATTTCGTTTCCAGTCTTCAAGGGTATGATTTTGATGGTTCTGAAAGGATAATCGATAGTCATATTAAAAACCTCAGGAAAAAGATGGATGAAATCCTGCCAGGCAATAACCTTATTCAGACTGTTTATGGTATCGGATATTCATTAAGCATACCCCTCACCCGACAAATATTTCCAGCGTATGAAGACGAAAAGGTTTAGCATTTATAGGATGATCTCAACCGGTGCTAAAAGCGATGTTTTAAAATAGAACTACCCGTAAATAATATTTGTGCTTCCACGGCATCGGATGCCCCATCCTTTCAACTAAGTAACAAAGTTGCCATAACCTGTTTAATACCGAATTGCCTGGCCTCGTCGGGCGTTCCCATAAATACATCAATGCAGTTCCTATGCTTCTTATTCATGAGGTCCACGATCTCAAACATCCCATGGCCCTCGATATAAACCTTGGAGCCGAACACCCACCCGGTATTAAACAGGTCCCGGCTCACTGCCACAGTCCCGGCCTTTGCCCGTTTCATGCTGGCTGTCATATCTGGCTCCGTGTCGCACTCTACCTCACTGGCCGTGTATGCCGTAACCGTTACGGACCTGTTCCTGTTAAGGACCTTTTCCATTCCATCAATATACTTCTCCTGAGAATCTATCAGCTCCTTCTGCAGGTAAAGACAGGATTGCAGACTGTCTCCATATTTCTGAGATTGTACCATTCTTTTGTGCGATATCACCGAAACAGACACTGCAACCGCAAAAAGCCATATTGTAAAATATATAAAATAACGCATATTAATCTCTCCCTTCAAAAGCTCCCGCACGGGAATTCTGCCGACATTTAAAAACAACTCCCGGCGGTACACCGCAGACCGCCAATTACCCGGCGATCCGGCAAATAAAGCTTTCTCCTTTAACATTTATATCTGATCTCTCACCTCTATCCAGTTGGCGGCCAGGACACCCAATAAACTTTGTAGCATTTGTTGAGTGACGTCACTCTGAACACCATCTCAATTATGCCGGCCCGCCCTTGACGTATTCCACGCAATCAATGTTCAGTTTTTTAAACTATATCATATAACGGGAATAAAAACTAGTGCAGGGAAAAAGCCCGCTTAATGGCGTCGGAGACCCTTTTTGAAAATATGAATAAAATATGTACCGGATGTTGTAACTTTTTCATTTTAGTTACGTTTCATTTAAAAACTGTTTGTAAATAACATATGGTAAAAAATAAAAATGAATCAAATAGAAAAAAATCTGTCTGCCTTCAAGGTAATATCTTTGGAAGAATTAGATCCAATAAAGCTGATGAAAAGGTATGACACAAAATTTATCTTTCAGAAGGACAAGCTTACATCTGTATTTGATTATTTATATAAGGATTATCAAATTCTGGAAATAGATAAAAAGAGGTCTTTTACATATGAAAATCTATATTATGATACTGATGATTACTTTTTTTATTACCAGCACCATAATCAAAGATTAAATAGATATAAGATAAGATGCAGAAGATATATTGACTCAAATCAATGCTATTTTGAGATTAAATTTAAAAACAACAAGAAAAAAACTATAAAAACCCGCTTATTATTAGAAGATATTTTTATTAATAGTGAATTATCTGAAAATTCAAAAGAATTTGCAAGAAAGGGTGTTTTTAAATATAATTTAGACATTATTGATATAATCAAACCTAAGTTATGGATAGATTTTAACCGTATTACATTCGCTAATCCATCTAATAAAGAGCGTCTCACCGTTGATATTAATCTGACCTATACCGACAAAATATCTCGCACCAAAAAAATAAATAATCTGATTATTGCCGAACTAAAAAGTGAAAACCTTTCATTTAATTCCACATTTTATCGATATCTTAAAAATTTAAAGATATTTCCGGCAAATTTCAGCAAATATTGTATGGGGATAGCCATAACAGAAAAAAATATTAAACGTAATCGGTTTAAAAAAGATTTATCAAAATTAAAAATATTATCCTAAGGAGATATTACACAATGATTTTTAATAATATTGAAAAATATTCATTTTTGGGCGTTCAGTTAATTAATTTTAACAATTTTAATTATTTAATTTTAAAATTATTAATAGATCTCTTTTTTACGTTTATAATTATTCGATTAATTTTTTATCCTATTTACAAGGATAGAGCTTATTTATTTACTAATATTTTAGTTAATATTTCAGTTTTTTTGATATGTTTTTTATTAGGAAGCCTAAAACTTAAAATTGGTTTTGCTTTTGGACTTTTCGCAGTCTTTTCTATATTAAGATATAGAACAGAACCAATACCAATCAGAGAAATGACTTATATGTTCGCAGTTATAATTATTGCGGTCTTAAATGCCCTTGCAGATGAAGAAGTTAGTTATGCGGAGCTGATTCTGGCAAACTCAGTTATTTTGCTGACAATCTTAATCCTGGAAAAAAACATGTTACACCATCGTGATATTGTCAAAGTTATTACCTATGAAAAAATTGACCTGATCAAACCGGAAAATTACGACAAGCTTATTAAAGATTTAAAAGAACGCACAGGATTTAATATTCAAAAAGCCGAAATCGAATCTATAAATTTTTTAAATGATACCGCCAAATTAAAAATTTTGTACCAATATCCCGATAACCTTCCAATTGATAAGGATAAATAAAATGAAAAAGGTTCCGAATATGATATCAAATACATTACGAATATTTCATCTAGTATCATTTCTAATAATATTTTCCTTGCCTGCCCAAGCACAAATGACAATCCCCGGATCTTCTGAGAACAAGGAGTCTAGTAATAAAGGCAAAGATCTTGAATTAAACTTATACGCTGAAACCGGCATTGAATATATTGATAATGTCTATAGTCTTACGGAATCTCAAAAAACAAACATGGAGACAAATAATCAGGAGGATATTGCCGGCGGTCGCTTTAAAAACATGGATTCCATCTCAGATATGATTTTAGAACCGTCCATTGGGTTAAAATTTAAATCAAGGAGTCCATTTGGCGGCAAATATTGGCTGACATCATGGATAAGATATAATTACTATATGAAAAATGATAAGTGCAGTTTTCCTGAAGGCAAAATAGCATTGAAACATTCTCTTTTGGAAGATGGCGAGTTGAGTCTGGAAGGGAATTTTATCCACGGTTTTTTCAAAAAGAATTATCTGTCAGGGGTCAATGACAAAAATGGAAACGGCAATATCTCCAGAGATGAACGGATCTATTCCGCGGCGGTTTACGATGAATACGAAGGAATCATTGCCTATGATCATAGGATAATTAAAAATAAAGACAAAAAAATATCCGGATTAAATATTCAGCCGTTTGCAGGCTATGGCTATCGGAGATACAATTCAACTTTCAGCAACCGGGATCAAACTATTACCCTTGCAGGGCTGGGATTAAATCTTGAATTCATATCAAGAATAGACCTGGAAATGATTTATCAGTATGAAGGAGTGTCCAGCCCCAACAATAAAGAGCTTATTCTATTTAATGAAAACGATGCCGGCTTAGATATTAATGACGATGCTAAAACAAAAAGCAATACACCGCTTATAACTAATATCGACAGGTCTTCCAATAGACATACAATAGAAATCAACCCTTCCATTAAATTGACAAAAGACTGCCTGTTTTTTGCAGGGTATAAAAAGAGAGATTCCAAATATACATCTGACAATCAACTGGATATTGAGCATTATAATCAATCCGCATGGCGTCAACAAATCAAATCAGGAATTAAATATAGTTTTTCAAAGGCATGGTCGGCGGAGGCTGAATACAGCAAAACAGATAATGATGACGATGAAGATGGCGAGTATTCACAAAAGAATTTCTTGATTACAATAAAAAATAATTTTTAAAATAATCAAAATAAAGAGAGGACATTATGCCAATCAATGAAAGATCATTTTTAAAGTCATTTCGGTATCTCTGCCTGACATTCGTATTTGTTATCGGATTAATTACTATCGTCGCTTCAGGAGGCGGTGGCGGATCTGATTCATCCAGCGACTCATCCAGCGACACGACAGACGACACAAGTGATGATACAACGGATGATACAACGGATGATGCCTATGACCCAGCCAACCTCCCCATAGGCACAGCCTTCGTCGATTCAGCCTATGTCTTGTCCGACGCTACAAAAATTACATTGACTGGGTCCTCAATAACCGTAACCGGAACCGGTGCAACGGTTAGCGGAACCACTGTAACGATTACAGCTTCAGGGACATACAACATCACAGGGACCCTGACTGATGGACAGGTAAAGGTAAGTATAGCGGATACGACGGCGGATGCAGGAGATGTAAGGCTTTATTTGAATGGGGTTAATATCACATCTTCTAGTGCTTCTCCTCTTGATATCGAGAGCGCAGAGAGGGTTATTATAGTCCTCGCTGACAGTACCAATAATTATCTCACAGACGGGGCAACAAACACATCCCTTGATGAGGATGGTGAAGCCATAGACGCTGCGCTCTTCAGCAAGGATGACCTCGTTATATATGGCGGGGGCTCCTTGACTATTGATGCAAATTATTTGGACGGCATTAAATGCAAGGATGGGCTCATAATCGACAGCGGCGCCATCAATGTAACTTCGGTAGACGATGGGATCATAGGCAAGAATTATGTCAGCGTCGAAAACGGATCTATCACTATTAATGCCGGGGGCGACGGTTTGAAATCCACTAACGAAGGAGATGCCACCCAGGGGTATATCTTTGTTAAAACCGGTAACATTGATATTGATGCCGGGGCAGATGCCATCCAGGCTGAGACACATATCGTGATCAAGGGCGGGACATTTAACCTGACAACAGCCGGAGGCAGCAGCAACACCAGTTTTAATAAAGATCTATACACCGCAAAGGGCTTAAAAGGACCTGTCGGTGTAACTATATATGATGGGGTCTTTACAATTGATGCGGCTGATGACTCAATCCACTCAAATGACACCATAGTAATTAACGGAGGCGCCTATTATCTGGCTTCAGGGGATGACGCAATACATGCCGATCTGGCGCTTACAATTAACGATGGAGAAATCGATGTCTCCACATGCTATGAGGGGATTGAAAGCCTGGTTATCACAATTAACGATGGAGATATCCACATCCTCTCTGACGATGACCCCATAAATGCAACCGACGGCAATGGTTCCGCAGGCTCCCTGTATATCAACGGCGGATATATTTATCTTAACACTACCAATGCCGACGGCCTTGATTCAAACGGTACAGTTGTGATGAAAGGCGGAACTGTAATCGTCAACGGTCCTGTAAACGGGGCCAACGGGATACTGGATTATGGTTCATTTACAATGTCCGGCGGAACTATTATAGGGGCGGGCACTTCCAGTATGGCACAGGCGCCGGGCAGTGCAACCTCAGCACAGAATGCGCTTCTCATGACTTTTTCCTCACAGACTGCCGGCAAATTATTTCATATTCAGACAAGTACCGGCACAGAGGTAGTTACCTTTGCCCCTGCAAAAACTTATGCGGCAATAGTGTATTCTTCTGCAGGACTGGTGAATGGGACCTATTATGCCTACACTGGAGGAAGTTATTCTGGCGGCACAGTTACTGATGGTCTCTATTCCGGCGGGACATATTACAATGGAACCCAGCTTACCAGCTTTACTGTTTCAAGCAAGGTAACAACAGTAAGCGTTGGCGGCGGCATAGGCGGTTAATCGCTAAAACGAAAGTGGAAGGATTAGACCCAGGGTCTAATCCTTCTTTTTATCGATTCCAAAAGACCATTGAAGCCAAACTGAACAACCTTCATTCACAAGACGAGGGGTTCAGAAATCGCTTGAATAAAATCAACTGCTTTTCCCTGCTTATGTTCGCTTCATTCTCCGAGGCAAGATCATCTCCGGATTGGTGTCTGCCGTCTCCACGGATATGGATCACTGTAATACCCTTCTCTTCAAAAAAACTGCTGACAAGGTGATAACGGTGACAATTTAAAGGGTTCTCCTCACTGCACATTAAAGCGACGCGATACTCCTTTGCCCCTCTTATCACCCTCTCAATGCCCTCATGGAATTCAGGTGTTTCAGCGATCCGTGAATATACTACATTACCTTCAGGATCATAATATTTTTTGTCATCAGGCCTGCCGCCCAGCTTATCCCCTAAGTAAAGGTATTTTATTCCACAGGCATGGAGTGAATCTTTGATAACGATTTTACTAAAATGCGAAGCATACCGGGAATAGGGCCTGGAACGTATGTCGACAATTGCCTCAATCTTGTTCTCTTTAAGGAGCGTTACAAACTTATCCGATCCATGGTTGGAATGGCCTATTGTAAAAATAGTCTGTCCATCAACTTCTCTGTTGTCGTCCATATGAGATCCCAAATAATCATTTACAACGAGGCTTCAACCGCCCCTTTGACGGTTCTCCTAAAGATTCTCAAGCAATCACTTTAGCCAGGTAGTCTTTAGTAGATAACAGAAACCATCCGCCAAAGCCCAGGAGAAAGAGTCCGCACACACGTATCATCATTTGATAACTTCTGTCTTTCAAAAGTCTTTTCCCACGGCTGATTCCATATGACACCACGCTGTACCATGCAAAATCAGCGCTGATGTGCCCTAAGAAAAAGACCATTACACCTGCGTAACCAAATTTTATCGCAGCCATAAGGTATGCCATCCCGATCGTAACCCACCAGATGGTCCAATAGGGATTTGAGATACTGGCAAGGATTCCCATAAGGAAGGGATGCGGCATGTTTCTTGATGAAGCCCCCGATGTTTCCCCTTCCAGGGAGAGGTTGCCAGCCGTGCGTATCATATCGACTCCCATCCATACAAGCACGGCGCCTCCAATAACTGCGATAATCACGATAATCAGCGGAGATATCAGGTAAGGCCCAAGTCCCTTGATAACGGCCAGCACCAGAAGAAGCTCCAGGACGGCATGACCGGCCATGAGGAGCGGTCCGGCACGGAATCCACGGCGGACCGATTCAGCAATAGTGACGGTCAAAAGCGGGCCGGGCATCAGCGCCCCCGAAAGGGCCAGGGTAAAAGATCCTCCGAATATCAAAGCCATTGCTATCATGTTTTACCTGCTGCGAAATTTTTCGCTCAGGGTTTTGACCGCCTTCATGTAAGCGTCCAACCCTTTCATAAATATATCATTGTGATTTGCGTTCATGATCTTAAGAAACGATTTTTCTGAAGAAGGGCAGGCATCGTAGAGGGCCTGGCCATCTGAATAGGGAATGATATGATCGAATTCTGCATGGATAACCAGGGTCGGCTTATCCCAGGTTCGGATCTTATCGAGGTTCCTTAACCCCTTTTCTTCCGTAAAACCTATTGATGATGTGTTTACGCCAAGCAGTTCCAGAAGCGGCCCGGTATGGGCAAAGCCACTCTCCACAATCAGTCCGTCTATCCGTTCCATATAGTGGTTTGCCAATTCCAGCGCTGATGCGCTGCCGAGAGAACGTCCCATCACGATAAAAGCCCCGGTGTAACCGTTGCCTTTCAGCCATCCTTCCGTGAACTCAAAGATTGCATGGCTGTCCCTCATCATGGTTGTGATAGTGGGCCTGCCCGTCGATCTGCCGTAGCCCCTGTAATCTACTGCCAGGAAATTTATCTCCATGCGATTGTAAAGAGGCCCCAGCTCATCATAATCGGAAACGATCTCGCCGTTTCCGTGAAAAAATAGGACATTCGGGGCAGAGCTATCTGTCATATGTAAACGTCCACCCACCGCTATATTGCCCGCTACAGGAATCAACAGGTCTATCGCGCCTGTGGGTTTTTCAATAGGCTCATATTCGGGCCTTGGATGAAAAAGCCCCATCAGGACTTCAGGCATGTCCAGGTGAGAATAGTCATTATAAGAATTGTCAATCATGGCTGCCTTCCTTTTTAAGGATGGTTATTCATTTTTTTCTTCTGTTGTCCCAGTAATAATTGTTCTCCCGCCGAAGTCAACCGATATTTCTGTAAACGGCTATTGGGTTTATCAGGGATAGTCATCTCTATTAAACCTGAGGCGACACCTACTTGCTGATAAAATTCACGAAAATATTTTTCATCTTTCAAGCCGAGTTTTTCTTGAAGCTCCTTGCGTGTCATCTCCCCTTGCATCACAGAAATCAACTTTTTGACTTCGGGGGTAACTTGAGGCGTCACATCACCTGTGACTTCACCTGTGACTTCACCTGCGACTTCACCTGCGACTTCACCTGTAACTTGGTGCCGACTTCCCCGGTGACTTGCGCGGTCACTTATGCGGCGACTTGCATGATTATTCTATTTTTTGTTGTTGATTTAATTCTTTTAATATCGCTAATCCTATATCCGTTATCACATATCTTTGCAATCTGCTTCGTGGTTTATCAGGGATTGTTCGTCTCAGTATCCCTGCATCAATCAACGGCATGAGATAGTTACTTTGGAATGTTTTCCAATGTCTCAGATCTAACTGAGACATTATTTCTTTGGCCGATTTCGATTCACGGCAGAACATTACCACTTGTGCGGTGACTTGTGCGGTGACTTGTGCGGTGACTTGTGCGGTGACTTCGGGTGTAAGCTCACCCTCGCCTCCTTTTAACTCTCCTGTCATGACAGGTTTTCGTTTTTGGAATGTCACCAGAAAACCAGCAAAGCATTCTTCATATTCCGGGGCTGATAGGCTAGCATCAGACATAAGGCTGTTCATCTTCATAATGCCGGTTCCCCATTTTTCGATGTATCCCGTCAGAAACAGGGCTTCAGAGACAACAGGATTCCGGGGAAAAGAAAAACGCCTTTTGGAACGGATGTCCCTGAGCGTAACGCCATGCGGCAATGTGCCTGGAGACCATACCTCAATACGGTCATCAAAGATCGCCACGTCAATATTGCCGGAGGCGCGATAGTCCCTGTGCGCCACTGCGTTGGATATGGCCTCCCGGATCGCAAGATAGGGTATCTCATACTGCTCTTCCCTGCGGCCTGTTTCGGGATTTATCCATGCCGCCTTTTTAAGATTTCGCAGGACAAATTGTTCCGCCCGGTCGATTGCCGCAAATACATTTTCTCTGATCTCTGTGTGATCAATGATCCTGCCGGTTTTATCCGTCCCTTCAAAGACGGCGCATTTGACTACAGCATTCAAGAGGACACTCTGTATATTTCTGCCGAAGGCCAGTATCCCGCCGAGGTTTAAAACGGAATTGGTATAGGCGCCTATGTTTTGCAATACAAAATCCGCGGATGACAGGGTTCTAGGGATGTTCCGTTTTTCATTTGCCTGGGCAATAAACCATTTAAGGGTCTTTCTATCGATTTTTCCCTTGTAGTCCGTGATCACGGTTTTATCAAAACGGTAGGCAGGATTATCCCTCTCATAAAGATACTTCTCCACCTCATATCTCGAAAGATAGGCATTGCTGGTCCCCACTCTCTTGAATGCCTTGCCTTTGTAAAAATAAGGTTTGTCAGGCCCATTTTTAACTTCGACCACCAGTACACGCTTGTTGTTGATAGTGTCCTCATAGACATTCGGATAAACACGGGGTTCTATAGCAGAAAGGATAGTCGTTGAGACCCTTTTAATAGTGTTGTCGGAAACTTCTTGGCCGATTGCTTCGCCTGCATCCGTTATTCCGAAATATACTGTGCCTTCGCCGGTATTGGCAAAGGCGCATATATCTTCAAGCGCCTGCTTTAATTCAGTAGTTGATTTTTTGAATTCAATAACAGATGACTCTTTTAGTTTTTCAATTATCGACTCTTGACTTTGATTATTCCTGATATTTGAAAAGCTTAAAAAGAATAATCTCATTGTTGCATATTGGTCAAGAGAATTCAGTATTAAGAATGAAGACTGACGGCGGATTCAGGTGCCGGCAAGCTACGGACATTTAAAGCACGTTCCATAACTTTGAGAAACTGTGCAGGAGGGCGAGAGACAAAATTTGTATCGTGCAAGGGTGAATTATCTTGAATTAAAAACATATTAATGATGTATTGCCGGAAGATGTGTCAGGTTATTTTATAAATTGGCAACCATCATCGGCATGGGGTAGCTATGAGAGACGTCTTGGCAATAATTTTAGGTGGAGGCAAGGGCGCCAGGTTGTATCCTTTGACTAAGTTGCGCTCCAAACCGGCAGTGCCTTTGAACGGCAAATACCGTCTGATTGACATTCCTATTTCGAACTGCCTTAACAGCGACATATACCGGATTTTTGTGCTGACCCAGTTTAACAGCGCCAGCCTGAACCGCCATGTCAACAGTACTTACAGGTTCGACAATTTCCGGCGGGAAGGATTTGTAACCATACTCGCGGCTGAGCAGACTCAGGAATCGACAGACTGGTTTCAGGGCACAGCGGATGCGGTTCGAAAGACCCTGCGGCATTATTCCAAATTCAGTTTTAATCACTACCTGATTCTCTCAGGCGATCACATCTACAGAATGGATTACCGTGAGATCCTCGCCGAACATAAGGCAAAGAACTCCGATGTGACGGTTGCGGCCATCCCCGTTAAGCGCGATAAAGCGCCCGAACTGGGCATCCTCGATATCGACGGCAAAGGCGAAGTCATCCGGTTTGTCGAAAAACCACAAGACCGGACTGTTATCGATACGCTCGAAATAAAACCGCAGACCTGGAAGACCTTTGGAAAAGATATAATATCCGGACATTGCCTTGCGAATATGGGGGTGTATGTTTTTAAACGGGAGGTGTTGGATGAGATCCTTGAGAATGGGGATCACACAGATTTCGGCAAGGAGATCTTTCCTGAAACAGTAACTTCGCCGGACCTGAAGGTAAATGCGTACCTGTTTGAAGGATACTGGGAAGATATCGGGACTATCAAGTCCTTCTTTGAGGCTAATCTGGGTTTTGTAGATCCTTTGCCGTCATTCAGTTTCTACGACGAGAACGCGCCGATCTATACCCACCCTCGTTTCCTCCCCCCCAGCAAAATCACACGGACAACAGCAGAGAGGGCTATATTAAGCGAAGGATGTGTCGTTGATGACGCATATATCCGCCGGAGCCTGATCGGAGTGCGCAGCCTTGTAGGGAAAGGGGCGCAGATAATCAATACGATAATGATGGGCGCGGATCGATACGAGACATCAATAGAAAAGGCCCGTAATAGGGAACTTGGCCATCCCGACATTGGGATCGGACCGGATTGCCATATTGAGGGATGTATTATTGACAAAAACGCTAGAATCGGCAGAGGCGTGAGAATTGTCAGCGGCAATTCACCTGACGTTGAAGGCGCAGGCTGGATGTTGCGAGACGGAGTTGTGGTGATCGAAAAGCAGGCAATCATCCCGGATGGCGCCGTTATTGTGTTTCGTTAGGAGCAGATCAACCGTGTGTATGCTTTAAAAAGACTCCGAATTTTCCCCAGAGTCAGATAGCGCTCGGCTTGCCGTCCTGCCCTGTCCTGGAAGAGAGACCGGTTGATATCCAGAGACCCTTTGCCGATGAATGAGGGCTTCTTCACTGCTCCACCCAATAATCCGCCAGAACCTCAGCCTGCTTTAATACTGTATCAACGGCCTTCTGTTGTTTGTCAGGAGGGTAACCGTATTTATTCAAAGTACGCTTTACTATAACCATGAGCTTTGCCCTGGCGCTTTCTTTCATTGCCCAGTCTATTGTTGCGTTTTTGTGCACCTTCTCCGCTATTTCACGGGCTATATTTTTCAGCGTTTCATCACCTAAGACTTTTACAGCGCTGTCGTTGATCTCTAATGCGGTATAGAATGCGAACTCGTCTTTCGATAATTTCAGTTTCTCTGCCAAGCCATCCACGGTCCTGATCTGCCTGGCGATTACCAACAACTCCTCTATAATCTCAGCAGTTGAAAGAAGGTTATTCTGGTACTTTTTGATTGATCTCTCAAGCATCTCCAGCGCCTTTGCCTGTGTCTCAGCAGGATCGCCTTTTCCGCCGGAATTGGAATAAAAGGCAAGAGCATCCTTAAGAGCATTGCCTATGCCGATGTAATCAACGACAAGTCCGCCAGGCTTGTCCAGGAATACGCGGTTTACCCGCGCTATAGCCTGCATCAAGGTGTGCTTTTTCATAAGTTTGTCGATATAGAGCGTATGGAGACATGGCACATCAAATCCAGTCAGCCACATATCTCTCACGATGACCAATTTTAAGGAGTCCTGCGGGTCTTTCATACGGTTGGAGAGTACACGGCGGTCTTCCTTGTTTGTGCGATGGAATGCAGGGATTACCATGCTGTCAGGGTCTTCAGGGTCAAACTCCATTTTATCCGATGAGGAAGAAGTCATGACGACCTTCAGCGCCCCGACATTCAGATCTTCGCTATGCCACTCATGCCTTATTTTAATAATCTCATCGTAAAGGGCGACTGCTATGCGACGGCTCATGGTGACAATCATTGCCTTGCCGTCAAAGACCTCAGCGCGCCTTTCATAATGGGCAATGATATCCCTCGCAAGAATTTTCAACCTTTCAGGATGGCCGACAATTGCCTCAAGTTTAGTCCATTTGGCCTTGGCCTTCCTGACCTCGGAAGCGCCGTCATCCTCCATTTCCCTCTCATACTCTTCTATCAATCTCCGGCCTTCTTCGGTCAGGTTGACCTTGGCCAGACGGCTCTCGTAATATATCTTTACTGTCGCACCGTCTTCAACTGCCCTGGCGATATCGTAGATGTCAATATAATCGCCGAATACCAGGGGAGTGTTTATGTCCGTGCCTTCCACTGGAGTGCCGGTAAAGCCGATAAAGGTAGCGTTCGGGACAGCATCTCTCAGGTATTTGGCAAAACCATAGGCAATGCGCTTCCCATTAACCTTTCCTTCATCATCTTTCTTGTCGATCATCTTTGCCTGAAATCCGTATTGCGTACGGTGCGCTTCATCGGCAATAACGATGATATTCCGGCGTTCTGACAAGCGGTCGTATTGAGAGCGGTTATTCTCCGGGAAAAACTTCTGAATGGTTGTAAAGACGATCCCGCCTGATGCTACTTTGAGGAGAGACTTCAAGTGCTCCCGTGATTCTGCCTGGACTGGAGGCTGGCCCAAAAGGCCTGACGATGCGGCAAAGGTATCAAAAAGCTGCTGATCAAGATCATTCCGATCTGTAATAACCACAATGGTCGGGTTATCCAGATCATGAATCAGTTTACCCGCATAGAAAACCATGGTAAGGCTCTTCCCTGAGCCCTGAGTATGCCCTTAAACACAAGGCGGATCTGAGTAGCCTCATCAGCATGAAGGAGGATGTCCATCTTAAGGAGGGTCTTTCTGTTGGGGCTGTTTGGACGGTTTACCAGTTGGCCAAGCGCTTGGGGAT
>Ga0153915_10003420_pt1 | contig 14586 bp, 13 predicted proteins | sample Opewatmetagenome_2_FD_107003 | JGI IMG/M metagenome (GOLD analysis project Ga0153915, IMG submission 107003) | Freshwater wetland microbial communities from Ohio, USA - Open water 3 Core 3 Depth 3 metaG | ecosystem: Environmental > Aquatic > Freshwater > Wetlands | place: USA: Ohio, Lake Erie...
AATCATAAGCATTGTTTTGTTATTTTTATTTATTATGTAGCATAATGTTGCAAGCTTCATCATTATTCCGTTATGTTTTTGGATTGATATTGACAATCTGATAAACCTAATTTATGTTATCTGTAATTAAATTAAAAATGTGTCCAAAATCTAAACCATATTTTAATTCGGACATAGAATTTATTTGGACTTTGCACTTTAAAATATTTTGAAAATATTTGAGTGTATCTTTTACTGATTAATTTAAAAACAAGGAGACCTGTAATAATGTACGGTGAGTTTAATTTCTCTGAAGATTTTTCCCCCAACCCGTTCGGGTTCATCTCTGAAGAGGAAAATGAAAAAATGAAATTACTTTTTGCATCACGCCGCGACGAAGAGGAAGATGATTATGATGATGAAGACGATGAAGACGATGAAGACGAAGAAAACGAAGAGGAAGACGATGATTATTATAAGGACGAAGATGAGGATGATGATTTAGAGCCCGACGAGGATGTGTTTGATGAGGAGGATGTTTATGAAGAGGATTTTGATTTTGATGAAGATGAGGATGATGATTTATTCGATGAAGATGACGATGAGGTTCCTTACAATTAATACCCCAGGTAGAGGTCTTTCATTAAGTAATTTTTAACATAGTCGGCCACACCGTTTTCAAGAGAAGTTATTTCGCCGGAATAACCGGCTTTTTTAATTTTCTCCATTTTCGCTTCCGTAAAATATTGGTACCTGTCGGCTATTTCAGCAGGCAGGTCAATGTATTCAATATTTACATTCCTGTTCAATGATTTAAATATTGCAGTGACCAGGTCGATCCACGTTCTGGCTTTACCTGTACCCACATTATATAAACCGGTAGCTTTATTATGATCCAGGAAAAAGATCGTCATTTCTACAGCATCTTTTACATAAATAAAATCTCTCAATTGCTCGCCGTCTTTATATTTGGGATTCTGAGATTTGAATAATTTTACTTTCCCGGTGTCCCTTATCTGCTCAAAAGCTTTGTGAACAACACTCCGCATTTCCCCCTTGTGGTATTCATTAGGTCCGTATACATTAAAATATTTTAACCCGGCAATTCTGCTGAACCAGCCTTCCCGGGCTGCCTTAATATCGAAAAGATTTTTAGAGTAGCCGTACATATTCATTGGACGCAAAGACACGGGAAGTTTTTCACTATCATCAAACCCGGATGACCCGTTGCCGTAGGTTGCTGCTGAAGAGGCATAAATAAAACGAATATTTTTACGCAGGCAAAATTCGGCTAATCTTTTTGTATACTCATAATTATTTGTGAACAATCCGTCTGCATCTCTCTCAGTAGTGGATGAATTTGCCCCCATATGTATAACTGCCTTAATATCTGGTCCAAAATCATTAAGCTTATTAATAAAAATGTCTTTGTTTATAAAATCATTAAACTTTAACGGGACGAGATTTTTCCATTTATCCGTAAATCCCAGTTCATCTGCAACAAGTATATCGGATTCACCAAGTGCATTTAGCCGCCATATTATTGCACTGCCGATAAATCCCGCTCCGCCCGTAACAACTATCATATGTGCCCTTTATTCTCTTAATAATAGATTTTTAATACAGGGCAATTTAGTTATATTTGTAAACTTTATAAAGCTGTCGGCTTAATCAAAAACATAAACTTTTTTAATAATTGAAGTAATTCGATCACGTTCTGATGGACTCAAAATTTAATATACTAAAGAAACTTTTGAAGGAAAGAATTCTTGTATTTGATGGAGCAATGGGAACTTTAATACAGCAGCATAAATTAACCGAAGAAGATTTCCGCGGCGAAAGATTTAAAACTCATCCTAAGGACTTAAAAGGTAATAACGAAATATTGAATCTCACTCAGCCCGAAGTAATTCAAAATATTCACCGGGAGTATCTGGATGCAGGTGCTGATATAATTGAAACAAATACTTTCAATGGTTCGGCAATCTCACAGGCTGATTATAAAACGGAAGATCTTGTTTATGAAATAAACGTGGTTGCTGCAAGAAATGCCCGGATAGCTGCAGATGAATACACAAAAAAGAATCCTTCCAAACCGAGATTTGTCTCCGGAAGTCTGGGCCCGACAAATAAAACCCTTTCACTATCTCCAAAGGTGAACGATCCGGGATATCGTTCTGTAACTTTTAATGAAATGGCTGCGGCTTACTATAATCAGGTAAAAGGTTTGATTGACGGCGGTATTGATATTATACAGATTGAAACAATTTATGATACTTTAAATGCAAAGGCTGCAATTTATGCGGTCGAAGAATATTTAAATGAAACGGGCAAAGAAATCCCGCTAATACTTTCGGGAACCATTGTGGACCTGAGCGGAAGAGCTCTTTCGGGACAAACAGCAGAAGCCTTTTTAATTTCAATATCTCATGCTAAAAATATATTAAGCGTTGGATTAAATTGTGCACTGGGGGCAGCACAGATGCGGCCTTTCCTTGAAGAGATTTCACGTTTGGCTCCTTTTTATGTTCACGTTTATCCGAACGCGGGACTCCCTAATGAGATGGGAGAATATGATGAAACTCCCGGAAAGATGTCTGCTGTTCTCAAGGAATTTGGAGAAGCAGGATTTTATAACCTTGTCGGCGGCTGCTGCGGTACAACTCCGGATCACATTAAAGCAATCTCATCATTTGTGAAGAATATTGAACCCAGGAAAATTCCTGAGGTTGAACCATTCTTAAGGTTAAGCGGACTCGAACCTATTGTCCTTCGTCCCGATTCAAATTTCATGAATGTGGGAGAAAGGACAAATGTAAGCGGATCGAAAAAATTTGCACGACTCATCAGAGAAGAAAATTATGAAGAAGCTCTTTCGGTTGCACGAAGTCAGGTTGAAGGCGGTGCCCAGGTTCTTGATGTAAATATGGATGAAGGGCTTCTTGATTCGGAAATTGTGATGACTAAATTTCTTAATCTGGTGGCAGTTGAACCTGATATTGCAAAACTTCCGATTATGATCGATTCATCAAAATGGAGCGTGATAGAGGAAGGATTAAAATGTCTTCAGGGAAAAGGAATAGTGAATTCTATCAGCCTTAAAGAGGGGGAGGAAGTTTTTAAAGAACACGCCGGGAAAATATTGCAGTATGGTGCCGCAGTTATTGTAATGGCTTTTGATGAAAAAGGACAGGCGGATACTTTTGAAAGGAGAATCGCCGTTTGCAAACGGGCATATGATATATTAGTAAATGAAATCGGTTTCCCGCCCCAGGATGTCATCTTCGATCCGAATATTCTTACAGTAGCTACAGGTATTGAGGAACATAACAATTATGCCGTTGACTATATAGAAGCCGCACGATGGATAAAGCAGAATCTTCCCTTGGCTAAGGTAAGTGGCGGAGTAAGTAATATTTCTTTCTCATTCCGCGGAAATGATGTGGTGCGTGAAGCAATGCACTCGGCATTCCTGTATCACGCCATTAAGGCAGGAATGGATATGGGAATTGTTAATGCCGGTCAGCTTGAAGTTTACGAAGAAATCCCGAAAGATTTGCTGCAGCTGGTGGAGGATGTTCTCCTCAACAGAAGACCGGATGCAACCGAAAGGCTGGTCGAATTTGCAGGACACGTTAAACAAAAGGGAAAAGAAGATATAAAGAAAGATGAATGGCGGAATGCCCCCGTACTGGAAAGACTTAAACACGCTCTTGTAAAAGGTATTGTTGATTATGTGGAAGAGGACACAGAAGAAGCAAGAAAAATTTATGATAGACCCCTAGAGGTAATAGAAGGTCCTTTAATGGATGGAATGAATGTGGTCGGGGATTTGTTTGGTTCGGGTAAAATGTTTCTCCCCCAGGTTGTAAAAAGTGCGCGGGTAATGAAGAAAGCAGTGGCATACCTGATTCCTTACATTGAACAAGAAAAGGAGAGATCGCTTGATAAACGTGAGGCAGGAAAGGTAGTTATGGCTACAGTAAAAGGAGATGTTCATGATATCGGTAAGAATATTGTCGGAGTTGTGCTTGGCTGCAATAATTATAACGTAATTGATCTTGGAGTTATGGTCCCGGTTGATAAAATTCTTCAGACTGCCGAAGAGGAAAAAGCTGATATAATCGGTTTGAGCGGATTGATAACCCCTTCTCTCGATGAGATGGTTCACGTTGCAAAAGAGATGGAAAGAAGAAAATTAAAAACACCTCTGCTGATTGGCGGAGCAACAACATCAAAAATGCATACTGCCGTAAAAATTGCCCCGAATTATTCGGGCCCTGTGGTGCACGTTCTGGATGCATCACGCAGCGTTCCGGTTGTAAGCAGTTTTTTGAATCCCGATAAAAAGAAGGTGATGAATTTTATTGAGAAGACAAGAACCGAATATTCGGCTCTCCGGGAAATGCATAACAGGAGAAAAGAAAAAGATGATCTTCTGACTATTGAAGAATCAAGGGGAAACCATTTAAAGACTGATTGGGTGAAAATTCATATTGTAAAACCGGAAAAGCCGGGAGTAACAGTTATAAAGGATTACCCGCTTGATAAACTGAGAGAATATATAGACTGGACACCATTCTTCCTTGTATGGGAGCTGAAAGGAAAATTCCCCACAATATTTAATAACGAAAAATTTGGTGAAGAAGCTAAAAAACTTTATGATGACGCCATTAGGCTTCTTGATAAAATAATAAAAGAAAAACTTTTGACAGCAAACGGAGTCTTTGGAATATTTCCTGCTAATTCAGCCGGGGATGATATAGAAGTTTATACAGACGAAACCCGGAAAGGGATTGAATGTATACTACATACTCTTAGAAGTCAGGCGAAGAAATCAGATAATCTCCCTAATCTTGCTCTTTCGGATTTCATTGCACCAAAAGAATCCGGGAGAATTGATTATGTGGGTGCCTTTGCAGTAACAGCCGGAATAGGTAGCGCTGAACTTGTGAGGAAATTTGAAGCTGACCACGATGATTATAATGCTATTTTAACCAAAGCGCTTTCTGATAGGTTGGCAGAGGCTTTTGCCGAACATCTGCACGAACTTGTACGGAAAAAATACTGGGGTTATTCGCCGGAAGAGGAATTTAATAATGAGGCTTTAATAAAAGAAAAATATCAGGGTATTCGCCCTGCCCCCGGCTACCCTGCGCAGCCCGATCATACCGAGAAAAAAATCATTTTCGATCTGCTCAATGTCGAAATGAATACCTCGATAAAATTAACCGAAAACCTTGCAATGTATCCCCCCGCTTCTGTGTGCGGATTGTATTTTGCTCATCAAGTGGCGAAATATTTCAATGTGGGGAAAATAGGTAAAGATCAGGTTCTTGATTATCATAGACGTAAAGGTATGAGTCTTGATGAAACGGAAAAATGGCTGAGCCCGATTCTGAATTATGATGTTTAAAGATTTATGGATATAAAAAAGTATTTAGAAAGGATTAAGGTTACGGATGAAATTAAGCCTGATTTAAAAACACTTCGTCTTCTTCACCGTCGTAATTTATTGAGCGTTCCCTTCGAAAATCTTGATATACATTCCGGCAGAAAAATTATCCTGGATAGAGAAAAGCTCTTTTATAAAATTATTGATGAAGGAAGAGGAGGATTCTGTTATGAGCTTAACGGGACATTCTATGGATTATTGTCTGCTCTCGGATTTAAGGCGAAAATGATTTCAGCCGGAGTTTGTGACGATGGTGTTAATTATGGTCCCGACTTTGACCATATGGCTTTGATTGTCAATTTAAATAATGAAGAATACCTTGCTGATGTGGGCTTCGGTGATTCATTTATAGCCCCTTTAAAATTTACATTGGATGAAATTCAGCACGATGAAAATGGCTTATTCAAAATATCAAAGGCAGATTTAAGTGAACGTTTTATACTTTTCCGGTCCGCCGATGGAAAGGAGTTTATTCCGCAATACAAGTTTAATTTAATTTCCAGACGATTGAATGAATTTGATGAAATATGTTTATATCATCAGACATCCCCGGAATCCCACTTTACTCAAAAAGTCGTCTGCAGTTTGGCAACCAAATCCGGACGTATTACCCTGAGTGATTTGAAATTAATCATTACCGAAAAAGGGGAAAAGAAACAGGAAGAAATCAGCGAAAAAGAATTCTACTTCCTGTTAAAAAAATATTTTAATATTGAGCTGAATAATAAATTGGTATTTCCGCAAAAAACTATTACCCGGAACGCGTAAACGTCGGTATCCAATCATTGACTATTTGAGTATATTCTCAATTCTATCGATCTTGCCATCAATTAAAGGGTTTGGAAAAATATTAAGTATTTTACACAGCAATGGATAAATATCGATATTTTCTATTGTTCCCGTCTGATAATTTTTCTTAAATGCAGGTCCTTCGGCATAAAAAATTCCATTCATATCCATCTGAAAATTATCGTAACCATGATTCCCCCTGAAACCGTATTTATTAATATTTTCAACTATTTTATTTGTTACCAGGCTCCATCCTTCATCTGCAATTATTAATATGCTGCTTATTAAAGGATTATCTGAATAATGGAAATAAGCAGGTATATCCGCCCTCTTATATACCCGGTAATGATTTTCATTCTCTTTAAGTGTATTATAAATTTTATCCATTTGTCCCGGTGCAGGATCAATCATCATCAGAGGACCATCGTCGTTATGCTTATAATCGTTTCCTGCGAGTATTTTTTCAACGTTAATAATTTTATCTTTACTAACATTCGTCATCCCATGATCCGACACTACAATTATGTCGGTGCTGTCAAAAAGATTTATTTCCTTCAGCTTCTCAAAATAATATCCGAGGATACTGTCGAGCTGTGCAATTGCGTGATTGGTTTCCGGGGAATCGGGCCCGTACTTATGACCATAAGTATCTGTAGCTTCAAAATAAGAAGTAATGAAATGCGGTCGTTTATTATAAGGAAGTTTTAGCCAGTCGATCACACCATTAACTCTTTCCCGGTAAGGCTTCGAGTACTCATATTTATAATAGTAAGTTGGATGACGGTATGAAAGAGATACTTCGGAACCGGGCCAGAAATAGCTGGCAGTTAATATACCCTGCCGCTCTGCGGTCTCCCAGAAAGTTTCTCCCTTATACCATATTGGATTCCTTACTGCATTCGTATCGCTCATTGAATAATGTGTATTGGAAAAATTATCCCAAAATCCGTTTGAAATTATACCGTGATGTGATGGGTACATTCCGGTAATTATTGATAAATGATTGGGGAAAGTCTTTGAAGGAAAACAGGGTCTGAGAGATATTGCCGAAACTCCGTTTGTTTTTATGTAATCAAAGTTAGGAGTAATGCCTCTGTCGACATAATCCCACCTGAAGCCGTCGAAGCTTATAAGGATTACATAGGGCTGCGATTGCCCGAAAAGTTTATAAAATGAAAAAATTAATATGAACAGAATTAATTTGTAGAAGTACTTCATCTTAAATTCCCGTATAACTTTCACGTTGAGTTTTATATTTCGTAATTATATATTCATCTTGGTTATATTAACTCTTTAGAAATGTCGGTAGTTAATTTATTAAAAATAAATAAACTACAGTAACGCAGATTACTTTGCAATTAATCTAAACAGGGATATCGGAAAATCAGCTCTTTCCGATAAAAGTTCTTTGTTCCGTTTCCTCAGCAGCTTAACACGGAAAAAATATTCTTGTTTGCCGATTTTTCCTTTCAGATAAACTGTAGCAAATCAGAGTATAATCAATAATAAAATACGCACTAAATACGCACATAATACGCTTATATTATGCACATACTATCTTATATGATAAAGAAAATCAGTGATACTCATTTCCGCTCTCAGACATTTTTAAACACTTAATAATATCCTACAATAAAACTCTTTATTTCTTAATTTGCGGTAAAATTTCAATCAAAGCACCCGGGCAAACCGATCTGATCAGAAATGAACTTAAAAATAAAATTGGTTAAATTAGAAAAGATAACCCGTAAGAATTTGTTTAGTAATAATTTAAGAAGAAGCATATGAATAAAACCGGGGTGTTATTAATTCAGCTTGGGACACCCGACAGCCCTTCTGTTCTTGATGTCAGAAAATATTTGAGAGAATTTTTAAATGACCCCAGGGTTATAGACATTCCCTGGCTTGCACGAAAAATTCTTGTCAATTTAATTATAGTTCCTTTCCGTGCGCCCAAATCTGCAAAGGTTTATCGGAAGTTGTGGACCGAAAAAGGTTCACCACTTCTGTATTACAGTGAAAGTCTGAAAAATAAACTTCAGAATCTATTGGGGGATGAATATAATATTGAACTTGCAATGCGTTATCAGAATCCTTCGATGGATGATGTGCTTGAGAAGATGAGAAAGAGGAATTATAATAAAATACTGATTCTTCCTCTTTTTCCGCAGTATGCCTCTGCAACATCAGGCTCCGCAGTTGATAGAGCAATGAAGATAATTAAAAAGTGGTGGGTAATCCCCGAAGTTAAAATGATCACTCAATTCTGGGATGATGAAGGTTATCTGAACTCATTTGCAGAGAGAGGAAAGCAGTATAATTTGCATGAATATGATCATATTTTGTTCAGCTATCACGGACTGCCGGTAAGACAGGTTGATAAGGTTTACTTTGATGGGAAACCATGTTCTGATCATAACTGTGAAAATGAAATTACCGAAGACAACAAATACTGCTATAAAGCCCAGAGCTATGCAACAACCAGAGCACTGGCAGCGAGATTAAATATCCCTCGTGAAAAATATACAGTTTGCTTTCAATCCCGGCTGAATAAAAACTGGCTTACCCCGTTTACTGATAAAACGATAATTGATCTCGCAAATAAAGGCGCAAAAAAGCTGCTTGTATTTAGTCCTGCCTTCGTTGCCGATTGTCTTGAAACCGTAATTGAAATTGCCGATGAGTATCAACATCTTTTCAAACAGCACGGCGGAGAAAAAGTGCAGCTCGTGGAGAGTTTGAACAATGATGACAGGTGGATTAAAGGGATAATGGATCTAATAATAAATAAGTTAAAGGATTAAGTTGCGGAATCTTGTAATCTTGCAATTTTGTAATCTTGTAATCTTGTAATTCAAATGTTCTCATTCCGTAATCTTCACCAAAATCCTCCCTCTGATCTTTCCCTCTAATATCTCATCAATCTTCTTGTTCGTTTCCTCCAGGGAACATTCTTCATACATTAAATCCATTTTCTTCGGCTTCCATTCGTTTGCGAGTTTCTCCCACATTTTTTCTCTTAATTTAATTGGTGTATCTGAGTTGATCCCAAGAAGACTGACTCCTCTCAGGATAAAAGGAAAAACTGTAGTGTGTAGTTCAACAGAAGCTGCATTGCCGCACGCGGCTACAACTCCCCATTGTTTGGTAGAGGCGATAGCAGTTGCAAGAATATTTCCTCCGACGGTATCAACCACCCCGCTCCACCTTCCCGATAATAAAGCTTTTTTATTGGGGTTATCCATCTCCTCACGGGAAATTACTGAAACCGCACCGATTTCTTTCAGGTAACTTTCCTGGTCGGTTTTTCCTGTACATGCCACTACTCTGTATCCTTGCTTTGCAAAAATTGCAATTGCCATTGAACCTACACCTCCCGAAGCTCCGGTTATAAGCACTTCCCCGTCTTTGTCAAATCCAACCTGTTCCATCTTATCAAGAGCAAATGCGGCAGTTAATCCGGCAGTACCTAAAATCATACTCTCTTTAAGTGACAGATTCCGGGGAACTCCGATTACCCAGGCTGCCGGGACACTAACATATTCAGCAAACCCGCCTGACGTATTCATTCCTAAATCATATCCCGTAACAAGAACCTCATCCCCCTCATTAAATTTCCTGTTCTTTGACCCTGCAACGATTCCTGCTGCATCTATCCCCGGTGTATGCGGATATTTTTTCGTCACTCCTTTATTCCCCGATGCAGATAATGCATCCTTATAATTTAACGAGGAATATTTTACATTTATTAATACCTCTCCATCCGGCAAATCACCGATACTTCTTTCAGTAATTTCTCTTATAAATATTCCGTTTTCTTCTTTTACTAATAAAGCTTTAAATTTTCCGGGATTCATACTCTTCCTATTTAAATAATTTACTGACCAAAATTAAAAATTTTGAAATATATTCCTGTATTAATTGATCCACACCAAATTTTTTTGTTTTACTTTTTACTTTAATCTTTTTACTTTATTCTTTCATCTTGATTTAGCTGAAAATAATATATAATTCTTATCTTTATATAGTTCAATAAAAAATTATGGTATAATGAAAAATAATAACAGACCATCGTGGGACAAATATTTTCTTAAACTTGCAATGCTCGCATCTGAAAGAGCTACTTGTCCAAGGATGCACTGTGGCTGTGTGCTTGTAAAAGACAGGTTTGTACTGGCAACAGGGTATAACGGCTCTTTGCCGGGACAGCCTCACTGCGAAGATGAAGGCTGCCTGATAGTTGACAATCATTGTGTCCGCACAAACCATGCAGAAATTAATGCACTTGTACAAGCAGCAATACACGGTGTTAATATCAGCGGCTCAACTGCATATATAACTAATATGTCCTGTACAACATGTGCAAAAGCGCTGATAGCTGCAGGTATAAAAAGAGTGGTTGTATTTTCGGATTACCACGATACTCTTGCAACTGACTTTTATACTAAATGCGGAGTAGAAATTACTAAAGTCAATATCCCTGAAACAAAAATCAATTATAATTTAAAAAATTATTCGTCAGCACGTAAAACACATAAATCAAAATAATTATGAGCGGGAAGCTCTGTCCAAAGATAATTTTAGAAGGTACGCGTCTTACTTTTAAAACTGACATAGCCTTTGCCTTGAATGAACACCCGAGGATTGTAGGACCGAGAAAGTACAGGTATCATTCTCCTCTGATTTCTGCCGAATGGTGCGCATTCACAAACTTTCCCTGGGGGAGAGGTCTGATAAATTTTGAGCCGCAGGAGGAAGTTCTGGCGATGGAAACATACAGAACCTGGTTAAAATTGTTTGAGCTTCAGAAATATTATTCGTGGATAATTGACAGGTTTCATATATCTACAAAAGCTTTCCAGTTAAAAAAATACGGCAGGGAATATGATTTCAACTGGCTGGAGGGGGGACTCAATAATCTGGGATTTCATATGGTATTCTGTACCCGTTCTTCCGTATCATTCTTCAAGGCAAGGGAAGAAAGATTGAAAGTTTCGGGCAACCCGGGACAGTATAATGATATTCATGTTTTTATCGATGAGCAGGAATTGATAAGAAGTCTTGTCAAACGGTCTACCCTCCCTGTGCTTGAAGTAGATGTTTCCGATAATGATGTAAATAAAGCAGTCGAAAATATTGCCGGTTGGCTTGAACAGACCGGCGGACTCTATGCAAAATAACCTCATCCGGAATTTATGAAGAATAAACCAGCCGTCTATTTAAAACCTCTCCTTGCAACAATTTTCTGGGGAGTCTCATTCATTGCTACTAAAACAGCATTATCTGAACTGACTCCTGTTATGATTATTATCTTCCGCCTTTTGCTTGGGATCTCTTTCCTTACAATTCTTGCTGTATACACTAAGAAGGATTTCACAATAAAACTTAAGCAGCACGCGTTCATTTTCCTTCTTGCAGCAATTGCTGTTTTTCACCTCTGGATACAGGTAACCGGGCTTCAGTACACTTCTGCCGCCAACACCGGATGGATCATCGGTACAGCGCCGGTTTTTATAGCAATTATGGGAATGATTTTCTTCAAAGAAAAAATTAACTTAAAACAGCTTGCCGGGATTATTATTGCCTTTGCCGGACTGTTCTTTCTTATCAGCAAGGGAGATATTACCTCAATTGATTTTATTTCGAACAAGGGAGATTTCCTGGTGCTTGCCAGCTCCTTTACCTGGGGAGCTTATTCAATAGTAAATAAAAAAATTTCATTATCATATCCGCCCCTTATGACAATCCTCTATCTTTTTATAATGATGGCTGTGATTCTTCTGCCGGTCACTGTAAACAGGGAAACTTTGTTGAGATTGGAACACCTTTCTTCTGTAGGCTGGATATCAATTTTATTCCTTGGAATTTTCTGTTCCGGTATTTCTTATGTATTGTGGGCACAATCACTTAAAGATATGGATTCATCTAAAGTCGGGGCATTTCTTTATTTTGAACCATTCGTGACAGTATTTTCTGCGTGGATTTTCTTACGGGAAAACATTACTCTGGTAATGCTCGTTAGTGGAATTATTATAATTATTGGCGTGATAATTGTCAATCGCAATTGATTTCATTACCGGGTGATTTCTGTTAATATTTATCGTGAAATGTGCGGCTTTTCTAGGATTGTCATTCATTATATTATTATTCTGTATTGGTCAATAAAATAAGGTAGAGAATATGAACAAAGTAACATTATCAGGGTTTAAATTACTACTAGTTCTGGCAGTAATAATGATTCTTGCCTCGTGTGAAAATTCGACAGAGAATAAGAATCCTAAACCAGCAGGTACAGACGTCTTTCCCAACAAGGTCGGCGATAAATGGACGTATGCTGTATTCGACAGTCTTACTAATACAACCGATACTCTTAATGTTCAAATAGTGGGAACAACATTAAGCACAAATAATAAAAGTTTAAATATATGGGTATTCAATTCACGCACTTTTAATGATTCGATGTTTGTATCGGTCACCGATTCTGTAGTCTATTTTTATGAAGATCGGAATGCTACTCTTCTGAACCAGGAGATTGAATTTCCGCTGGAGATAAATAAATACTGGGTAAATCCCCATCTGCAGTTCGATTCGACTAAGGTTACGGCTAAGGAATCGGTAATTGTCCCCGCCGATACCTATCCCGATGCTTACAGACTTGAAAGAACATGGTTAAGTCTTAACGTTCATGGTCATTCAATAACCTGGTTTGTGGATAATATCGGTATAGTAAAATTTTATCAGAGAATTCAGGGATTTGACAACATAAATCAAACGAGAGAATTATTGAGCTATATAGTTCAATAATATATTTAAACTTACTTCAGAAATTTAAAGAGACACGGTAAAAAGTAACTGTGTCTCTTTTTTTATCTGAAATTTTACTATCCAATTGAGAAAATCAAAACTATATTTGTCAATTCATTTTTAAGGATTAAGGAATAACGATTGAACCCCTGGAAAGGAGTGAAAGGATTATCACGGGATCTGTGGATTATTTATGCGGCTACTCTCATTAATCGTTCGGGTACTATGGTGCTCCCGTTTCTTACTCTTTATCTTACAACGCAGCTTCACGAAGATGCCGCAACAGCAGGGTTGATGATCACAATATATGGCGCGGGTGCCCTTATTACAGCCCCTGTAATGGGAAAGCTTTCTGATAAAATCGGTTCCGTTACCATTATGAAATTATCTCTGCTTTTTTCTGGGATTATCTTAATGTTTTATCCTCTGATAAAAGACTTCGCAGTACTGCTTTCAGCAACTTTATTATGGGCAATTATAAATGAAGCTTTCCGGCCTGCCGTGATGTCGCTTATTTCTCATATTGCTCCGACGGGAAAAAGAAGAATTGCTTTTGCTATGAACAGACTTATAATAAATCTCGGTATGAGTATCGGACCGGTTGCCGCAGGATTTTTAGCACAGATAAATTTTGCAATTATATTTTATGTCGATGCCGTAACCGCAATACTTGCTTCTGCATTTTTAACATTCTTTCCGGTACATTATAAAATTAATAAAGAGGACATAGAAAAGAGTGTGGAACACCAGCACTTCCACAAAGGAATAGTTTTGAAAGATTTCAGGTTTATATTTTTCCTGCTGGCTGTAACTCCCGCAACAATGGTAATTTTTCAGCATATAGGTGTCTATCCTCTTTATCTGGTAAAGGATCTGCATTTTCAAACATCTACCTTCGGAATGCTTACAGCGGTTAACACCATACTGATAATTTTTGTCGAAGTTCCGTTAAATACAGCAATGATAGACTGGTCCGAGAAAAAATCAATGGCTCTCGGAGCTATTTTAATCGGTTTAGGTTTTGGTTTAACTGCTTTTGTCAGTGAAGCGATCCCGCTTATCATTACAATAATTATCTGGACATTCGGTGAGATGATAACATTTCCGACCAGTTCTACTTTTGCGGCAGAAATATCTCCGCCAAACAGACGCGGAGAATATATGGGATACTACCAGATGACTTTCAGTCTTGCACTTACTCTCGGCCCCTGGCTTGGTACCCTCGTATACGATAACTTCGGTGGGAGACAGGTATGGCTCATTGCATTTATCGTAAGTGTTATTTCATCTGCAGCCTTGTTGATGATACCTGCAAAAAAGGCAGCTGTGAAGATTACAGCAGCGACTGAATAAATTAATCTATCGCAGCTTCTCCGGTTTCATCATATCATTTCTTCAGCTTATCCTTAAAAACTTTCTCAAACTTTTCTACCTTAGGGGCGATTACAAATGAACAGTAACCCTGATATGGATTTTTTTCATAGTAATGCTGATGATAGTCTTCCGCAGCATAAAATTTAGTTAATGGAACTATTTGGGTTACAATCGGCTTATCCCAC
>Ga0153915_10003421_pt1 | contig 14585 bp, 13 predicted proteins | sample Opewatmetagenome_2_FD_107003 | JGI IMG/M metagenome (GOLD analysis project Ga0153915, IMG submission 107003) | Freshwater wetland microbial communities from Ohio, USA - Open water 3 Core 3 Depth 3 metaG | ecosystem: Environmental > Aquatic > Freshwater > Wetlands | place: USA: Ohio, Lake Erie...
GAGGCATCTCGTCATGAGGACAACGGCCCCTTTCGAAGTGTTGTAGGCTATAGCGTTCCTATCACCTACGAGGCCGCTGCACGATGCGTTGTTGACGACGACCCCCTTCTTCTGTTTCAGCATAATGGGGATGACTTCTTTGGACATCAGGAAGACTCCCTTGACGTTCACCGCCATGATCCTGTCGAAATCCTCTTCGGAGACTTTCTCAATCGTGCCCTCGACGAGGATGCCAGCATTGTTGAAAAGCACGTCGATCTTCCGAAGGTACGCCCTGGCCTCGCTGACGATCCTCCTGACGTCCTTGGAGTCAGTCACGTCGCCCACGAACAGCCGCGCAGCGGTCAACCCCTTCCGCTTCATCTCCGCGAGCGCTCTTCTGCCGCTGGTCTCGGAAACGTCGACCACGGCCACCTTGCCTCCCTCTCTCAGGAAGCCCTCCACGGTCGCCTTGCCGATCCCGGAGGCGCCGCCTGTGACGACGATCCCCTTCCCTGCGAACCTCTTCTCGGTCATGTCAGTCTAACCTCTCCCGAATGCGAGAATCCATGATTAACTTTGCTGAAGGTCGAGGCGACCCAGCAAATACAAATAACGGATAACCGTTCGTCGAACCCCTATCAGACGGCGGAGGAGCGGCCAGTGACGAAGGTCCTGGGCATACTCGGAAGCCCGTGCAAGACCGGGAATGCGGCGGCGTTGCTAGACGCTGTCCTGGAGGGCGCTTCAGAGGCCGGGGCCGAGGTCGAACGACTGAACATCACCGATATGGACATCGAGGGCTGCGATTCGTGCGGCGCCTGCGATTCGACGGCTGCATGCGAGCACATCGTCGACGACATGGCCCTTATCTACAGGAAGATCCGGGAGGTTGATGCGATAGTGATCGCATCCCCCATATTCTTCATGAGCGTCAGCGCGCAACTGAAGGCGATGATTGACCGCTGCCAGTGCTTCTGGATCGAGCGCTTCGTCATGAAGCGCGACCCATACGAGGGGAAGATGAGGCCGAGGGGCCTGTTCGTCTCGACGGCAGGGTCTTCGAAGCCGATTGTTTTCGAGCCCGCCATTCACGTCGGTAAGGCTTTCTTCGCGGCAATCGGCTATGACTATGCCGGTGAAGTCCTGTTGGGCGAGACCGACAACCTCTCACAGGAGCTCCGGAACAAGGCGCTTGACAAGGCCAGGAAGGCAGGAAGGGCCTTGGTGGGCTAGATGCTCAATCACAGGTCGATCACGACGACCGCTGGGAAACACGACTTCTCGAACTGAGGGCATGCGGAGCAACTCGAGATGGTCAGGTAGTCAATCTCCTCCGGCCTCGCGACGCGGTACCCCGCTTTCTTGAAGAACTCGGGACTCCTCGCCAACGCAACCAGTTTCGCGGCGCCGCGCTTCCGCGCCTCCGCCTCAATCTTCCTGACCAGTCTCGTGCCCAGTCCTTTTCCTCTCAGGTTCCCGACGACAGCAAGACACTCCAAGACGTATACCCCGTTCTTCTCCATCAGGCACGCACACCCCACCATCCTCTCGCCCTGGTAGAGACCCCACCCGACGGTCACAACCCCGAGTCGCTCTATCTCGAGACCGGACTCCTTGCCGAGTTTCACCATGGCGTCGTAGTCCTCTGTCCTTCGCAACTCGGGTTCCACGGACCTCACTGGATTCGCCTCATCATCGATCATGTTGTCAAGTGGCCTTTGGCAGGGCGACCTCGAAGCACGCGCCCTTCGTGTAGTCACCCCGTACTCGATCGCGTATCGAGACGAGGCCGTTGTAGCGATCGGCCAGGAGATTCACAATCGAAAGGCCGAGTCCGGTTCCGCCGACATCGTCAGGTCGCTTTGCGAATCTCCTGAATATCTCCTGCTTGCGCTCGTCCGGTATCCCCCTACCGAAATCCTCGACGATGACCATCCAAGTGCTGTACCCATCCACGATGCTGAGGTTCAGTTCGGCAGTCTGGTTCAGGTTGTGCTTCACACCATTGCCGATTATGTTGACAAAGAGGTCGTAGATGAGATTGTCAGCCATCACATATGAGGGGCGCTCAGGATACTGTCTGTACGCCACGACGTTCTTGTGCGGATACGCTCTCTGCACTCGCTGGATGCAGTCGTCGAGTACTTCGGCGATGTCATACTTGATGTCGAGTGCGGAATCCGTCGACTTCGCTTCTGAGAACTTCCTAACGTTGTCAACGAGTTCCTTTGCAGAAGACGCGAGTGCATACGACTTCCTCGAGAGCTCCAATCGCGCTCCGTCAAGACCAGGGTCCCGTGCGAGGACGTCCAGGTACACCAGCAGCGGATTGACAATGTTGCCGATGTCGTGGATTATCAGGTCGAGATATCCCTGGGCGTCGTTCATCGTCGCGACGGCCTCCTCGTACATCTTGGAGTTCTCGATTGCTATCGCGGCGAGTTGGGAGAGCACTTCGATCCTGTCGAGGACCTCTCTCGGGGGCACCTTGCCGTCCTCTGGCTCGTTGATCTCCAGATAGCCAATCCAGTTGCCCAAGCGGTCCGTCAAGATGAAGTCGATGAAGTCGAGCTCATGCCAATCGTTTGTACTGGCGCGAGGAGTATTGATCTGTTCCGGATTCATTGAGTAGGCCATGTCATCATCGAAGATGGCCGGCCTGTTTTCGGCGTTCACATAGTAGTAGGAGCGCCCGATCCTGAACTGCTCAGTCAGGTCGCTCCGCATCCGGTCATACGTGTACGCTATCTCCTTGAGCTTGGCCTCCTTCTCCGGGGGATAACCATGCAGGGCCCGGATGCAGAACAGGCCGGTCTTCTCATCGAGGGCTCCGACGGTGACATACTTCATCCGGAATGCGTTCGATACTGTCGAAGCGATCTTCTGAAGCAGAACATCGAGCGGCTCGACCCTGGAGATGAGCAGGATGATGTCCAGCATGTCCGCTATGGGCAAAACGCTGGTGTCCCGGGAGGATTCGGCCACGGTTCGGGGAGGAGCCACGATTTCGGCCATTTCTGCGGCGACAATATTCTTGTGGGTTCATAAATAGGTGTCGCGACCGCCAGACGCCGTAACATCTGCAGAGAAGCATGCCAAGACTTATTAAGAGAATGCGTTATGTGTTTTGAAGCATGTCGCAGCCTTCATCCGGATCCGCAGAGTCGCCACGGGGCGCCCTCGTCGACCCTTTCGGGAGGAGGGTCAAGAGTCTCCGCGCATCGGTCACGCAGAGATGCGACCTGACGTGCGCGCACTGCCATCGCGAGGGACAGCGCTTTGCTGCCGATGAGATGACGCCCACGGAGATTGAGAAGATAATTCGAGTGGCGTCCTCGCTTGGAATCGGCAAGGTCAAGATCACCGGCGGGGAGCCCTTGCTTAGGGAAGACATCGTTGACATCGTAAGGAGGATTTCGCCGCTTCTCCGAGAGGTCTCACTAACAACGAACGGGACAATGCTCAGCGAATTCGCGGTCCCTCTCAAGTCAGCTGGTCTGACCCGTGTCAACGTGAGCTTGCACACACTCGACCAAGTGACCTACGGACGATTGTGTGGTCCTGGCCAGCTGGTGGATGTGATCCACGGGATTGAGTCAGCCGTAGATGCCGGCCTGAATCCGGTCAAGGTGAACATGGTGGTCTTCCGGCACGAGAACGACGGCGAGATCACCGAGATGATGGAGTTTTGCGGGAAGAAGGGCGCAATTCTCCAGTTGATCGAATACGAGGCGAACCGATTGGATTCAGGCACTGAGGCGTTTTCCGCGAGGTACTATCCCCTGAAGGAAGTCGAGGAAGCCCTTGCACATCGGGCATTGGCAATATCGGTGAACGAACTCCATCGCCGTAGAAGGTTCCTTGTGCAGGCAAACGGCTCGCGCGTCGAGGTCGAGATTGTTAGGCCGATGCACAACACCGAATTCTGTTCGTGCTGCACCCGCCTGCGGCTGACGAGCGACGGGAAGCTGAAGCCCTGCCTGCTGGATGCTGGGGGAGAAGTGGACGTGCTATCCGCTGCAAGGTCGGGCGCCCCGGATACGCAGCTGCGAGAACTGTTCGAGAAGGCAGTGGCCAACCGGAAGCCCTACTGGAGCTGACAGCCGTGCGACCCAGGGTCAGAATAGCGAAGGAGCCTATCAAGCCAGATGCTGTCCTTCGCGATGTCAGGACATCCGAAGCTGGAGGTATCGTCTCGTTCGTCGGAACGGTCCGAAGAGAGTCCGATGGCCTCAAGGTGACCGGCATCGAGCTTGAGGCGGCGACGGACCTCGCGAAAGCCGACGTTGTGAGGATCGCGGACGAGGCCATGGAGCGGTTCGGAGTTTCGAGAATATCCGTCGTCCACCGCGTGGGCCGCCTTCCGGTAGGAGAAGTGATTGTGGCAATAGCAGTCAGCGCCCCGCACAGAGCCGATGCCTTTTCGGCATGCAAATACATCATAGATGAATTGAAGAAGACGACGCCGATTTGGAAGAAGGAGTTCTCCGGACGAAAGTCCCGGTGGGTAGAGGGGGGACGCTGATGGCGAGGATGATCGACATCAGTGGCAAGGATTCGGTGCCGAGAACCGCGATTGCCACGGGCTCCTTGCTCCTCGATGGGAAGACCATTGACGCGATCAGGAAGGGCATTGTGAAGAAGGGCGATGTCATAACCGCGTCGAAACTCGCGGGCATTCAAGCGGCGAAGGCGACATCGACCGTCCTCCCTCTATGCCATCAGGTGCCACTCACCTCTATCGAGATTAGTGCGACGATCAGGAAGAACAAGGTGGACATGGAGTGCAGAGTCTCCGCGGACTACAAGACCGGAGTCGAGATGGAGGCGCTCGTCGGCGTGACAGTGGCGCTCCTGAACGCTTGGGACATGGTGAAATACCTGGAGAAGGATTCGAAGGGGCAGTATCCCGCCACGAGAATCTCCGACATTCGCGTCATGGAGAAGTCGAAAGGGGTCGCTGGTCATGGGCACAGATGAGCACAGGGAGAGGGCACCGAAGTCCATCGGCTATGGCATCGTCACGGTGAGCGACACCAGGACCGATAGGGACGACACGTCGGGAAGAGCCATCGAGGAGATAATGAGTGGCTCTGGGCACAGATTCGCCAAGAGGATCATCGTAAGAGACAACGTGGATGAGATCCGGAGGGCCCTCAGGGAGATGCTTGAGGATCCGAAAGTCCAAGCGGTTATCGTGAATGGCGGCACAGGCGTCTCGAAGAGAGACGTCACGCTAGAGGCCGCTCTTGATTTTGAGGAGAAGGCTCTGCCTGGCTTTGGCGAGCTGTTCAGGATGCTCAGTTTCGAGGAGATTGGCAGCGCGGCCATGATGTCAAGGGCCACTGCTTTCGTGACCGAGGGGAAGGTAGTGTTCTGCCTCCCGGGATCGGAAAAGGCCGTGAGGCTCGCGACCTCCAGACTTGTGGCGCCCGAGGTGGCGCACATGGTCTGGGAGGCCAATCGATGAGGCCGCTCAAGCGGCTCATCCAGCTAGACGAGGCGCTGAGCCTGCTGTATCAGAGGGTCCACCCCATCGAACGAACCGAGGAAATTCCGATCGATGAGGCCGTCGGGAGGGTGGCCGCTGAGGACGTCATTTCCAGGGTGAGCGTACCTCCGTTTTCCAGGTCTGCAATGGACGGATACGCGGTACGGGCCCGTGACACCTACAATGCTTCCAAGACCCATCCGATGAGGATGAAGTTGGTCGAGGCCATCTATGCGGGCGCGGTCGCGAGGAAACCCATTTCGAAAGGGCAGTGCTCGGAGATTGCGACCGGCGCGATGCTCCCGCGAGGCGCCGATGCCGTTGTCATGGTTGAGGATACCGAATTCGAGGGAGGGACGGTCGTCTTGAACACGCCCGTCCATCCAGGAGAGAACGTCTCCAAGAAGGGGGAGGACATCGTGCCTGGGACGAAGGTCCTGTCTCGAGGAGAGGTGCTCAACCCCAGCAAGATAGGCGCGCTCGCCGCGATAGGGAGCCAGAGCGCTATCGTGTATTCTAGGCCAACCGTCGGTATTGTGCCGACGGGGAACGAGATCGCTCCTCTGGGCTCGAAGCTCGCACCCGGACAGGTGTACGACATCAACAGTCACACTCTCCAGGGGGTCGTCGAATCCAACGGGGGGATCGCTAGGCGGCTCGGGATCTTCGATGACACGCTGAAGGCCCTCACGGACGCTCTCAGGAAGGGTTCGGACTTCGATATGCTCGTGTTCTCGGGAGGCAGCTCTGTCGGCGAGAGGGACATCATGCTCGACGTTCTCGAGAAGAGCGGGGAGGTGGTCTTCCACGGTGTCGCTGTCAAGCCGGGCAAGCCGACGCTGTTCGGGGTCGTGGGCAAGCAGCTCGTATTCGGGATGCCTGGATATCCGACCGCCTGCCTGTCAAATGCCTATATTATCCTGAAGCCGGTGTTGAGGAAGATGGCCCGCCTTCCGGAAGATCCCCCTGCCTCCGTGAAGGCGAGGATGTCGAAGCGGGTCGTGTCGACCACAGGAAGGACCCAGTTCCTCACCGTGCGACTTGTGGACGGGGTCGCGCACCCGGCGTTCAAGGAGTCGGGCGCGATCACCAGCATGGCGTTCGCAGACGGGTACGTCGTAATACCTGCGGACGTGGACCTGCTGGAGAAGGACGAGGAGGTCAGAGTCTACCTCCTCTGACCCGAGCAGACCCTAGAGCTGCCCCTCGCTCCTCGCGTACCAAGCGAGATTAGTCATCAGTATGAATATCCTGTTGGCCTCGAGCATGTCCTTGGCTCTGAAATCGACAGTCCTTATGTCCCTTCTTCTCGTCAGCGGGATATCGGCCGCGTACTGGGCCATGAGCGGGCTTTCGAACTCCACCTCGAGCCTGACGGGCTTCCTCACACGGTAGGGTTTGACTGTTGTCACTCGGGACATCGCCTCCTTTGCCCCCTTCCTGATCAGATCCTGCGCTTTCTTGGGAGTCAGGGTCCGGACTCCCCACAGCCCCACGCCCTCCTTGGTCGGGACGCCGACGACGCCCTTCACGAGCTGCTGTGCCTGCCTGACCGCGTGCGCGTCCCCTGAGACGAGAACCAGTGGAACGCCGAAGTGACCAGCAATCGCCGCGCTCAGGCCAGACTCCCCCACGAGCACACCATTCAATTTCGCCTTCGTTACCGTGTACGTGTACGTGTGCCCAATCACGCCTGCGTGGGTGTGTCTCATGGAGTGGTAGCCGATCTGGAACGACGCGTCGAAGTCCGCTCCTATCCCCGCCATCATGCCAAGGCCGTAGGCCGTGCCCTGGATGACCTCGACATCTTCATCGAGCCTATCCAGCAGGAGATTGCGCCCGGTATCGTGGGCGTCGCAGACCACCACGTTGTCTGCGCCGCCGTCCTTCGCCCCCTCGATGGCTGCCTGTACCTCTCCGGTCATGATCTCCCTCATGCGCTGGAAATCGAGCCCCTTCGTCTCCGCCTGGCTGTCGTGAGCCAGTCCGGCCACGCCTTCCATGTCCGCGGTTATATGGACTTTCATGTTCTCGTCGGCGGATTCACGATTCCCGAGATAAACCCTTGTCCATCTAGCTGGTTGATCCCTCACTTCTTCCCAAAGGCTTTTTATTGGACGCTCAGCCTTACCGAAAGTCGAATGAGTGCGCTCCCCCCTTCCTCTTCCGACCAGAGGGTACTTGCCGAAAGGCGCATGATGAGCCTTTCGCGGATCTACGAGCTGACCACTGGGCTTCTGGACATCGAAGACGTCAGCACCCTTCTCCGGAGGATTGCCGACTCGGTGAGGGAGCTGTTCGGCTTCGAGAAGGTCAGCATCTCGATTCTGCACCCTGAGCTAGGGGCGTTCACGGACCACGCCATGGCAGGCTACACTCCGGAGGAGGAGGCGGAGGTCCACAAGTCCAGGGACAAGTTCGAAATCGGAGACATCCTGGCGGATTTCAGGGAGGACTGCCGGATCTCCAGGATAGGCTACTACATCCCCGTCGAGAAACAGAAGTCGGACGTCGACGACTTCGTCGCGGTCAGGGACAGAGAGGCAGCGATGGCCCCCAGGAAGTCCCCAGATGCATGGCACGAGCTCGACCTCCTGTACTTCAGCCTCTACGATAGGAAGGGGGCGATGGTCGGATATCTCCAGGTCGACTACCCGGCTGACGGCAAGATCCCCTCCTTGGAGACCGTCGAGGAGATAGAGCTATTCGCGACGATCGCTGCCGTTGGCATAGAGAGCTCGGGACTGTTCATGAAGACCCTGGAGCTGTTGCAGGAGAACGAGATGAAGACCGAGCGAATGGCGAGAATCCTGGACCTGATAAAGAGCGTCCTTCGCATCGACGAGGTCGACGTCGTCCTCAGGAAGATCGCCGAGACCCTCGCGATGACCTTTGGCTTCCGGAAGGCGACCGTGTCCATATTCTCCCCTGGTTCCGACCGGGTGGTCGTCCACGCGCTCACAGGATACACCAAGGATGAAGAGGAGAAGGTCAGGAATAGCATCATCCTGAAGAGCAAGATCCTCGAGGATTTCAAGGAGGAGTTCAGGGTTACCAAGACAGGGTACTTCGTGCCGGCAGAGCACCAGAAGAACCCCTCCGACTTCGTGTTCATGGAACGCCCCGAGCAGGCCACCAAGAAGAGGGAGGGGCCGGACGCCTATCACGAGCTCGACCTCCTATACTTCGGGGTCTACGACCGCGATGGCAGGATGATCGGGTACATCCAGCCGGATTACCCGCAGAACGGCAAGATACCAACCAAAGAGGCAATGGAGTCGATGGAGGCCTTCGCGAGCGTCGCGTCGACAGCGATTGAGAATTCCGCTCTCTATGCGGAGATGACCGAGGCGGAGAAGCAGACCAAGATGTATCTCGATCTACTGACTCACGACGTTGGGAACTTCATCGGCCCAGTGAATGCGTACCTCGAACTGCTCCTTGGGACCACCCCCTTGACCGAGAAACAGCAGAAGTATCTGTCGTCCGCACTAGAGGCGATAAGGAGCACGGCCCACCTCATCAGGAATGTGAAGAGGTCCGCGCAGATGATGGATCAGGACAAGGTCGAGATAGTCCCGGTGAATCTGACGAAGTCCATAAGGCAGACCGCTATCGATGCGAAGGCTTCTGCGGTGAACCGGAGGGTCGACATGAGGCTCAAATTGCCCGAAAGGGACATCTGGGTCATGGCAGACAGCCTCATGGACGAGGTCTTCTACAACCTGTTCACGAACGCGATCAAGTACGATGAGCACGAGGAGGCCATCGTGGAGGTCGAGCTGGAGGTCGTGGAGGTCGAAGGGCGCAGGAGCGCGAAAGTGAGAGTAGCGGACCACGGCATCGGAATTCCTGACGAACTGAAGGACAAGGTCTTCACTAGGGGATTCAAGGAACTGATAAAGCCCGACCGCCCAGTGCTCCAGAGGGCACGAGGGGCAGGTATGGGATTGTCGCTGGTCAAGTCGCTTGTTGACAGGTACGGCGGGCGCATCTGGCTGGAGAACAGAGTCTACGACGACTACACTAGGGGTAGCGTATTCACGGTGCTCCTGCCGAAGCCTTGACGGACCTAGCCATTCAGAAACGATTAATATCTGGCTCCTTCATCAGCGATTCAGATAGCATGGGCATCTCCGATGACGTGGCCTCCATCCAGGAGAGATTCGGCATCATTGGCCGGGTGAGGGAACTCGAGAAGGCGCTCGCTGCGATATCCGCGGGCAAGCACTTGATGATCGAGGGTCCCGTGGGTGTCGGGAAGACAATCATCGCGATTGCTGTCGCAAGACATCTCGGGAGACCGATATTCAGAGTCGACGGGGACGAGAGATACACCGAGCAGAAGCTCTCGGGATGGTTTGACCCGCCGATAGTCCTCGAGAAGGGATACGTGCAAGAGGCCTTCTCCTCGGGGCCACTCACGAGCGCGATGCAGGAGGGCGGGGTCCTTTTCATGAACGAGATGAACAGGATGCCCGAGGGCGTCCAGAACATCTTGCTACCGGCCATGGACGAGGGCGTGATCGAGATCCCCAAGATTGGCACGGTTCGGGCGAAGGCCGGATTTGTCGTGATAGGCACCCAGAACCCTCGCGAGTTCGTCGCCACGACCGCGCTCTCCGAAGCGCTCTCGGACCGCTTCGAGCTGCTTGTGCTGGACTATCAGCCAGAAGAGGAAGAAATCGAGATCGTCCGGAGGAACCTGCCAGAGGCGTCCCCTGAGACTGTAGCCAGAGCCGTGTGGATCGCGCGCAGGACGAGGGACCACCCGAATGTTAGGCGCGGGGCGAGCGTCAGGGCGGCCATGAGCATCTCCCAGTTGGCTTCCGGACTGTCCGATGACCTGGTTGAGGGCATGAGAAAGGCTGCTCACATGGCCCTGCCGACGAGGATCGAGATGCGCGAAGAATCGAGGAGGTCCCCCGACGAGGTCATAGATGAGATCGTGAACGAGTGCTTCTCGCTCCCTCCTCCGTCGCCCGGCAGGCCTCTCGAGGACCAGAGGAGGAAGGAGCAGGAGAGGCGCCGGAGTAGAGAAGAGGAAAGGGCGAGTCGAGTCGATGTCACTGACCTTGCGCGAGTGCTGGAGCAGAGCGACGAAGTAGAGCTCGAGCGTTCGGAGGACCTCGGCTGGGCTATTGCTCAGAACTACGGACAGCTCCGTATGAGGTTGAAGGACCAGACGCTGATCGAACTCGCGAAACGGATCGCCATCAGGGCGACCATCCGCAGAGTGCTGCAGCTGCTCGGCCCGGTCTCCCTGCCTTCGTACATGCTCAGGAGCGAATACAGGATTGGAGACGACGCGGAGATCGACGTCGAGATGACCCTTGACAACCTGGTCGAACGCAACCACATCGCCCCCTCCGACCTGATCGTCGAGAAGAGGGAGCCGAAGCGACTCGCCGTGGCCATGATGCTCGATGCGAGCCTCTCGATGAGTGGGGACAAGCTGGCAATGGCCACTGCCGCCATCGCGGTCCTCGCGTTCAGGCTCAAGACGGTCGACTACATCCTGATCACGTTCAGCGACCGCCCCTCGGTGCTCAAGCGAGCAGGAGAGTCAAAGAACCTCGACGACTTGATTGCTGACCTCTTGGAGGCGCACGCGGGAGGGTACACCAATATCGAGGGCGCTCTCAACAAGGGCAGGGATGAACTCGCAAAGACCGCCACGAAGAACCAAGTGGGCATTCTGATCACCGACGGCAACTACACGGTGGGCGCGGACCCTGTTGTTGCCGCGGGGGCGTACCGCAGGCTCTATGTCATAATGACCGAGAGCCACGATTGCCAGCCCGTGACATGCGAGAATATCGCGAGATCAGGTCGAGGCCACATGCACACAGTCTCGAGTTTCGATGAGATCCCGCGCGTGCTGTACAGAGTTCTCAGAACGGTCTCGCACGGGTCCCACTCCCGGAACCCGTGAGACGGCCTTCCTGTCGGTCTACAGTGGGCGTACGGTTCGGGGCCCCGGCGAGCCCACTCTATAAGAACTTTCCGGCCGCTGAGAATCAGCGAAAGTGGGCCGGAACATATCATTATATATCGGCTCCAGTGGCAATGCGTAACTCAGCAATCCTCCCCCCTCTTTCTTTTTATTGTTTTGTTTCTGAGCTGACGCCCCATCCCTCTATTCTCAGGGATCATGCGCCGTTTTGGGTTCTAGGATCGACACCAATGTCCCTAGCAGGAATCCCTGCAATGCTAATCGCGCCGAGGGCTACTCCTCACAAGGGAGGCGCAACGTACACAGACTCGTACTCTCTGAATTTGCCCTCGGATACCTGGGCGGGGAGAGTTCATCATGGTCCTCTCGCTGACGCGAAATCGGCTCAGACCAGTCTCCCCACACATTAATATCGATTGGTGCCTTACAGTGACTGACAGCAAGAATTCTCACTCCGAAGTTCTGTTCAGCAGAGGGTTAGCATGGATTTGGGTCTTCCAGAATGGGTAGCGGACTGGGCACGAAGGGCGCCTGACCTTAAGGTCGCCCCTCCTGGCCCGAAGAGCAAGGAGATCATCGAGAAAGACCGAAAGTATGTCTCGCACGCGTACGACAGGCTCTTTCAGTTCACGATGACGAAGGGCTCGGGCGCGGCAATCATGGACGCTGACGGGAACGTCTTCCTCGATTTCTCGGCAGGCATCTCAGTCATGAACGGAGGCTGGGGCAACCCCTACGTCGTTCAGGCTATCAAGGACCAGGCCGACAGGCTCGTCCACTCCCTGGCAAACGACGCGTATTATGACAAGGAGGCGGAGTACGCTGAGCTTCTCGCGAAGATATCTCCGGGTGCTCAGCTGGAGTGCACCTTCTTCGGCAACAGCGGCGCCGAGGCCGTCGAGGCCGCGATAAAGCTGTCGCGCTACTACACGAAGGGATCTGAACATATCGCGTTCATGGGGGCATATCATGGGAGGGTCGGGAACGCCCTCGCGATGGCCAGCAGAGTGAAGTACAAGTACGCCCACGGCCCGTACGCCCCGGGTTTCTTCTTCGCGCCCTATCCTTACTGCTACAGGTGTTGGTTCAATCAGGAGTACCCGAGCTGCAACATGCTGTGCCTCGACTATCTCGAGAAGGCGATCCTAGAGTTCGGGGGACCCGCGAATGATCCGGCGTCCATCTTCGTGGAGCCTCTTCAGGGGGAGGGGGGCTACATAGTCCCGCCGAAAGAGTACCTTCCGCGCATGAGGAAGCTCTGCGACGACAGGAAGTTTCTGCTTGTTATGGACGAGATTCAGTCTGGGCTCGCCCGGACCGGGGAGGTCTGGGAATGCAACTCCGCTGGGGTCATACCCGACATCCTCCTCACGGGCAAGGCGTCCGGAGGAGGAGTTCCGTTCGGCGCGTGCATCGCCAAGCGCAGCATAATGGAGGTATGGAGGCCGGGATCGCACTCGTCGACCTTCGGAGGCAACGGCATGAGCGTCGCCGCGGGGCTCGCGCACGTGAGGTACATATTGGAGCACGACCTGGCTGCCAGGTCGAGAGTCCTTGGCGCGCACGCGATGAAGCGGCTGGACGAGCTGAAGGACAAGTACGAGCTGATAGGGGATGTCAGAGGAAAGGGGCTGATGATAGGCGTCGAGATCGTCAAGAACAAGAAGACGAAGGAACCGCTTTATGTTCCGCAGATCCAGGGCCTCGCGTGGAAGAAGGGGCTGATGATGATCACCGCAGGAATGTTCGGAAACGTCTTCAGGATCTGCCCGCCGCTGATAATCTCCAAGGAGCAGCTGGATATCGGGATCGACATATTCGAGCAGGCCATCAAGGAAACCCAAGCGAGCATGCCCTAGCGGGCCGCATCCTCCGGAGTCATGCGATCAGCCCATGCGGACAGGAAGGGCCAGCGCAGGATGGTCCACATGATGGTCATTTGGGGGTAAGACATGCCAGGCAAGAAGGGCGTCTCTGAGGACCCGGTGACAAACCTCGCACGGGGAATCGCGTCGTGCGACGCCATCCGGGCTTATAGGAGACGGGACCTTGCGTCAATCGACGAGACCTTCGATGCGTTGAAGAAGACCCGATTCAGGGAGTACAACGATTTGTGGCTGAAGGCAAGGCCATCGGCTGAGAGGATAGTGAACATGCCCTTGAAGATCGAGGGCGTCAAGAGGATGATAGGCGCACTCAGCTGGGCGAAGGTCTCTGGAAGGGTCTCGCTGATAGTCCTAGCCGTCTTGGTGGCGGTCCAGTTCGTGCCATCCTTCGGCGGCGGAACGGGCGGCGGCCTGCTCGGAGAAAACGCGATCTTATACACTCTGATCTGCGTGGTCGTGACAGTCGCCTTGTTCAATCTCGGGTCCGTGCTCGACTACGTCATCCGTAAGAGGATTATCGCATACGAGGATGCCACCGCAGATGAGTACGCGCCGTACCGGGACAAGATGAAGGATTGTGTGAACAGGATGATGAAGGCCCTGGCGAGGGAGGTGGAACGCGGGAGCGAGTCTCAGGAAGACCTGAGCATGGTTCTGTACTTCGACGACTACGACAACACGAGGGTGGTCGACCACTGGAAGCCCAAAGCTATGTGGCTCATCAAGAAGACCTATGACCACTACAAGTTGGTGCCAGAGCCATAGATAGGATTATGAATCATTCCAAGACGGCCAGTGCGCGCAGCGCGCTTGTCTGTGGCTGACAGAGAAGCGGCGAGAAAGCATAATCTACTCGCGAGTGAGGTACATCTCTCGGTGTCGCTGCGCCCGAAGTTAGCGTTGATCGGACAAGATGGATGAGCGTGAAGAACGCGATGAGCACGGAAGTGATATTCATCCGTCCCACCGACCGTGTCATCGACGCGTGGCTGCTGATGATGCAGACCGGGATATCGGGGATGCCCGTGGTCGACGAGTCCAAGTCCATCGTCGGCGTCCTCAGCATCACCGACATCAACAGACAAATCGCAGACCGTGTGGGCAAAGCCAGGTCCTTGAGGGAGCTGGTCACGCCGGCGACTGATTCGCAACTGGATGACAGGGAACAGATACGGGAGCTGAGCCTGGCCATCCGCGCTGTGGCTGAGAGCCCCGTGGGGACTATTGTGCCGAAGGATCAGAAGATCTTCAGCTTGTCCCCTGACGACTC